>Ga0123357_10011396_pt1 | contig 11395 bp, 5 predicted proteins | sample TergutEmb28metaG_FD_89873 | JGI IMG/M metagenome (GOLD analysis project Ga0123357, IMG submission 89873) | Embiratermes neotenicus P4 segment gut microbial communities from Petit-Saut dam, French Guiana - Emb289 P4 | ecosystem: Host-associated > Arthropoda: Insects > Digestive system > Gut ...
AACACACATCGAACCAAGAACAATACGACCAATGTGGTAATTCAACAGAATAGTCGCAAGCTCCTGATGATGGATATATTAATGTCCGAAACATGTTGAGCACATAAGGAGTGAAATAAAATAATAAGTGACATCAAGTTGATACTTTATTCTTCAACTATCACAATGATGCCCGGTCCAATAAACATAAGATTTTATGTGTATGTCGCTTGGAGGGGAGGTGTCTTCTGACAGGGGAGCTGCTGGAATACACTAAGTATATTTTTCATAGGTTTGGTTGGAAAAATGGATGGCTTAAATGAGTAATTCTTTAGCTAAGCACCAGACCGTAAAGTGACGTGGACACTAAGAATCACACCCTCTTGACATCAGCGCCACATAAATGTAAGTTGTGAAACTCGTGTTCTGGTTTCTTTACTCCGGGACGGACATCTGTTTACGTAAGTATGGGATGGCTGCGGGGGCTAAGAAACGTGGGGTAGGTTTATAACCCGTCATAGAAAATAAAAAGTAACTTCTGTTTATGGTAAGAAAGACCATGCAATTATCGGAGTTTCAGAATGAAGCAAACATGTATGTTAGACACGTTTTCGTATTTGTTTTCATGCATAAGGAAATCGGTGTAACAAAGAAAGGCATCAGTTTTCTTGTTCATTTGACAGTGTATACTCATTCGAGCAGTTTGTAATGGCCATTGTCAATATGACAATTGAGAAATGGGAACGATAAGCGATCGTGACGTACCTTTAGGATAACATCCTGTACCATACGTTTGGTATAAATGAGAAAGAACACAAATTAACATAAAACTGTACAGATTGTAATTAAAATACATTTAATTTGAAATATTAAAATGTTTTATAGTCTTCAAAGTATAAAAATGAGTTCATATCTGCGTAAATGTGGTGTAGGACATCAAGTGTCACTAAAGTGATGCGGAAAGAGGGAAAGGATTTATAATGAGGTGTTGCACCGTTTGTGCTGCAAATTTAATAAGGTTTTTAGTAATTAAATTAAAAAAACAAGCCAGGTAATGTAAGTATAAAGGAATATTGAGGTGCGTTCGTGCAACCATTGCTGCAGTAGAAAAGCAACACGCATTACATATTCTAAGAATGTGTTTGTAGCTTTAGGTACGCAATGCACATGCGTCATATTGTTATCTGTGGCCTACTCTCCTCTACTGTCTTCCACATTGTCAGCAACGGCGCGCGACTTGCGCAAGGATTAGCTGAAAAGTAAAATATTTGTTTTGATTTTCGCTACAACTTCTGTCTGTAATATTTGTAATTATAAAAAAGTCGAGTGGGATATGATCACAAATGTATGTATGTCTTCATGTAATCCTGTCGTTATTCTTGTCCGATTTCAAAGAAACTTGAATTTTCTCAACAGATTTTCGAAAAGTACTCAAATAAGTAATTTCATGAAAATTCTTCCTATCGAAGCCGAGATGTTTCATGCTGACAGACGGACATACACGTATACAGCGAAGCTAATAGTCGCTTTTCGCAATTTTGCGAAAGCACCTAAAATGCGACAGAATTAACTGCCAGTATTCGGCGTCTGAACAAAAAAAATGATTATTAACTAAAAACTACAACAATACTTTAGTAAATTACTTTGCTCAACATTGTACAGGTAAATCTGTATGATTACTTTAGAATATATATCCTAGTTTTTGAAATAGCTTCTCGTTCCACAATTAGAAGTTTTCTCTCAGTTTAAATAAAACAAATGACCTCACATAAAGTCTCATTTTGAAGGAAAAGCGTAATTTGACGCAATTCAAAATGATCTGCGGACAGTATTTTAGCCTAACAAGTAGGTAAGATGTATAAGATAGAAACAAATACACAACGATAACCGCACGATTTGTACTCTACATCAAACGTCAGCTTATTAGGATAATTAAAAAAATAGAGGGTGAGAAGGATGGGGCGTGGAGAACTATGGGACAGAAAAGACAAAGTGGACCTTGGTGGGGAAACCTGAAGGGACTTTCAAGAAGAAGGCGTACAGGGGATGGCAATATTCAAATGGATACTAAGAAATAGAACGCCTTGGCTTGGACTGGTTTAATCTGCACCAGGACAAGGACAAGTGGGGTTTCATGTAAACAAGATAATGAACTATTAATTTCCATAAAGTGAGAGAAATTTCTAACAGGACAAAGAACAATTAAATTGACAGTAGAACTCTGCTCCATGGGGTTAGTTAGTTAGCTAGTTAGTTGGTTAGTTACTTCGTTAGTTGTTAAATCAAAAATGAAAGTTCCTTGTTTTTGTGAACACCTGTAATCCATCACATACACATATCTCTTAGTTTGGTAACAATAAATTTGCAGATCAAATGCCTAAAACATTAAATAAGAGCATTATTAATTGTTAAATTTCATAGCCATTTCACTTACGACGTATAAATCATACTTATCTGAACGTTTGAAAGTATCGAAGCATATAAATATCTGAAGGGGTGTCAGTGATGAATGTGGATGCAGGGGATATAGAAGTAGACCCCACACTTGTGTATCTGCATAAAGAAGAAATACAGTAGGGCGAGAGTGCAGAAGCGTGAGCTGGAAAGTAGCAATTGTCATTAGAGAAATGTTCCCTTAGCGACATTTCGTTGCATGCATCGTGTTGCAAGTACAATGCAATGATTGATCCTCCACCATAAAACGTCAGAAGATGTATTGTACAGGCATTTTATAAGTTCACATGCTGAGTATACGTACGTGTATGAGTAAGTCGTACATTCATCATCGTTTAAATAACAGCTATAAATCTTCAATATTTACATTATTAAATACACATAGCCCTATGTAAGAAAAGTCTGTCTCTTGCTCAAGATATAACCTAAAGATGAAACCTATGAAAGTGTAAATGAACACTCTGTTTCTACTCTTAAGGTGTGTCATCCCCGTTGTGTTAGGTCAATAATACAAAGCTGTAGTGTGTATATATATACATTTAATCGCATGATAGGATCACAAGACGGTCACCTATGCATTCACATGATGAAGTACGCATCAATATAAATGTTAGCAACTTTTACTAATCTCACCATTTATGATGTAAGACGAGATCTCGTCCCCCTTCCAAAATTACCACACATACTGTATAGTCACTTAATAAGTTCTTTGGACAACCTGATGATGGCCTAAATACAGGGCCGAAACATGTAGTTGTATATTATATATAGCTACTAACTGTAATATTGTTGTATTCATGACTGTGTATATATATATATATATATATATACACACACACGCTACAGCTTTGTATTACTGTGTTTCTACTTCTGCTTAGACAGGAATTTCCTTGGTTCTTGCAGCAATCGCCGTACGAAAAAATAATACAGACTAAAGTTACGTAACTGATTTACTTTACTGTTTGCTTAATTGTGCTGTTAATGGGTTGGTTGATTTGTCGAATGATTATTTGTTTAACTAGTTAGTTATTTGCTTATTTTGTTGGATAATTATTTGCACAGATGGTTAATTTATAAGTAATTGTTTCGTTATTTGGTTGGCTTGGTATTTGTTTAATAATGTATTGTGTTAAGCATTTGGTTGATTTGTTGCAGAGTTAATTATTAGGTTAATGTTTGGTTGGTTAGTCACGTAGGCTACCAGGAAGGCGACAAGCAATCTTGCATTTCCGAAAAATTTAGCCTTGCATGTATAAATTTTCATATCGTATATTCGTAGTGAAAATACGCCATTGGTTCACACGTTACATTCAAAGTATCACATTTGAAACAGTCACAGAAAGCTACCATCTCCCGTCTCCTATGCGATTTTGTGGGCATTTATGACTGAACATGTCTCTCTACCTTCGTATATATATCACCCTTCTGCTTCCGCATCCTTAGCCACTAGAAGCGACACCGTTGTCTTCAAGTTTTACTGCTTCTGGAAGTCATTAGCTCCAGTTCCAGGATAGGGAAAGAAGAAGAAGGAAGGTGGGAGATAGAAGGAGGAACCTGAGAATCGGAAAAGGAAGTCTGACGTCGTGTCGTGCACGAAGGTTGGTTTGGTGACAAGGGGTTGAGGCTAAATCTGGATTCCAATGAAAGTTTGTTCTTAGAGTCCATTCCCCATTATACATATAAAATGGCTTTCATGCCACTTAACGAGGCGCATATCTCAGTAAATGTACTGGCTATGGGCTGAGGTAAATTATACGTACTCCCCCACCACCCCACTGATTATTTGTCACGGTGTCCGCCTATATTTCTTTCTATGGGATGAAGCGGCCGGAACGTCGTGACAATTTTCTCTAGCCACTAGTTCTAGAGAGCTATAACATTCACTCCCACGCTTCCTATATTCATCTGTGACTCTACAAGTAGTCAGATTTTCATGTAGAACTTTGCACGTAATGGACTTGATATCCCCTACACAAATCTCAAAAAAAGACTGTAATTTCACCTGCTGTTAGACGGGATTAAGGACAAAAAGCTCCGTCTCTCTCCTACCAGTTAAAAGTAAATAACGTTTGTTGTTTTTAGATAGTAAAGTTATGTGTAATGAAGGAAATAAAGGCTTACTAATGAAAAGGTAATCCTGTAAATAAAAATCGGTCGGAAACTGCGAGTTTTCAAATTCGGCTAGTTCTAGTGAGAGGAGTTCTTCCTAGGTTAGTCCCTCAAAAGGCAAATTGTCCGTAATGTATAGAAACATAGCTCATTACTACATTCACAACTGATGCTGCAAGCCACTGATCTCTGAATCAAGTTTAGACCCTACCAACGTGTTTCTGTCAGATCTGTTGGAATGCCATCCTCGCATCCACTAGACATGTTCTCAAATTTTCCTTTTTTTGGCTAAACTCTTGAGCATTCCGCATCTTCTGCATACAATTTATATGTTATGTTTATCTAATCCTCCTGCATTTGATGACTCGATGGTTATCTAAGAGCGCAAACTACAACACTTTCCTCCGTGCAACTCTATCCATCCTCTTGTCACTTCCTCTGTTTCAGGTGTATTGCACCCGGTTGTCAGAAACCCGCGTTCGATATTCGTCATGTAGGGTAAAGGTAAAGTGATCCCGTTACAGGCCCGGTGTGGCCCAGAGGGTGGGTAGAGGTATAGCTCTACTCTTCCATGACCGCTGCACTAAAAGGGGGTGAGTGGTCATCAGCACACCCCGGCCGCACTTTTCTCCCCAGGAAAGACCCGGCACCCATTTTACAGGAGGCTGGATGGGCCCCAGGGCCGGTCTGGACGGGCGGAAAATCTCTTCCCCACTGGGATTCAATCCCGGACCGTCCAGCCCGTAGTCAGTCGCTAAACCGACTGAGCTACCGGGCCCACCATCATGTAGGGTAAGAGCCCAAATAGCACGTCAGTATAAACAACAATTATAGCGACCGCTTTGTTTGTTTTAATGTTTAGGATTGTAGATTGAAGGTGAAAGACAGAAGATTAGGAATGGAAGGACAAGGAATTTAATCTGCTCTCAATTCTAAATTAAAATGGTAAAACGGTTTTAGTTAAATTTTAATGAAAATATTTATAATTTATTTTGTTTATCCTTGAACTAAACTTTTACAAGAGATGGGTGTTTTATTTAATGAGAGTGTCAGTTTTGAAATCTATATGACGTCGATAGTGGTTAAAATGTGAGTGGGAGAAATGGTGGAAATTTATTGACCGGTGAAGATCAAGTGCTAGAAACAATGCGTGTGCTACTGTTAGTTTGTCCATATGGACTGATGTAGAATCGAGCCCAGACCTCCCCTGTAACTGGCAGGCAACTAACCGCCTGAGCTAAAGTTTAAATGAAGAAATGTAAAGAATATTACGAAGGGTATTCCAGGACTGGAATTCCGCATCATATCGACTGGCTTCCTTAACGTCTCCAGTAGGCCTACAGAACGCAATGTGAAGACACAAGGACGCTTGCAGTTTGTCTCCCCCACCCATTACTTTCTATACCAACAATACAACTTCCTTTTAGAACGAAAACGCCTAATGCAAATTATTCCTTCATGGTTCTGAGGACACGGTGAAAATTTTAGCACGTTAGACTTCACTTTGAAAGAACAAACCCCAGCGCATGGTAACTATATCTGCTGGTGCCCCATTACGACTTCCGACCCCTTCGCTACACTAGCGATTTCTTAACATTCCCCTCTCTTTCAAGAAGAAGAAAATAAAGAGAATAAAATATAATGTAAGAAAAATAAGCAAAAGTAGAAGTAAACACAATATACAATAATTTTAAGAAGTTTCCTTTATTTTAAAGTTTATTAATGTTATGATTTTATGTGATAAGGGTGGTTTTGGTATGGCAGTGCGCAGGCAACTTAACAACAAGTAGATGTGAATATCGCCAGAGAACAATGGAGATACACCATGCATTAATAGGATCTTGTTGTACAGCGAATCCTAGAGAAAGGGCCAGAACGAGGATGGAAGAAGACGACACAGGGGTAAATCTTCGCAGCTTTCTCCACCCAGTATAACCGAAACCAGCCTCCTCTTCAGTTAAATATATGTGCAAAGTTATAATACAAGGAAATGTGTGAAAGGGAATATGCAGTTTCATGGCCGAGGATTGTATATATGAATGGGTAGAGAGAAATAAGCCAAATCAGGCCGTGTTTAACACTACCCAAATACAGACAGAAGGTGGAAATGTCGAGACAACCTGGATATGTAGCTGTGCACATTTGTGTATGTACATTTTACGAAACTTAAAACTGTAAACTTGGCAATGCGCTAAGGAAGATTTAGGAAGACAAAACGCATACAAGTTATGGGTGAAGATGTAATCGAATACGCGTTTTACATTCGGTGCTTTAAAAAGGAAATTACAGGCAGCGTGTTAATTTGTCTGTCAAGTCATTATTACTATTATTATTAACTCTATCCAACACTATACGAAGTATAAAGCTGGAACTCTGACCCTCGCTTCTTTCTAGTCACTTGTTTATATAATTAGCGCTAAATTATTTATTGCGTCTTCTGTTCGTGAAATAATAATATCGAATATTCTAGGAAGTGTGTCATCTCCGTTGTGTATGTGAAAATTGGAAAGGGTATGTAGTCAAACACAGCTATGTCAATTAAGGTGTATTTAATGGCTATACTAGACAGCTAGATGTTTCGGCCTTTACTGGCCATCTTCAGGTTGTCTTCCAGAGAACTTAAGGTCCTACTATATGCATTGAGCGTGCACGTGATGCAGAGATCTCTACATACGGGCCTTATTGCGTAATGTAATTTCTGTATGTGGTGGTATGCTCTGACTAGAGCCATGGTATTGCTCTAGTCAGAGCATACTACCACATACAGAAATTACATTACGCAGTAAGGCCCGTATGTAGAGTTCTCTGCACCACGTGAGCCCTCAATATATATAGCAGGACCTTAAGTTCTCTGGAAGACAACCTGAAGATGGCCAGTAAAGCCCGAAACATGTAGTTGTCTAGTATAGCCATTAAATGCACCTTAATTGACATAGGTGTGTTTGACTACATACCCTTTCCAAGTATCGAACATTGTTCCTTTCTGCAGCACATTTTAGCCAGAATCATGCACAGAATTATGCACAGGACTTAGCCTGTTAGATTTTCTTTCTCGTGTATCACTCTCTCTTATGTGGAACGTCTTTCAAAAATTAATAAAAGTTGATTTTAAATTTAATTTTTATAGCCGAATCAAATAAGGTATATCAGTAAGTTTCATAGACCAAATTTAACCCAAATGTCATTTTTTAAGTTGAGACAGACGGAAGAAAGAAACGTATGTTTTTTGTCCTGTTTGCTTACTTTTTAGCAGGTATTCAAAAATGTATGAATAATTTCTTTTCCTCCTGCGCTTCCTACGGTTCTTCTGCTAACAGCTATGAGTTCGTATCCATCCTGCTTGACGAATAATTTAATACCTTTCATGTGTCAATAGTGTCAGATGCCTCTCAGCAGTGCGTAATAAGGCATGGATATTAATCCATTAATGCAGGAGATCGGTTAGCATAAAGCCTTCTACCAGTAGAAAAACTTGTCCTCCGTGCAGTATAGACCAATATATTTTGATACATATTTCATACTATATTTATCAGTTGCATAGGATCTTTCTTAAAAATTTATTGTTCTATTGACATTAGCCCAAAACAATTAACTAGATAGTAATAACAACAATAACAATTTATTTTTATTGTTATTATTACTACCTTAGTCATTAATTAGTTATTAAGAATAACAGCTATTAGTCTTAATAATAATTGGTTTTCTTCTTTGCTGTAACACTACACTAATCAACGACTAATTATAAAAAAAGTATAATAATAACAACAATATTAATAATAACAGTAATAGCAATAACAATGTTATATTCTTGGTTATCAGAATATCTTCTATCGTAAGAGCAGAGTTTTTGTATATAAATGCCGTAATTCCACGTTATGAAGACGGTAATGTTTAAGATTGTTTTTAGATCCCAAATACTAAGAAGTATGAACACAACAAGTGACTGGTTATACATATGGTACGAATAGTTGTAATGAGGCATAGGTGTCTTCTTCTTTTTCTTCTTCTTCAAGTACAGACAGCTCATTACAAATGTGGAGTTCGAAATGCTGAAGTGTGATTAGTCGCTTGCACAACAAGTTTAGAAACAGGAAAATTTCGAGGAGTTTTCGGGCTGTATCCCCTGAAAATTGCATCTCCTTTAATACTGAGATTGTCCGGGTTTTATGTGAGAATTACAATTGCAGTTAACAATGGATCGATTGAAATTGTCTCTACTCCACGGCAGAGTTTGTTGTATCTTGAATTAAGTCCAGACCATTGAATGCCCGCATTAGATCTTGTGCAGATACACAAATTCCTCTGTACGCTATCCGATACAATTTCTAGCTTCTCCCCATAATTCCCTTTCTATGAACTGCTGTTTTATTTTCATAGCGAATTTGGATACGTTAAACCTTTAGCAATATCGGAAGTTGAATCGCCATTATTTCACTATGTATAACTCCATTTTGCAATTAGATTATCAATGCAATAATGTTATATATAAGCATTAGGTCTATGGACAAGCCTCAGCTTCATGTGGAAAGCGAATTCCTTTACCGTATTCAATACGATCCGACTAGTTGTTACTATTCTGAGCCAGCTTATCCACTTCGCATCTTCATAATTCAGTACTCTAACAATTATTGTAAAATCAATTTCCCTTTTAATGTTAACTTTTCAAAGTTATATCTTTCAGATTACCTGACAACAATTTGTACAAATTTTTCATCTGTCCCGTGTTTGCTACCTAATCCAGTTGATCCTTATGTCGTCAGAATTAACAACTAAAAAGACAACTTGTGGGAGATACCCACCCTTATAGACTGGGAATTCATTTTATTAGAACAGAACGTACAAATTTGTTTCTTTCATATGTTATGTTCTCCTGATATTGTTTGAACGGCCTGACAGGTTTGTATAAAGCTTATTCTAAACCCTGTGACTTTTAGTCTATTTTCAATACTTACCTACTCATTTCGTATCGTAGACAACAGAAATTAGAAACGTATTGTCCAAACACACACATGAATTAAATTGATTTTTTCCTCCATTTTCCACAGCTGAAGTGGACTTGGCCAAGCTGAACTTCTAGAACTACTTCGAAAATTTGATGACTTCACTTTATCTCGATCTGCACCATTGGAAGACCTCTTCATTCGGACCGGTGAGCGAAATAATATCATTTATTCACAGTTGTAAGAAAAATACTTAATGTCTTATTTTATTATCGTTGCAACGGGCATTTTGAAATCTACGTAGTTTCACTCACCAACAAATGCACTATATATTAACTCGGTCAGAAGTTTTAAATTTACATTAAAATACACAATAATATCGCTCCTACATGTTTCGGTCTTCAACGACCATCATCAGGGAGCTTTAACTGCACCTAACTAAAGTTATATTTATGTTAAAACACTCTGTAAAATTACGTCGTTATATAAATTAGGTGATGTGGCAGCATGTCGTAGAGCGGCATGTGCCATAAAATGTGGGTTATTTCTTAGAATATTGCGTCTCTACTGTGTCTTATCTTATTCAAAATAACACTTTGAGGAATGAATACATTTTCGTCCTCACGTCAGTTATGTCTGAAAGGGATGTATTCAGTTACTGGTTAACCCATTTCAGTTTATTGCCTTTCAATATAAACCTAGGATCAAGGTTTATCAGTGACAGATAATATGAAATAAATATGCAAGAATTTATGGGATTTCACCTGAAGATCTAAAACTAAAATAAAAATGAATAATTAGAGCCACCAACACCAACCCACCCACAAGCATACGACACGTCGACACGTGTTACTGATATATTTCTATGGTGTTATCTTCGATATGTGCCTTGTTCTCAGGTTTAAGCTCTTGTCTGTGTTGCACAACATTTGTTATAATATTTTATTTTTTTTTCCAATGACAAAACTTGAAACTAAATACACATCCTGAGACACTTAAATCAGTGCTTCCGTCTGACTCAACTCAGTGTTTGCTTCCGCACCCTTTCGCTTGCTGGTTGCAACAATTTTAGTTGTCCAATTCTTGGGCTGTTTTTTGTAAAAAGATGCCATGGACAAAATATTGGAACGAGATATTCCGAAGTGTAATATACAGTACCATCCTCAGAGCCATTCATAATTAATACGGTGTATATTGTACTGGCTTATGTGGTGGCGAATTTGGTTGAGGTCGCGACTTCCATTCCCGACGGTGTCATTAGGGATTTTTTATTAATTTAATCCTTTCGGACGCTCAATGTTTCTGGGGTCGATTTAGCTTGTAGCAGAAAAGAGTACCAGACATGTTTCGGACATTAATATATCCATCATCAGGAGCTTGTGACTATTCTGTTGAATTACCACATCTGTCGTTTTGTTCTCGGTTCGTTGTGTGTTGGGAGTTTCGGTGTGGTTGTGTTGTACTGGCATTCGATATAATGTGTTGCGCCAAAAGAGGACTGTAGCGTTGATCATTAGGCAGCAGCTGAATAAGAAACATGATGGTATGTTGGCGGTAAAAATCATAATTTTTGAAAACGGAAGAATATTTATGGGTCTCAATATTACAGTCAAATTTATTACATACGTAGTATATAGAGCAAGGAAGCGAATATGTTTATGTCTTGAAATGGCCTTTCCAGCTCAGATGATCAAAATTTCTCTGAACTTTATGGAATTCTTAGGTTCACCAAATGTCCTGAATATCCTGTGACTGGAATATTTCTTCAGCTAGTTTAATACAAGGAGAACTCTTAAACCTCTTTCTGTGAGTTAATATTGCTCCCCCAAGTGGCCTCTTTCTCCAAGCATCCCAATTGAACTGCTGTAAGTATTTTTCAAATCTCCCTCCATTATAACCCTCATAATCATTTA
>Ga0123357_10011397_pt1 | contig 11395 bp, 5 predicted proteins | sample TergutEmb28metaG_FD_89873 | JGI IMG/M metagenome (GOLD analysis project Ga0123357, IMG submission 89873) | Embiratermes neotenicus P4 segment gut microbial communities from Petit-Saut dam, French Guiana - Emb289 P4 | ecosystem: Host-associated > Arthropoda: Insects > Digestive system > Gut ...
AAGAAATCTGTTAGCTAATGATACTAGCTTCCTTGTCCAGAGGAAAGAGTGCTTGTATGTGTCTGTCTGTGACCTGAGTTTTAAAACTTTGATGACAGGTGAAATGTGGCAATTGACACTTCACTTTGAAGAGGCAATAGATGCAATGGTTTATTGAAGCCTACTCTCAATGGAGCATTAGTGTCATTCATTTTATCATCAGTTAAAGCATATGTTTGTATTTTTCATTTTATTCGACACTGGACTTGTTATTGAAAATTTTTCCACTATTCTATATCTTATGTTTTACATGTCACTGTTTGCAAGGATATCTATTTATACAGCTTCTGGTAGCATATTTTCTGTGATGCATTCTTGCACAACTACTGCCAATGAATACACTTACTTCAGCTGAATACATTTCACAAGTACACTAAGACCATCTGCATTTTTTGACTAACAAAATATGCCCATGGTGTGGGTGAGATTGCATTGTTGGTGACACAGCAAGTGCTGTGGCTAGTGCACATACACATGGTGAGGGCATATGTTTAAAGCTTGGAATGCAACAAATATACTTGTCTGCAATTCTGCTACTGGGAAAGTGTAATTTTAAAATATGTACTGTACTACCTCAAAAATAGAGCCATATTATTGGACCATACTGTTTCTTCACTCCATTATCCACCTATGTTCTTATATGAAACATGATTTTGTTACACTGCTTGGTCATGATAATGCATTGATGTAGTCATCTTACAAACTTGTTTAATCAACAGCTGTACATACACATTTCTTTCAGGCTCAAATTGAAGTTGCAGCCACTTTTATGTAATATTTATGTCTGTGTTTGAACTGATACTGTTGTGTTTTGAAGGTCTTCATTTGGTGCTGAGCCTTGTACCAAACCACTCAAGTAAGAAACATCCGTGGTTTGTCAGATCAGAGAAGAATGACACACAGTACAAGGACTACTACGTCTGGCACTCTGGCTCTCCAACATATTCAGATGACGGCTTACCATCACCACCCAATAACTGGGTGTGTAAGAAACATTATTACACAAAACTTTGAGAGTCCAAATAAAATTAGTCTACCCTTGTATTTTGGGGATATCCCTTATATGCCGTTAAACAGAATTAGTTGTAGGCATGTTTTCATCATTTTTGGTCTGTTGACCTTTGAAGTTTGGTAATGAACAGAAACAGAATTTTGTGATCATATACTTGTAACCTCACTTATTTCTTCTTTTATGCAGATTAGTGTTAAGGGAAACGGTTCAGCTTGGAAGTGGAGTGAAGTGAGGAAAGCGTTTTACTTGCATCAGTTCCATGATGATGAACCAGATCTGAATTTTGCAAATCCTGCTGTTATAGAGGAATTCAAGGTAACAAACTGTGTGTGGGTAGCAGCAGTGGTGTTTTGCATTAAATCCTGCAGTATCTTCTGTAATTTATTTTTAAAGAAATTGGTTGACTTAAGAAGGTTGGTCATGTCATTGGAGGTCTTGTAGCAGTAACAGTATGATTTCCTTAAAACTCTCTGAAAGAAAAACATTCCATTAGTCTTCAAAGAAGTTTATTTTCTTATAATAACAACAACAGCACATTCCTGATCACAGGTCAGAACAGCAAGTCTCTTTGCAGTATCAGTTGTTTGAACATACATTTGGTTGCTTCACAGTGACTGTGTAGATAACAGCTGTAAGTCCTGAAATAACAATTTATCAGCATACATTGTGATGGTAGAAGTATATAAAACATGCTAGTCGTGCAGCATTGATGTCACTGAAGTACATTTTCTGCTCCTTTCCCATTTTAGTGGCAGAATGAGGTAATGAAAGTTATCGTCTCATACTTACATCCTTAAAAATTTTCCCAAGTTATTGAAATCTTCTTTCAGTATGTCAGATTGTGCCCAGTCTGTGTGTTTATAATTTATGTGTTGTACACAACATACCATATGAAGTGAAACATAAGTCAAATACTCCAGCATTTTGTGCTTGTTTTATGACCCTCCATAAAAGGAGGATGTGGGGCATTTTACGATCTTCCCACTTAATAACTTATTCCTGTATTTTTGTTGGGGGGTTCACTGATTGTGATGTCCTGTTTACTTTTAGGAGATATTCAAGTTCTGGCTTGATCTTGGTGTGTCCGGATTCCAGTTAGAGAAGGTTGAGTATCTTCTGGAAGATCCAAGTAAACAGAATGAAGCCACTTTGCCTTCACTTGGTGCAACACATGATCAGTACGACTTCTATAGCCATACAAGGACAATAAACCAACCAGGAATTAGGGATGTTTTGACAGAATGGAAGCAAGTTATTCAGAATAACACAGATGGCATAAAGTGAGTTCAGTTGGTGTGATTGGGAAGCAGATGTATTCAGCAGTGTACATCAGTAGCTCTTACCAGTAAATGGCTGGACTACTGCAGTGAAATATTGTATTTATTAATGTCAAAGGGGCACATTTTTTCACCTGTTTCCAACTATTTAAGCAGTATAGAAGTAAAGTTGTAATGTTTGAGTAAAATGTGTCACAAATATTATATGAACATAACTGTCTTGGGTAAAGAGTGCTCAGCTTGCCTTCGACTGTCATTGTGATGAAGCAGTAGTCATTTCAACTTCAGGTGTGTAGGAAGGTATCTGTACAGTCATGCACACAAAAATGTTTTCCCTTAAGCTTGAAATTTTTTGAGAAACATTTTTTTAGTGTTATCTGCATGTCTTAACCTTTTGGCACTGGAATTATTTTTTTTAATTTTAGCACTCCCTGTATATAAAATGTGAATAATACAGGAACCAAATACGTTAGATTTATGAAACAAACTGCATTTTGAAGAGGAAAAAACGGAGTGTGTATACCACTTTTAAAATATTCAGTACCTGTATTTGTTGAATAAATATATAAAATGCAACGTTTAGAGGTTAGCGGTGCGGTGCGACCACTATAGTCGTCGTTAGGCATCAAAGGGTTAAAGCCAGTTCATGTTTACATGTGTCAGAATTCAGTTTTATGAAAACCCTCGTGCATGCATGGATGGATTTGGTTAATTTACCCAAAACCTAACCTGTCTTAGCAACCATCTCCTTCATGGGTAAATTGTGTATGGGTACTTAGTCAAGGAATGGGACTTAATGTTTGCAGGGTGCTGTCTGTTTTGGGCAATTTATCTGTGGATGCTCTGGCTGATAAAAATGGCAGTACTTCTAATATTCCTGTTGACCTGCTGCATACAAATATGGGATTTGATCAGTTGAAAAATGGTTTTACTGCATCTGATCTTAATAAGACAATACAGAAGTATCTTGACAAAGTTCCTGTTAATAAACGCCCAACCTGGCTGGTAAGATTTCTCATCTGTTCAATCTCTTTTAGGGTTATGATAGGTCTGTCACAATTCATAGACCTATCCGAAGAATTCTGTAAGTCTGAGAAATTTCATCTGTCTTGAATGATGACTTGACAAGTCACAGGCCCCATGTGCTGTAACTAAATATACGTCAATGGACATTCAGTTGGCACAACTACACACCTTTAACCCATAACAGGCCATGAAGGCCCAGAGGGAGAGTAGATATATAGCTGCGCTTTCTCTTTGACCTCAGTGCTAAATGGGGATGGGTGGTCAACACCACACCTTGGCTGTTTTACACCGGGGAAAGACCCAGTACCCTTTGTATAGGAGGCTGGGTGGACCCCAGGGCTGGTCTGGGTGGATGTGGAAAATCTCGCCCCACTGGGATTCGATCCCCAGAGTGTCCAACCCATAATGAGTCACTATACCAACTACACTATGCCGGCCCACTAGCTACACCTATTTATTTCCAAATTCCTCCTACGCATTTAGCTGCAAACGACTGTGTTCATGTTCTTTATTAAACTGTGTACGAACTAATGTATTTGGCGCTGTAAAAAGGTACCATTTTGGCCTACAATTTAATGAACTGCATGAAGATGGTCGTTTACAACTGAAATATGTAGCAGGAATGTTGAAGAAAAAAAATGTTTAGTAGTGCCAAGTGGATGTGTATTTATGTACACGTGTTTATTTCTTACTGTTGTATTAATTTTTTAAATATGTTATCAGTTTTCTGTTGTAGTTTGAAGAAGTACCAGAAGTAATATTGTAGGCCACTGTTTGAAAAGTACCCAGATCAGGTCTGGTGTATGTGTGTATATATATATATATATATATATATATATATATATATACACACACACACACACACACACGAGGCAGTGTTGATAAGTCCTTAGCCTGACAGGAAGGAAACAAGCTACAGTGACCAAACTCTGGATTTATTCAACGCACTCCCCATGAAGCTCAGTACACTTTTTAGCCTGTTGCTCTAACTTTTGCAAGCCACTCAAAAAAAATTCAGAAGGTTGTCTGTCCAACCAGGTCTGGGCGGTAGCAATGACCTCTGTGTTGGACAAAAAATGGTGACCTTTCAATTGGTCTTTCAGTCCAGGGAACAGGTGGTAGTCCGATGGGGCCAGATCCGGAGAATAGGGTGGGTATTCAAGACAATGGAAGCCCAGGTATGCCATTTTCTTCTGGGTTCCAAGTGCCCAGTGAGTCGGGGCATTGTCTTGCAAGAACAAGACCCCTTGGTGACCTTTCCATGGCATTTTTCCTTCAAAATGTCCTTCAGTTGCACCAGGAGAGATGAGTAGTACTCTGCATTGATAGTTTGGCCCTTTGGAAGATAATCATTGAGGAGGATGCAGTCTTGATCCCAAAAAATCAAGGCAAGAACTTTTCCAGCGGATTTTTGCGCTCGGAATTTTTTGGGGTGGGGTGGCCACTATGCCGCCACTCCATTGATTGTTGCTTTGTCTCTGGGTCATGGTGATATAACCAGGTTTCGTCCATGGTCACCAATCGCGACAGGAAATTATTTGAATCGCACCGATAAAAGGCCAAGTGTTGCTCAGACAAATGACACCTTTTATGTTTTTGATCCGCTTTCAGGCAATTCGGGATCCACTTCGCGTAGAGCTTCTACATGTACAAATCTTCGTGAATGATGAGTCCAACTCGCTCACGTGATAAGCCCAGTTACTCAGCTATTGATTTAGCCGAAATTCGGCGGTCTTCCAAGATTAGCTCGTCAATTCCATCAATAATCTCCGGGGTGGTCACTGTTTTGGGCCGTCCAGGACGAGACGCAACACAGGTGGAAAAATCACCACGTTTAAACTGGGCCACCCAGTTTTTGACGGTGGCATAGGATGGTGCGTGTTCCCCTAATGTTTCTGTCAGAATTACGTGAATTTCCTTCAGCGCCTTGCCTTACAGTAAAAAAAGCTTAATGACAACTCGCGTCTCCACGTTGTTGAAATCGCGCGCGTAGCCTGACATGCTTCCTTTCAACATCTGTAATAAGAAAGGACTTGTAATTCAGCACATGAACAGACCCCTCTTTCCAAGGACATTATCGATTACGACATCGGGAAGTAGGTGAGGCTAAGGACTTATCAGCACCCTCTCGTAAAAACTGCAGATATGAGACTTCGGAAGATAGACACTTCAGTCTAAGTTCTGAAGGTAATAGGTTGTAGAATGTCTACTTCATTGTTCCAGCAGAGTTATAGATATATCGATTTATGGCATCTACTACGGAAAATTATCAGAGCTCATGACAATTTTGTAAGTATTCGGTGGAATGATACTTTATAATATTTGGTAATATACAATGAAACTAGATTATGTACACTGATGTGCCTAATGGAAAAACCTGATCGAAAACAGAATTTTTATTTGCCCAAATGAAAATGCAGCTCGCAGTTTGTCTTGTATGTAAGTCAAATGAAATTTCGTAACAAATACATTCACAAAACTTCCCTGTGTAAAGACATTCAGTTTTCCATTAATAATATAGAAAACATTTGTCGAAGGAAATAAAAGTGGCTGAGAACTTCATCTCAACAAGGAAATAAATCTCGTTAATTCAATCTGTCAAAACGCCTGCGTCTTCTTTATATTATGTAACAAGCTTTCTCTTGAGCTTGCATCTCAATAAACGCAAAAATCGAAGTAACCACTGAAATGGATATGTTCAGTTGTAACGACATTTATACAGTTTTTAATCTGTGTGATTAAATTATCTGCACATGTTCAATACCTAAGAGCTTCGATATTAACAACAGTAAAAGGTAAAGGTAAAGCAGTCCCATTACAGGCCTAGCGTGGCCCAGAGGGTTCCAGGAAGTTAACGTTCCCATATTTCATGACAACGGCACAGGATGGTGGTAATGTTGTCAGCCTTACGCACCGGCCGCCTTTAGCCCAGGAAATGCTCCTGGTACTCATTTCTGTTAGAGGCTGAGTCGACCTCAGGGCAATAGTGCGATCGGAAGGATTTTATGTCAATGAAAAATTCCAATGACACCAGCTGGAATCGAACCAGCGTCCTTCCGATTTGTAGCACAGCACCTTAACCACTGTGCTATCGCGGTCCCCCCATTAACAAGAGTAAATACTTCATACGTCCTTCGACCGTTTCCTAAAGTTTCTTGCCTGATGATTTGCAGATTTTCTCAACAACACTCGCTAGGCAAAATACCGATGTAGCTATAATTCAAGATCTTACACCACTCCAAACTAAGCATTATTGTATAGTTCTGTGTAAGTCCTTGTCCATATACTGTATTCATAATGAGTGTTTATGGTTCGTCATATTTTGTTATTTTTTGTGGTAAGCATTAAATTTTGTACAAATGATTAATGCTTTAACAAAATCTCAGTAAGGAATGTCGCAGGCAACAGTCAACTGTTCCTGTACCCATATTAGACACCTACAGTTTAAAAATGCACGTAATTTGAAAATTTTAAACAGTGAACTTGTTATTGAGATTTTATTTAAGGTGTAATCATCGTCGCCATTTGTAGCTTATCCTATATGGCGTGTTAGATGTTGAGATGAATAAAAAATAATTATTTGCAAAGTGACAGGAAGGAAGTGGTGCTCGTGTAACAAAACGGTTACCCGTGAATGTACCAATAAGTACTGAAAGAAACCGCAAGAACCTCTGATAGGTTAGTCTATTTCCGAGCTGAGATTTGAAGCCTGGACTATCCCATACTACAGCGACGTGTAAGGAAACACGAAAGGAAAATCGCCGCTCAGCTATTTTAATAATTTGACACATGACTTATAAAACGGCGTCTTGAATTTTTTATTAATCCTACTGAAAAAGTTGCAGAAAAATACAGAATTAGATAAAGAAATATGGCTCCAGAAGGTATCATTGTTATTGCCACGAGATAAACCGTGTGCAATGTGTGAAGAAGGAGTTAAACTAAAAAAATGTTTTTGAAAGAGAAAGCCACTCCCTAGCATACTGGCTTATAAACCCTGTATGATGTTGTTCTTACCCTCAAATATGTGCCTTTTTCTTAAGCCAATAACAAAATTGAACAGCTAGCTTTTGAAGTAGAATTTAGACGTATCGTACAGTCGTGTGACGTAGATTCCTTTCCGTTGTCTCGAGCATTTTCTAAGCATTCTTGTTTTTAAGCTTTCGCCGTGTTCTAAATGCAATTTGTTCTTTTTGAGTAATTCCCGGCGTCTGAGTTCTAATTGTCGACGTTTCGGAACTCACTGTCAATGAAATACTTCATTGACCTGCCTATGAAGATGGAACCGATAGTGAGTTCCGAAACGTCGACAATTAGAACTCAGACGCCGGGGAATTACCCAAAAAGGAACAAATTACATTTTCTAAGCAGCTTTCAGTTTGTAAAAAAAAAGAGAATGGTGGAGACGACGAACTTGGAATAACATAAAACTACGTAATCGTTAATCAGAAGCCTACGATCAGCAATGGCTACTGATAATCAGTGATATATATGCTACAGCGTGAGTATTTGTTATTACCTCTGTTCGCTGATACCACTGCGTAATCCGGGCCCCCATCTATTATGGCATTGTTAGCCTCGTTGAGACAGGACCGCTTTCCAAGCATCGATTAGTTGATGGCAGTCCTGCGAAAGCAGAGTTCTGCTCGTTGCAGGAATTGTGAGTCACGACGTACAATTGAATCTTGAAGATGTCTGGTCTTGATAGTGGTTCAAAATTGCAGTAACACTTTCCTGTATAATGTACGGAAATTCATCACCATATTCTCTTATTTTCCTTTCAGCTTTTATTCTGTTTTGCAAGCGTCGATGGATAAAGAGTCTCCAAATTCTTATTGCCTCCTATAGTCTTTCTTTTCGGTAAATTTCCACTCTTTACCTCTTTTTTGTGTGTCTTCCAGTTTCCGGTCGAACCACCACAACAAATTACATCACACAGGTCTCTTTATTTTAAATACGGACTAAATTTTAATCCTCTTCCCGAAATTCTTACCCCGTGCTTTCCTTTTCATATGACCGGCCCCATTCATTTGGCCGAATGATTACAGTCATTTCTTCTACAAACAATTAAAAATGTGAAAAAGGAAATCGTTTAAAATTTTATTTAAAATTCGATTTCTTGACAGTTTTACATCAAAACACCATTTCCATTACAGATCTAAAACGTGATTCCATCCTAATGCTGGTTTATTTATCGGCGCTGTACGGACTTTGCAGGATACACAGCATCCAAACACGTACAGAGTTATGTATAATGATTTGGAATTTTCACAGTTGTACTGTGCATTTTGATACTATCAAGTCTTTTATTTATGCAACTGAATGCACAACTAGAATGTTCTAGAAAAATGTTAAAACGTACATTAAAATTTACATTAAAATGCTCCTACATGTTTCGGTTAAACAACCATCATCAGGGAGCTTACTGTTGTGCTTTGCTAAAGTTATAATTATTAATTTTAACTAATCATTTGAACAATGTAACTTTACCAAAGCACAACAATAAGCTCCCTGATGATTATTGTTTAACTGAAACATGTAGGAGTATTTTAATGTAAATTTTAATGTAAGTTTTAACATTTTTCTAGAACATTCTAGTTGTGCATTCAGTTGCATAAATAAAAGACTTGATAATGATTTGGAAGTTGTGCCAGAGAGAGAGACTGGTTTATTTTTTCGATAAATCTTACACTTTGCCTTGAGACAACTATTAGCATATTACTATTGCGGTTATTGTTAATATTATCGCTATTAAATTAAAAACATCACGAAGAACTTTATAGGTATAATGAAGTAGGAAACAATAAGATTCCACATAAAGAAACGGCTTGCAAAAGACCGCAACGAACAAAAGACTGGCATATATATTGGACTTGTAAAAAGTACGTATGTTTCGCAGATAAGTGGATAAAACTGCATCAAACTATAGCATAAAGCAAATTCTCTTATAATGCTGGACATCTGTTGTGTAAACTTATCAATGCAAATACTTCGAGGTTTTTGTAACTACAAATTATCTTGTTATTACTAAAAACTACGTGTTCATACATAGACAATCAACAAATGCGATCTGATCTACTCAAGTGTGTAATAATTTCAAAAGAATTATTTTTTTCTCGTTTCAATAATACTTTTTTAAGCCAAAATTTCCGCCCAAATGTTTAGCACTATATCAGTCGTTCCTTACATTTTCGCAGAATTAAGCAACATTAAAGCCATCCTTTTTGGAGTCAATAGCCATCAATCCGCTTTAACTTAAAATAATGTGCCAGTAATTGAAGTAAGGCTGGTCAACGTCTCACGTATAAGCTCACCTCTCCCGGTCATTAAATCCATGCTGTAAGTTTTACTGCGCGTAAAGCGAAGCAGACGGCCTCATTGGACCAAGTTCCCCAGCAGATCACCTACTGCAGAAGTGACGTCACGGATCACATTGGGAAAATAATTATGAGCGATTTCAGTATCCCTGTTATTGCTACGGAATACTATACAAGAAATGTAATGTCTTCAAGAGAAAAGAACACTAGATAAGATTAAAGTATGATCATAATAGGTTCGTATAAACACAGACTATGACACGTCCTGTCCCAATCACACACACTAATGCATGATATAATCAAGAAACACATAAAGACCACGGGTCTATTAAATGTTACTTCCTTCAATATTTCCCCAAATGATACTTCGCGGAACCTCGAGAATCGAAGCGTTTTCGCAACAAAGTTACACTGCAATAAAAAGTCATAATTTAAGTTGTTAAAACACTTGACTTAACAGTTTTTCATTTTTATTTGTCACTTCTTCTTCTTCTTCTTCTTCTTTTTCTTCCTTTGGCAATACAGCCCACTGTGGGCTTGGCCTGTCGAAAAATGTCCTTCAATTTTTTCCTAACCGCCACCAACTCTCTCTATCTTCTCAATCCCAGCACTTGAAGATCTCTTTCTACTTCCTCTTTCCATCTTTTCCTGGGTCATCACCTTCTTTTCGTCCCTTCCAGTTCTTGAGTGAAGATCTTTTTGGGCATCCTATCTTCCTCCATTCTCTCTAGGTGACATAACCAGCTTATCCTTTGCCCTTTTATCCATTTTACTATATTTTCTCCTTTGCTCATCTCTTCTAGTTCTCGATTCGTCCGACTTTTGCATTCCCCGTTTTCATATTTAGGACCATATATTCTTCCATTTTCTTTTCAAAAATTAGCAGAACTTGTTCTTCTTTCTTCGTCAACGTCCATGCTTCCGCTCAATACGACACTACCGGTCTTATTAGTGTCTTGTACAATATAATTTTAGTAGCTCTGGATAAGAGTCGACTCCTGAAGAGACTTATAGCGGCAAAATAAGTTCTATATTTGACAGTCAAGAGTTCGGTAAAATATTTCTGAAATGCCGCACTACTTCATAAAATGTAATAACGGTACTTTAAAAATTGGTTTCACTGTGGGTTTTGGAACAGCATATTACATCTCTTTTATACAGTCTGCATAACATATTATGATTATTTCTTAATGTGTGCAAATAAATAATATATAATACAAATAATAATACATGAGCGGCACGTAGCTTGGATAGTAGAAGACATGGATAGGCAGAGCAGAATGAATACAAATATTCTTTTTTACGAAGAATACATTCTGTTGCGACTTTACGTGTATAGTGCGTTACCCCCATGCAATATGCAAGAACTTCACAAACAACATCAGCCTTCTCTCCAAAACTAAACAAGAAACAACTTACTAAAGCTTCGAAAAAAAAAAGTAGCAGGTAGACTGCATTAGCCAAATCGACGTCAGAAAGCACTGTGTTAGAGACATTAACACGAAGAAAATACAATAATAAATACATAATATAAGTCAACGTACTCACTCCTATGCCATAAGAAATGATAAATCTTATAGGAGATTCAATTTGTAAATTATTCCTTTTTGGGTAATTCTCCGGCGTCTTAGTTCTAATTGCCGACGTTTCGGAACTCACTATCGGTTCCATCTTCATAGGCAGGTGAATGAAGTACTTCATTCACCTGCCTATGAAGATGGAAC
>Ga0123357_10011399_pt1 | contig 11394 bp, 4 predicted proteins | sample TergutEmb28metaG_FD_89873 | JGI IMG/M metagenome (GOLD analysis project Ga0123357, IMG submission 89873) | Embiratermes neotenicus P4 segment gut microbial communities from Petit-Saut dam, French Guiana - Emb289 P4 | ecosystem: Host-associated > Arthropoda: Insects > Digestive system > Gut ...
ATTATCGCCCGAAACATGTTGAGCTGATTGAAATTATTAATAAATTGTTATTGTTGCATCTAGTTTGTTGTTTATTTTATTGTATCAGAGATGCACGATAACACAAACATCAAAGAAATAATTATAATATTATTTCTTTTATTCGGATGACCTACTTGGCATTAAAAGAAATTGGAATTCCATAAAATGCCGATCGCAGAAACTTTTGTTCTAATATATTTCACTTGTAGAGTGATTTAATGGAAAGTCAATAAAAATACAGTAAAATATTTGGCGAGTATATTTAGCTTTCCAACGACGAGCTTGTACTTGTATTAGTTGACATGCGGATAAAGGTGATAATGAATAAATTGTGACGACTGGATAGAACGCACAAAGAAAGTAGTTTACACCAGCAGAGTATCAAGTTTTATTATTAACTTTTTTCTTGTGTCACAGCGTTTTGGTTGCTCTCTGTTTCATAGTTTCTGTTTTATAGTCGTCCTTTTCAATATTTTTTAGTTGATTTAATTTTCAATAAAAACAAGCCTGAATACCCGTTTAGTTTACAATGGGGAACTTTTCTCTTCTTCATTCGGAATAAAGGAAGAAGTGAGGGCTCTATGTAGTTCTTTCACAAACCCTACAAAGTATAGTTTCTGTGTGACAAACCTGCCAGATTCTGAAGGCGAGCGTCACCACCATCTGCAAATCACTTTGTGTTCTGATATGGAAACAAACCCATAAATGCGGTCTGTGGTTAATATTTAGAGTTATTTTATATTAAAATAGTTGTATGTACTCCAAACAAAGAAATGTAGTCTGAAGCCTTCGGTTGTGGGCTGTAGATAACGTGAATATAAAAGAAGGGTGAATATAATCTGTTGCTTCAGATAAATGTTGGTGCCTGTGTTTCCACTTATATTAAACTCACGTATGACATTAATGTAACAAAGCGCTCTAATAATCAACTATATCACTGTGTGGTATGCAATTCTGTCTAAAGCTGAATACACTCAGGTATCAAGCACTAGATCAGGTACATCAAGTATATAAACTTGGTCAAGAGAGTAACTTGTTACTTTTACTGCAAACGGTAGGCCATCCATATGAATTTTCGGTCCTACTGTTACCAGCTGCTCCGATGTAGGTAAATACTTAGCTCCGTGGATTGACATAACTTCCTATAAACATAAGGAAGTTTATCTTTCAATAAAAACTGAAAACTGCGTGGTAGACTGTTCGATGCAAGGACGCGTTGCCTACGGTTTAATGCAAAATAGGTCAATAAAAGTAGCCAAGTTTCTTATGAATTTGTACAGCATTCAGGACTTCTAGGCTGTTAGGTCTGGCAGTACGGTCACTGATTTTCGACGTTTTGTAGTAACCTACTGAATTCATCATTAAGGGTTCCAGGGCTTGAGGATGAATATGGCTTATTCCTTTCATGATTGGGAATTAATAACCCTGCTCTCATCGTAACAACACAGACGACCTCAGTCCTCATCAGAGTCAGTCACTACAGGGCGCAGCATGAGCGGCCGTATGCGGTACCCATGCAGATCCTTTGACAATGATGGAAACTTCCTTTGACATTTACAATATATACGTGTTGTTTTTATATATTAAGAGACTCACTACAGGCCAGACAATCCGGAGACCAAATACCGGTGAGGGAAAGATTTTACCAACCATTCCCGTCTGGCCCTCTGACTCACTCAGCCTCACGTACAAATGGTACGAGGTCATTTCCCGGGTTAAAGCAGCGGAAGCGTGGCCTTGAATAACACCCCCCCCCCCTTTCCTGTGCCTCCATGGCCTGTGGAATATAACTTTACTATTACATATTAAGTTACTTTATTTCGTAAGAGTCTGATTTTTCTTTTTGCTTTTCTTTTTGTTCTTTTCCTCTGCTGAGCCATGCACATTAAATTCAGGGTATATTGCATTCACTAAAAATTGGGTAGTCCATTGTACCTCCATATTTTTCTTGGTTTGTGACATCGAGGTGTGCTTCCTAAACTGAATCAGAAGTGCAATGCCCAAACAAATACAGAACAATATAGAAGAAAGTGGTTTATATTTCCTTACGTGGACATAGAAGCTAAATGAATTATTATATTATTTCATAAATCAAAAATACGAACTGCAGGTAAGGCAAATAATAGTAACGGATGAATTTTATATAAGAATAAGACACCAAAGAAAAATTAAAAAGCATAATAATATATTTTTTGACGTCCCTACAGTTCTCTGATAAATATATCGGTCAAAGAGACTCAAAATTTGCAATAGGGTTAAGGAATATATCTGTTTTTAGAAATAATAATAACTTAATTTCTCTCAGCATGTACTATTGGACATGATATAAGGCTCATAAAAATATTATATATATATTTCATATATTAAGTAAGGGGAACCACATAAATACGGAAGAAAAATATTTTAGAGAAGCCACGAGGCACAGAAATTAACGTTAAAAGTAGGTGTTTCACAAATATAATGTATGTTATGTTAGTATAGTACGAAAAGAAAATAGTTGTCACAATTGGTCGGACACGTCGCCATTAAAATTTCGCATTTCTTGAACAATACTGTAACGTTCCCCACTGTCGAATTTTACAGACAAAACGCCGTTAAATGAAATATTTTAAGTGACCATAAAACAGAACTTTAAAATTCCATCTGTTCTTTTTTTTCACAAAATTCATAAATATTTCCTCTTCATTTGACAAATTCTTATTAAAACACCAAACGTGAGTGTAATCGTGAAACCTCGATAATGAGGAGTCCTTGGCCCACTGAGGGCTGCTGCACCATAGAAAGAAACATTTAAAACAAATTTAATATTTAAAAGCATTTTACAGCGATAAGTATCCTTCTCCGAATAAGAAATGTCGGCTCTATAAAATCAAGTACCGAAATACTGTGAACATAAGATGCTAGGCTAGAAAGTATGACGTAACATTGTAACTACAACAGGATTAAGAGAAGTACAACTAAATTATAAAGCATTTACATTCGTGAAACACATAAGCTTCCTAAACAGATATGAAGCCTTAAGTAATTTTAACTGAACATAACAAACAAAACAAAAAAATGTAATCATAGTGCTAATTAATGCAAAAAAACAAACTTTTCCAATCTGTGATACATCACTGTCACGCTGATTTTCTGTATTAAACAGGATGATTAAAAAAGATGGACTCAGTTGAAGAGTAAACGGAGCCTCAACACATGCCAGACAGTTGGTTGCGGTATTCCAACCTCGATGGAGGTTGAATGTTGAAACGAAGAAGAAACACACGCTGCACAGCAGTCGCCGACTCAGTTTTAATGAACTCACGAACGCAAATATCTTGTGCTGCATAGTAACCATTTTGTTCTCAACTGGCACCGCTGCACGGCTATGCACTAGACGAGCACTCTAGTGATGGTATTTAAAAAGATAGAATCCTCTCTTTCAAATATTATGTATATCATTCAAATATCATGCACAGTTCAGGAAATATAGTTGTATAAAATTGCATCCATCTTTTTAAACACGCTGTAAAATGTTAATGTTATATGTTTATACTTTTACAATGTTTGGTTGAGGATGGCTTTATTTTAACGCAAAAACGTGTCGCTAGTACTGTAACAGAGCAAGTTTTTTTGTTAATACATTTGTACATATATAGTACAACTTATCAGTGAAACATAACAGTTTTTACTACATAAAATGTTATTTTTGGGGCGACATATTTCGACTTCCTTTGAGTCATCTTCAGGCACTCTTAAAGTACAGATCCAAGGTTAACAATGTTCATAGTGCATTCTGGGATCCCAAATGCTTACAATAACATTTGATGTAATAAACACGGTAGTTTTTGACTGATACGTTGTGCTGTATATGTAGAGATGAACACATCGGGATGACTAACGTTAAAAAAAAAATTATAAATTTATGTTTGTGTCATAAAACATACTCTTGATACTGCGATTTCTGCGTATTGTGCTTCACGTTTAAAATAATTCCGCTTTACTCGTATATAAATATCACGAGTCATACATACGTAATTACGTGTGTATCCTTATGAAAGTTACATTTAAATTCATTGACTTGTAATTCTCACAAAACTGATTGTTCCGATCATTAAATTTCGGTACGGCTGTTGGGTAAATTTGAGCATTTATTCTTTAATAAAAAACACCACATGTCCTTTTGAAACATATTCAGAACTTTATGCCAATAATTGGCGTTTGTGTACTGATTTCAGGTTTCCTGGATTAGAAGGAAGGACTACCACTTACTCACCGTAGGACTGGCCACGTACAGCAGTGATGACCGTTTCTTTACTGGGCACGTACACAACCCACAGGTTGGTACTGACACATGTCGTTTGTGGTTAGAACCTTTCCCTTATTAGAGAGCACTGTCTTCGTTGTTCCCAAAATTCGTGTGAAGAAATCTGCAAAATATCAAATCAAATTCATAACACATTTTTATACAATAATGTAGTATTGCATATTCCATCAATTTATGATTCAGTGTTTTTAACTACAAACAAATTACTCATTGAATAAACGTAGATATTTAGTACTTTTCGAAATACATTTTTCCACGTATGTCGATTCCAACTGAACCATCATCAGAGATATGATGTTGGTTTATTTAGAACCGAAATATGACAGAGACTTATGACGCAAAATAATAGGTTGTTGATAAGTGTGTTTTGTTGGTAATTAATAAAATTTTTAAACAAATATCGAGATCGTTGAAAATAAGTACAAACTTCAAAGTTAATTGGGATACATTCTTAATCTTAAAGACACTTAAAGGTACTGTGCACGTTCTGAAAAGTTGTAAAACAAATTAGATACTTTAAAAATTGATTTAAAGAATGTCTAAACTGCGTAATTTTTGTACAATATTAAGCCTTTTTAACTTGTATATGCATATCAATTATTTACATATACTAAGTTTATGTGATATATGTTGATATCTGTAAGTTTAATAACCCGCAGTTCATAGAATGTTGGTTTGTTTTCATTAGTATTCAGCCTTGAAGGCCGGGCTTGACAGGAACCAGAGCCCAGTCATGTGAACGGTATGGCTCTGGCACACTGCATCCTGGGCAAGTTCTTGGGGGTAGTTTGCCATTGTTTTCCCCCGCCTTTAGACGTTCCCACATTAGCCGCCAGGCGCCTCCGTCCGCAACGACGCGAGAGATCCTAGCAGCGAAAGGTGGAAATGTGGACGAGAAAGATTTCCGGTAGTAATTTTACCTAAATTCCGACTTCCACGTAAATTCAGGGACCGTTTACGTGCCGCAAATACCCTCCGAAGGAAGGCGTGCAGAAAATTTTTTTCGCCCTAAAAATCCGACAGCTTTGACAGGTTTGAACCCGCATACTTGGGTACTAAAGGCCAGCACGCTACCCCTAGACCACCGAAGCCGTTTTATTTGGTTTGTATACAAACCTAAATTTAAAATCTTAACTTTTTACCGTCATAATGGACTTACTGTATAGTACAAAAATAGACGCCGTCTCTAAACATATATTTTCTTTGGTGTTACGAAATTTAATAAAAATTGAATATATCAGCTTTATAAATTTAAACAATAAACACATGCTGCTCATAAAGTTATAAAAAAAATTGTTCAAAATAAACTGATTTAGGATTACCCCATTTTTTCTATACATTATAAAGCTCTTTTACTGCTGCCAGATGGCTATCGACATTACTGTTCACTGTGTCGGTTAGCGGTAACCATGGGAACTGCACGTGTGTAGTGTACTTTTATTAGCAACACGTTGTTTGTAGTTTTGTAGGAGCTGCGGTGACGTGGTTGGAGCTGGGGAGATATTGGTTTTAAGCAAATGATTTTATGAAATATAGTGCTTTAGATTGGTATTGAATTGTAATAAATGAACAATGTACTTATAAATTTGAGTTGGGAAATCAGTCGCGCACAGACGCTACAAGGTTTCGAATGCTGACAAGAACAGTGCACTGCACTTACAAATATATGCAACTCAGACATTGATTTCTTTTTTGCCGTAAAGTAGCGGAGTCTATGAACATTCAGTGAACTTCCCCGTGGCAAACAGTGTAATGCACTGAAGAATACGCACATTTTTAGATGTGTCAGCGGCCCTACTCTATATAGACCACTGTAACCAGGAAAACGCCCTCATTCTCGTGGAAAGTTTGGTTATACTTACGTGTTTGGTCAACGTGAAGTATTGTTCTGACTTTTACGCTGAAGAAGAATTTATATTATGTGTACGAGACACAGAATTCTGCTGTGTATCCAAGGTAAGCTGTGTTGGACGTGTTAGAAAACCGTTTTGAGTTAATTTACGCGAGTTGAGCAACTTCGGCGAACAACTATTTAGGAAAATTATTTAGAAATTTATTTCAAGTTATGGGCGTACTTTGGCCTATATAGAGGAAGGCAAGACGAGTATTTGTGTCAACTACTAAATTTAAACCTTTTATTTATTACATTCTTATTGTTTAAATTATGGTTGTTTGTATATTTTTATTTTTACTTTAATATTAAATATTTTTGTGTTTATTAAATTTTACTGACATAATTGACGAACTGTTGAACACTGATTGATGTCCCTGGAGTATTAGATAAGTTAACAGAGAAATATAGATGAGCACATTTTGTATTTTACTTTGTTGTGTGGCAGAGCAGTTTGTCAGATTCCCGACAGTCTAAATTTTGTTGGAATCTGGCTGTTGGCAGCATAGAAATTAGTGACTTCGGCGCTGAGGTTAATAGCCGCGCCCCTTTAAATTATAGTGTCTTCACGAGGCAGGTCCAGTTAGGTAGGAGTACCAAATCGGGAGTCATTACAGAATTTTAAGAAAATATTTCTTATATTATCATCCAGTCTATGTTAAATAAAACCCTATTAAGGAGTCTGGATAGAAACGGCGATAGTGAAGTCAGTAATCCAACTATCAAATATTTCAAAAGCATTATACATTTTTATATGTGGAAAATGGATTGACGGTAATGGAAGGAACGAAATTTTGTGTGATTTAGTTTCCAATAGATAAATATAATTTATTTTAGAGGCACTTACTATATTGTCTCACCCAGAAATATTCGTGTCAAGTGTAAAATGTGGTAGGATTATTTACTGGAAGCAGAACCCATTTTAGTAAAATAAGTAGTAGAGGAAGTACTCACCTAACTGTAATTCTGGAAGTGGAAACATTCACATTTCTCTTAAATTACGTATTTCACTCCCTAAAACATTATCCAACAGATAAATTGCAGATAATTTAGGGCATAATGCGTTGTTTTTAAGTTCAGAAGCCTTCTGTAAACTATTACTGTCATTTTTATACACAAATTACTAGTAGTCACATCTTACAAATAAGACTTAGACATTATTTTGCAAAGTATAGAAATCTCAAGTGATAAATTGACTACACGAACCGTATACTGTGTTTTAAGTTAAATACGTATGCAAGTGGTAGTAAAATCTAAATACCATTCATATCATATGCACATTGCTTAGAGATTTTCTGTTCTCAGAGAAACTCTCATATTGGAAAAGCTACTTTTTACGGAGATGAATGAGACCTTTTTATGAAAATATCCAGGTCAACATGTTTAAAGTTTAGTCAGAGTTGCATTGTATTTTACGTTTATGTATTCTATTGATGATTTACTTTGAACTTCCTGACAATGGCCACATAAAAGGAAGCAAAGAAATGCATTGAAATATAGAGTGAAATAATAAGAGAACTATTGTGAAGATTTATTGAGTCTCTTTAACCATTTAAAGAGGAAGCGCATACTCTTTTATTTAAAGACCCAGTTCGTACCGCGCTGTAAACACTTTTCATCTCGATTATAAGAACCAATCAGTTTGTAATGTAAGTGGCACAAGTCACTGTTTGGTCTCAGATAAATACACAACACATAAATAGAGTGTGGGCAGAGCGTAAAATTCTTGAATGTTAAACTTGTTGTTACATCACGTAACCAGTAGGCTTTACAAGGTTAATAAACGCTACTTGAATATTGAGCCATCGTGTTTTGTACTGTATTCAGTAACAAATTAAAATAGCTAAATGATTGAGGTAGTCATGGAAAGTTATAATAATTTTAGAATATACTTAGGACATTACAGAAACAAAGATTCGTATTTGTTTAAAATGTTCCAAAAACATGTTCTGCTTTCATTTGTTAATTTTTTTTATGTTTTTATGAAACTTTGCACATAATTCCAAAAATTATAAGGCAAAGCATTTTACTAATCATACAATTATATATCTCAATAGTACAAAATTAGGTTACGTCATTAATTTTATATGTTAAATATTTACCTTACATAAAGTGATAAAACATTATCACTAAAGTGAGTCAAGGAGCTAGAGTGATACTCTAGAAAACATAAATTTCAGCATGAAAGCTCGTTTTTACAGTTAAGAAATAAATATTATGCTTTTATTTTACGGAACTATTGGCTCACCATACATATTTTTATTATTTTTCTATAACTAAACTATAGAATGTCGTGTGTTGATACTGAAGTCAGATGTAGAATAGCTTAAGATGTTTGAAATTTATTCACGACATAATCTTTTCACAGTGTGTAGTGCTACTTATATGGTGGAAAACATTATGTATTTAAAAACTGTAAAATAACTCAAAATCAGTTGAGATTCAGTTGTTAAAAAAGAGTCCAAGAAGTAATGACAACTCACATGAAGTTCCACAGAAAGTAACTAGAAAATGCAGATGAGTGCATCTCTACATCTTGAGGTAACTGCTGGAAGCATTTTCTCCTTTCTGTAAGCCTAAAGTAATAACCACCTTTTATCTGTGAAATTACGGCTAGTTAATTGGGAATCGCTAGATATAATACCTGGACGAAAGGGGTTTTCGCATATCATTACACTTTGCCAGCATCATAATGCACTGTAAATCAAAAACAGCTGACCTACGCGTTTAAAATTACAGTTTGGCCTTAAAAACAATGGTCTTGAAACAACAACAAAGTAATGTAATACTGAATGAAAAGTAAGGAAACTACAAAGCATGAAGCGGTTTATTCCTTACCAGAAAATGGTCTGTTTACAGTGTGTAGGAAATAGTAGCAGATCATTAGAGTCCTGAAAGATAAGATTTTGTGGGTCCCAACTAGGAGAATCAGTGCCGAGACTGGGTTCAGTCCCAGTATATTCTCTGCTTGTTTTGCTATAGGCAAAGTAACTAGAGACATGATTCGCCAAATGGGCTGTTGTTGTATTATGTGTTATCTATTGACTATATATTAAAGCTGTGGAATCAGTAAATAAATAGGGGTATTGGAGAGGCGTGTGCCTTGATGAAAATGGGGGGTTGGGTTGCTGAATGTGTGGCAATTCATTCACGTGCATAGCCTCACCCTTATCCCACTAATAGCGTTCTTCAAACTGATGAAAGTAAGACGTGCAGGATTTGAGTGTCTTACTGTGGTGAAGAATTCGAAGATGTCTTCTGCGTTATGACATTGTGTAATTTGGTAAGGATTACCAACCTTTCAGAGGGAAGAGCTACCTTTATCTTAGCGTTGAGGTATCCTGAAAATGAAGGTAGTAAGTAACTGAAGAATTGGTGTCTACCTACCATATTTCACGGGTAGCATTTTAAGTTTTCTCGGCCTGTTGTCATTTTTACAGTGCTCCATTATCGCTTTTGGGATAGGCAGTAATTCGGTCAGACAGAATGATATCAAAACTTTGGGTTCAGACTCATTCTGGCATTGCACTTAACTGGACTAAATATAAAAATATAATACAATAATTTTCCACTTTCACAGATAATTTGACTGCAGCTGTTGACTAGTAACCCATGGCTTTAGGAATGACATCCAACTGTATTATATGAATATCAAAAAGGAAGTAAACACCGTCATCACAACTACATAAATATGAATTTATTATTTGTTACATATTCTGACTTTTATGAAAAGCCATCATCAGGCAATTGAAATTACACAAAGAAAGATAATATACATGCAACCCATTAGAATGATACTTCTTCTGATAGCTGAAATCTCACCGTTAAAAATATTGGAGATGTGCAAGCCAAAACTAGGTAAAAGTCGAGATTATATACAGAAATGTAAAAAATGTGTATTATATTCAAGTGTTGAAATCGTTCGGGTGTGAAATGGAAGTTCCTCAATATTACAATAAGCCTCGTTAGGTAAAATTTCGCATCAATTTTTCATTCTCAGTGTTGATCAACGCTGGAGAGTTGTGGTGTAGTCCAAATTGTTTTCTCTGTGGTTGTGCGTTATTCGTATCTTATCCAGTCAATAAGTGAAATGAAAGGTAATATAGGAGTTCGAATAGATTGTCGTTAATATAAGTAAAATCTAATAGAATTTCGTTGAATAAGGAGGCTAACTTAAATTTCAATGTTATGGAAGTATTATGTCTTGAATCAGATATCATTTTACTGTCGATAGCCCTGATTGAACTATTTTAATTACATGACATTTCTAAACATACCCTCAGCCTGAACAACCAAATGAACTGTTACAGCAATATAAAAGAGGTCAAAGAGACAACAACCGGAAATAAAAACTTTATAGCAGGAGTCATATTTCAGAATTATAACTGTATGTAAATGTAGGTTTTGTGGATTCATTGTACAGCATGTAGACTGTGGAGAGTCAAATGGGATAAAGGGGGCCGCTACTGGCATCAGAAAAGAACTAAATCCGTGGAGAACTTCTGTAATTAAAGTGGGTTTATGGGACACTGAAATAATCCTCCGCACAACTTCAAGCCTGATTATTTTCTCCCCTGCTGCCTCCGCTGCTGTTGCTGTACTACATGGTGCCGGCCGGTCCCAGGACTGGGCACTTCACGTTCGTCACGCCAGGGCACAAGACGGTGGACTGTACGAGTGCCAGGCTTCAACGCATCCCCCTTCCAGCCTGTTCGTCGAGCTCCAGCTTGTCGGTGAGTTATTCGCTTGTCGCGACTGGCGCGCAATTGCTGCTTGCTGAAATGGAAATCCTGTATGTTTGGCCGGGATTCTGTTTTGCTGCTAACCTATTCTCGTCTACAGTAAAGTCGCACTTCCCTTTCTAACATACACCCGACTGGGTGCAGTGTGGTTATGCATGAGATACATGGTTACATCGATTCAGATTTCATTCTGAGTTTCCATTTAGCATTACATGAAAGGATAATTATCTACAGTAAAATGGGGAGAATGTGATACGAGTTGATTGTGATATACTTTAACTGTTTAATCTTTCTTATATTAACCAACTAATCGCACTGTTGTATGTTCTTAAAATATTTATTTACACATTAACACTTTAAAAACATATCATTTTAAAAAATTTCGTCATTTACTCCTACATGTTTCAGTCCTATTGGACCATCTTCAGGGAGTA
>Ga0123357_10011400_pt1 | contig 11394 bp, 10 predicted proteins | sample TergutEmb28metaG_FD_89873 | JGI IMG/M metagenome (GOLD analysis project Ga0123357, IMG submission 89873) | Embiratermes neotenicus P4 segment gut microbial communities from Petit-Saut dam, French Guiana - Emb289 P4 | ecosystem: Host-associated > Arthropoda: Insects > Digestive system > Gut ...
AAAATACAGTAACAACACAAAAAAAAAAAAAATAAAAAAAAAAATATCCACAAAAAAACAATCCCACCAAGTAAAAATATAATTATCAAATTAAAAATAAAAACCCCCCCCCCCCCAAATATAAAATATCTGCTAAGAAAAAATATTTTACTGTTACTGTCATACACTTGTTACACAAAGAATGCAAGATTCTGTGTACCTTTACCGATAAATGTCATTGTCTCCATTGTGCCCTTCACAATAATTTCTGGTGAGATGCGCTGCCATGCCGGTGTGATCCACATTGACTAAATAATACATTTATATTTCATGGTTTATAAACTTACTTGAACCCATGAAGATTCACAATTTTCTCCACCAATAATATTAGTGGTGTTGTGAATTTAAGTACATGTGTTGTGGATTTTTGTGTCTTGTCTGCGGTCTGATCAGTTGGAGTTCATGGCTATGGCATTTAATTTGTAGATTGGTTCAGGTTTTATTTTCGAGCCTTGTACTTAATTTTTAAATTTTCATTAGCCATTTTCATGTTACTAACCTTGGACTAGATCTGTTCTCAGGTGCATAGCTTAACAATTTACTGTCTCTAAGGTACCCAATGATTAGGAACAGCTCAATCTAAGGGTTCCACCAGGTTAGCTGCTTCTTTACCTGAAAATGGAAATGGAGCTGGCTTCTGAATTATCATACTTCTTTAAAAAATTTGATGATGGACAAAATTCCAAAAAAGAAGACTGTGTCATTGAACTTCATTTGTGCTCTGATCGCTCTTTTGGATTTCTTGTAGCTTACAGATGGGACCGATAGGTTGTACTGAAACATTGATAAGGAATTACTGCTCTGTTCTGTGTAATGTCTCAGAAGAGTGCAGATTTCACTTGATGATTTGGTTATGCAGACCTTGGTTTGGCTCTGCATGGTCTGGTTCAGAACATTCCAGTTTGGCACGGTCTGGTTCAGTGCTTCATATGCAAATATAAGTTGACCTCACATATTTAAGCAGCAAATTTAAGGAAGAAACCTTGTCTTGCATTTGAGTGAATATGGCATACCTCTACACCCACTCTGGGCCTTCATTGCCTGTTACAGGGTGAAGTTTATGTGACTAAGGAAACAAAATAACTTTACAGATCATAAATCAAGATTTTGGGTTGTGCTTGGTAAATAAAAGTGAAAATAAAGAGACTGGATTTGTATTTTTCTTGTGAAGGAAGTAATTTTTTCAGATTAGATCCCTTTTATACCTCTTCGGTTTACTTTGATATAATACAGCTGATATGTTTTATGTCTGACTTTGTGTTCCAGATGTTTTGTGTGGCTCACTGCTAGGTATTTCAATATCCTACCTGTGCTACAGGCAGTATTATCCCTGCCTGACATCAATTCACTCTCACATTCCATATGCAGCTATAACACCTCACCTTGAACTGGAGGATGTCCGTAGCAGTCAGTCCTCTGTTCAGAACGAAGAACAGATAAAATGGATTTGAACACAATCTTGTTGTATCAGCTGTTAAGGCAGATGAACTTAATCAGCTGGAACTGATTTATTCATTCAACTTTTTCATCAAAATGTTGTTTTTTAAATGATTGTACATGTGTTTTAAAATGATATTTTTGCTGTTGTTTTGTCGTGGGAGTATCTGTGATACAGTGTGGAAGGACCTTCCTGGAACTTATGTGTGGCAATTTATGTATTTTAATTCTGTGAAGCTGTAGAGCACAGAGAAAGTCAGTGGCAGGCTGTGTAGATGTTTGTTACTAAAGAAACAGACATGGTGCACATATGATGTAAGCTTGGAATTCCTCTGCAGAACACAAGACTGTGCTGTTCTAAGCTTACCAATGGATGGGTTTCTAAAGCAATCTGACTCACTGACTACCCCCACAATTAATGTCCCAAAGTATGTTGTTCCTTATCATTCCATTGGTAATCCAAGTAGTTGCTTTCTAAGAGGTTTTCCTGGCATAGTTCTTTATATATTTTGTAGTTTATTAGACTGACTATCTAACTAACTGACTGACTAACTATCTAACTAACTGACTGACTGACTATCTAACTAACTAACTACATGGAGCAGAGTCCAACCTGAGAAGCTAATAGTTCCTAAGCTAGTCAAGAAATTTCCCACATCTTATGGAACCTGAGAGTTCATTAACGTATTCACAAGAGAACTCCACCCGTCTGTATCCTAAGCCAGATTGATCTAGTCCCTGCCCCTCCATCCAACTTCATGAAGATCTATTTTAATATCATCCTCCCATATGCCTAGGTCTCTGAACTGGTCTCATCCCTTCAGGTCTGCCCACCAAAACCCTGTGTGCACCTGTCCTGTTTCCCATACATGCCACATGCCCTGTCAGTCTCAGTCCTCTTGAATTGATGCTCATTATAACATTTATAAAATATAATCTTAATTTTTAGTGTGCTTTCTTTTGGTACAAGAAAGTATTTTCTGAAGGCATTGTCCCTGTCAAAGTGTCTGTCTCTTCCCAATAATTTCAGGTCTATTTATAGATTTTTATGAAATTTGGTATGATCATACTGCTTCATCTCTGCAGTTTTTTATATCTTGTTGCCAGCAATACCAACATGGTGGCCATGTGAATGTTAGAGATGGCAGCTATGTTAGTACCAATGAACATTTGTTATTGAAGTCTTGTGTGAGTGTATATGCTCAGAATCTCAACATTTTTAAGGTGAATTATGTGTGGAGTTTATAACTGTAAGAACTTGGTAGCCGTGTACAGTCTGTATTTAATTTTGTGTTTGTTGGTGATACCTGATCAATCATTTGTGTCAAGGGTGCGGTGGATGGAACAAAATGTGCTTATAAATTGTTTACGAAGCAAATTTGTATGTTAACAGTTACAAACCTGAAGATGGTACGTAACTTCAGTGTTAGATCAGACAAATTTAATGTAATGGAATTTTGTACACTTGGAGATCAGTAAGTGTGTAATTGTCAATCAGATTGTGTTGCATAAGGTTTGATCTCGTTCGTTATTTCCCTATAGTTTCATTAGTAATGTTAGTACTGTTTGGATTGGATAACTTGATACCTGAGCCTCCTACTACTACATACAGCTATGGTCAGCACGGTCCCGTCACTGTTTGGTTCAGGTCCGGACACTAACAGGCAACGTTATACCTGTTCCACAAAAATCCTCTTTGTTGGGGAATAGGAGTACATTGTCTATCACAATGGAAATTGCTTCTGTTAAGGTTCAATTTTGTGTTTTATTAGAATTTCCTTTTATTAAAAATTGAATTGCTTCAAAGAAACTGCAGAGTCCTGTGGGTTATGAGACAGCGTTTTTGAAACGTACAGGAAACGTGCGCTGTGTCTCCACCCTGACCAGCTTGCCTCTTCAACTCCGCGCTATAAGGGATCAAGCTATCTGAAGAAGACAGTAGTTACCAGTGTTTTGGAGGTATCTGCTGCCATCAGGGTATTGGTAATCACCTGTGAATATACAAGACTGCACATTTAGTTTTAAGTAGGCCAGCTGTGAAAACCTCATGCATTGTTTAACTTCTGCTGAGGTCACTCTTATAGAATGTAAAATATGAATGTGATGTTTGCATAAATCTGTATGTACTGTTTTGTACTTTATGTTTGGATCTGTTTAAGTAGATCTGCTTGGAAAGGAACATGTTCTGCATGGAAATGTACAGCGTTCTCATACTAGTGGAAGAGGGAGCAAAATGTTTGTAAGCTCAGATGACTTTAAGCAGCAGTACATGAATATTTTTACACCTGATTTAATTTTTTAGAGCCTTTCATTTCACTAGATGTATGTGACATGTTTTGGTAAAAATGTGTCATCTACCTAGATTCCTGTTCACTGCTACTGGTGGCTGGCTCCAGGAGCAAAGCAGCCACTCACCTTCATCTGTTGCTGCTTTTAAGAATGCATGGAATTATACCTTTACTCCCCCTATATCCCTTTATTGCATTGTCAGGGTCAACTTTACCTTTACCATAAAAGTAATTGAAAATTAGACATTACAGTGGTGTGTATGTACATCTGTGTTTGTGCGCATAGTATGAAAGTATAAAAGTTGCGAGTTTTTAGGCTATCACAGCGGTGTGGCGATATCTCAGTTTTATGGGTTTTGGTGCCACGTCACTTATTAGTTCCCGACGTTTGGGGACGATAGAGTGATCTCGTCATCAGTGGTCGAGGTGTCCAACAAGATGGCCTACTGCGTCTGGATCTTGACTAAAACCAAGCGTGGATACCAACAAACATCTATATTCACCCTTCCTTCCCACCGATCGCCTGCACCAACCCCATTTCTACCTTACATCCGCCGATCTCCTTTCACTACCCTTACCGTCTCTCCCATTTTGCCAGTCGGTTTGCATTTCCCCAACTCACCCTTTACCTCACGATCGACTTCCTCAACCGCAATCCCTTCTCCTACCCGCCGATGGACTTCCCCAGTTCTTCCTCCCACCCATCGTTCGGATTTCAGATCCCCACTGTACCCTGCCTTCCACCATCGCACCCGTCTATCGGCTGTCCCAGCTGTCCATACCTTTCGCGACGTCCAACTCACCTTTCCACCGCAGTCTACAAATACAGTAGACCTGCTGTCTCGATTCTCCGAGTCCCGATTGCTCGAGGTGCCGTTTCGTCCGAGCCGATGTGCAATAGTCAAATTCGTTTCTACGTTGTGTACGGAATTTTTTTTCAAGTATGTGTCTCTGTATCCACAAGTGTCTTGCAGGCATACTGTACTTCCTTTTAGCTGCTTTATTGGTGTAGGCCTGTTGTTGCGTTTTAAATGGGAGGGAAGGTTTTGATTTACTTACAGTTCAACTTGAGTGTTAGCTGTACTATTATTCGACTCTTAGACAGATGTGCGCGTTGATATTCTAATACAGTGTTATACATGTATATAATACATAAGAATACAGTATGTAGGTTTATATCACACAAAATACATAATCGTGTGTTGTAAATTGCTGTAAACCGCGTAGTCCGAGTTTCGGTAATTCGAGGCAACCTCGGTGCCTCTTATGCCGAACTGTCCAGATTATACTGTATGTGAATACTGTAGGCCAGTGCCGTTCTCTTGTGAGCTCTGTACTGAGCCTTCAGCTTCCACAAAGATGTGGAGAATGTTGGGATTCGTGGATAAACTGTTAATATCACAGCAAAGACGCTGCTGCGAGTTGTTAGTTGGCTGTCTCAGGATTATTCTTGTCTTCATACTTAACGGTCTTCGCATTGTTCATACTGCCGTCAAAGTAATTCGATGAAGAATATACAGAAGTTCAAACTTCGTAAAGAAATTAATTCATAGCTACTTCTTTAAAGCTGTGTGTGTGGTGAAGATTAAAAAATCTCGCATAATTATGGCCATTGTCCTTCAAAGTTCCAGAGGTTACTTTTTATACCATCAGGTTTAACGTTCAAAACTAGCTTCTGTCGACACGGTGTATTTTATGTGTTTTATGTGGATCTCAGAACAAACAGCGATTATATTCCTATATAAATTTGACTGATTAGTTTTTATAACCGAGATGGAGAGTGTTTACTGCACGGTACGACCTCAATCTGTAATTACGACTCGAATTTTAATTGTAGTGTCTAAAGGCCTCAGTATGTATGCAGTGATCGTGCTGCGATGTAAATTACAGTCGACATGTAAAATGAAGAGCTATAAACATGAAGTGACTGCGCAAGGGAACTGGTCGGTTGACATGCAGACTTAAATCGTCGACGGCAAACATTTTTCAGCAGTTGATATATTTTCGTAGGAGCTCCGTACCAGTTAGAATTGGTGCCGATCGACCTCACTCTTACACTAACAGCTTAATGAGATATCTGCTGATGCACATTTCCTCTTCCTTTGTTAATATTTCCTGTCTTTTATTATTACAGTACGACACGTTCGATCGGTCAGCTTACTGTGTAGTATCCGAGTAACATCAATTGTAGCCCTAAAATCATGTTGCGAGTTTTTAGGCGTTTGCAGAGGCGCAGTTGTGATTTCGACCTTTGAAGATGGGGCTAACACGCTGTCCGGAAACGTCGGACACCACCCAGTAATGCCCAGAAGAACGAAGTTTTCACGTTGTTTATTGTACTGCTTCTTCAGTTCGAACTTATTAATTTCACTGTTCAAAGTCACTGATAGGCCAATGCAAGGAACCAGTTCTGTTGGTACGGCATTGCGTCACTGCTCAATCGGTCCCCGACTTTCCAAAGAACCTAGTGTTTTCAATTTAAAGGGGCAGAGGTATAACCACTGTAAACCCAGCGTTCAATCGTAACTTACCTTGCCCTTTAAATCCCGTCAGCAGACAAATTTTGATATTTTACGTGTCAGTTACTTCAGTAGTTGAATACGTAAACACGTGTACCGTGGCCCTGTTGTAGACACGTGCACAGGGATCGTATAGTGAGCTGGTAATAGCTATCAAGCGTCTTGCCTTGTCCAAGTCCGAAAGAAGACAAAAAGATGAAGTCCCTGTGTACGCCATGTAAGCCAGGGGTGCAGAAAGCCCAGTCGCCGTGGCGACTAAATTTAGTACATCAGTGCCTAATATTTGTGGGTCCTCAGTACGGAACTTGCTTCTGGGGCCTAGAATTTTGAGATGGCTCCTAGATTTTGGGGAAAGTTTTGCAACCCTGATGTAGGCACATAGGAGGAATAGAGGTATGGCTCCACCCATTCTTAACCACGGCGCTAGATAGCGGTGAGTGATCATCAGACCGGGGCCGCCTAACCCCTGGGAAAGAGCCCCGCTACCAGTGAATAGGAGGCCGAGTTGGTCGTTGAAGCTGTCTGGATGCTATGGAAAACACAGAAAGCTGTTGCCTCCCACTGTTTTTCACGTTACGCATATCTACGCGTTTTCTGTGAGAGTACCTTTTGTGTTTCCGATACCAACACGGCCTGTTCTTTGTATGATCAGGAATTACAAGTTAAGGGCATTAATTGGTTACGACTTGAACTACTGGCATGACATTTTCCAAGGATGATATCCATGCGTTACAGGACCTTTGTATGTGATCCAGATTCAACAAATGAATGTAATACTTCCAACATACGTAAGGTGTGGTCTATGTATATAATAGTCGCAATGTTCGGGTTGCGTTATTTCGTAGTCATCCATTTTAAAAACATTGTTTCGAACTTTTGTGACTAGTTGCAGCGAATCGGGATGAATGAGACCACGTGGCTGACGAATCGGCTTCTCAGACTCTCCCATTGCGCAGACCACTCTCAGATAAGTCAAGCTCTTTCTTCCATTATGTTGTGGGTGGAGGGGCTTTGTCCCTTCCTAACATGTTAGATATGGCTGCACGCCGTGTAGTAATGTATCAACTGACAGCAAGTTTAGTGCTTTTAGCAGACAGTGTGGTGTTTGATGTTTTGTGTAGTATCATAATTCAACAGAGGAGCCGGGATAATGCAGTCGGTATAGCGACTCGATTCAGACTAGACGGTCCGGGGATCGAATCCCCGTGGGGGCGAGACTTTTCGCACCCGTCCAGACCGGCCCTGGATTCACCCAGCCTCCTACACAAGGGGTACCGGGTCTTTCACGGGGGTAAAGCGGCCGGAACGTGGCTTTGACTACCAACCCCATCTAGCGCCAAGGTTAAAGAAAAAGTAGAGCTATACTTCTATTCCCCTTATGGGCTTTCGTGACCTGTTATAGGGCAAACTTCACCTTTAATTTTTACATAATTCAACAGGGATTATGTTAAATTAAATTAAATTATTGTAGCTTACGAGTGAGCATCGGGAGATTAGGGCTGTTGCTGGCATCCAGTTTACAGCTGGGTCTGCCAGCTTGATATTTTGGTGCATATACTGCAGTAGTCTCCGAAGTTCAAAATTTCCCTGCCTTGTCTGATCTTGGGAATCAAGAATATTGACCCCTGTAGATGGGACCGATAAGTTGTCCCGAAACGTCGGTAAGAAATTACCACTACTCGCTGTGAAATATCCCAGTAGAGCGCAGTTCTCATCTACTTCGCGCCGGAAGCCTGAAATCACGAATATTCTGAGCGTATTTGATCCTGACCCCCCCCCCCAACTCTAATAATCGTCAATGGATACTAAACACGAATGAATACAATTATTCCAGCCAAGACAACAGAGTGGGAAAAAAAACTCCGTCCACAGTTTTCGTAACGGTTAACAAGCACCATTACGTAAGTTATAATTTAGAGTAATTTCAAACAATTATTCCGTTCTTTATAACTTGTACATGCGAAATATCAACAAAGTCTTACATTCAGACCAAGTTTTGTGAACCAGATTAGCTATAAACGAGTTTCTAGTGCGTAGCCAACCATAATATTAAATTATGTGTGAAGCTACGCTGCTAGCCGCTATTTCTATTTAATTTGCATTAATGTGGGATAAATATTTGTGCTACACATTACAGAAACCTCTGCCTCTCTGAAACAAAGGTAAAAATTCGAGTTTCACGACGGAGGCTCTTAAGGAATGCATGTGGGCACTGAATGTGACCTCTGACATAGGGATTAAAACTGCGGGCGGGGGGAGGGGGTTGGGGGAGTGGGGATTTTGTGTCGTAAAATATTTTAAACGGGTTCGGACTTTAAAACAAAACAGTCGCATTATTTCAAGTTATTTTAATCCTTATCCTGCTAACGTGGAGAATATGGTGAGCTCTTAATAATGCCTGCAAATGGCAGGTTGGATTTAATTCGGTTTTTAAGGGGTTAAGAGTAATTTGCTGGTATTTTTGTTTTGCGAGCATTTAGCTAGTAGACCCTCTCGTAAATCTAATGACACCTGAATTAAGGTAAACTAATAAACGCATCCACGACTACATAATTTGTTGTGCAGTAATTATGTTATGGACTTTAACCAGTTGGTATGTCATATATTTGGCGTTGTTAGTGAATGTGTCTTTCTTCTGAGCCTGGAACAATTTATCGTGAGCTTTCATGGCACTTACTGCTGATTGAGGTTTTGAATGGCGTTCACATTCATAATGAATTTTGATGACTCAGCAAGGTCGAGTCTTATATGTTCGCATTGTTGCCAGGACGAAGCAACCGGCAGCACTGTTGTCCCGTTACTGCACGGCAACAGTGCTATTTCGGCGCAGTTTGAGGTCGCTTGAACTGTAGATTCGTTTAAGTTTGTTTAAAGCTCGTCACTGATAGCCATTAACCCATAGGCGTTTTCGCAAAATCGCGAAAAGCGCTTCTGTTAGTTTCGTCATGCCTGTAGCTCTGTCTATCCGCTCGGCTCGCACTGGGCGCATATTCGTGAACTTTGGTGTTGGAAACTTTTATAAATATCAGTCGACAAAATCGAAGTTTGGTGACAAATAACAAAACTATCGGGCATTTCACGCGAAGACCTCGGTACATTCTATGACTATGTTGTTGACAGCGACTTGTGTGGGTCAGCAGCAACAGCAGCGGCAGCGACGACGACGACGACAACAACACAAAAGATAAAACACGGTTGCCTTTCCATGGCAACATTTCCATTTTTTTTATTGTTGGCCGCGACATACGTAGCTCAACAATAAAAAGAGAACTCACTGTTGCGTGGCCATGACAACAGCGGAAGGGCCACAGTGTTACCTTGTACAGTACATACCTTGATTATCTTGTTATATTCGTTCCTTAAAATCTAGAAGTTTCCATGAAGATGGCTGCTAAGTGCGACGGGATGTTTCTTCGTCATCAAACGTTTGTCCACCGTAATTGAACGGTGGGCCTCCAGTCCAGAAGAAGTCACCTAGTAACTGATCTACTCGGCGCCACAGTCTTAAGAGGCCAGCCACTTACCTCAGAATTAATAGAAAGTTGATGAAAAGGAAACACGTGCTAATGCATGGCGTTACTGGAATCGATTATTGGCACTGACACATAAAGGACTTGCCCAGTCCAAACAACCTCATCGCGAACAGTGTCACTTCATTTCCAATATGCAGTAAGATGACAAGACCATAGCTACTGACACTTGGCCTCCTTTGTAACTGTAGTGCAGGGACTGTAGCTCATTCTTCAGAAGTAACGTTTCTGACGATGCTGCTGTTTTTTGTTTATCTAACGACGCTGTAAGTAGTTCAGGCTATATTGCGTCAATGGTAGGTTGATCATTTTTTAAAGAACCGGACAAGATGTGGAAGGAGTCAGTTGTGCCAAAATTTCGGCCAATATCCCAGCATTCTTGGGGAGGAGCTGAGGAAGATAACGAACTGTCCCAGTCAGAATGATCGTTCTGGGACCTCCCGAATTAGAAACATGGGTGCTAAACACAGGATCGCGATATTCCTACTTTACCTGTGCCTACAAAAAACGGAATTCTCATTTAACGTGTCTTGCTCATTCAGATTAGGAAGAACGGTGGATTAGACATGTAGCAGGAATAGAATGTATAAGAAACGCAGGCATATTTTAACCTAGGAGTTTAAAAGGCGCAGCACTATGCGTACCTAGGTATAGATGGGAAGATAATTTTAAAAATTGATCTTAAACAGGTTTGGTGCTGAATTCAGCTGGTTTAGGATAGGTTACAGGGGGCGCTGCTGTGTGGTAATGAACTTCCGGGTTCCCATAAAAGGCGGAGAATTACTTGACCAGCTGAGTGACTATCATATTATCCAGCACGACCCCCCCCCCTTCCACTGCCAGCATTTTGTTGCCCAGTAGAGGTCCATTGCTCTAACAAATCAGACTAATAACAACAATAATAATAATAATAACAAATTCTTGTGTACAGAAATTTGCATTTTTTAATGTTGTAGCTGCTGAACCGTGCAGCTGGAGAAATTGACGATTTTAGAAGACTGGAGTGACCTTGCTCACCAGGTCTGGATATGTGTTTGAAGGTCTCTACTTCGTATTCTGAGACCTGCCTGGTGTAAGTAAAAGAATAATCTTCAAATGGATTGTACTTAAATAAGCATAAGTGAAATCCAAGTTTAAATAGCTCGGGGTGGGCCTACAGGAAAGCATGTATGATGAGCGATTTCTGGATGTGATGAGCAAGCAGGAGAGTTGTGTGGGAGTTAATTGTGTTGCGCGGAGTACCAGCAGACACTTGAACCGTTCAGGGCTTTGAAAGTAATCTCTTTTTTGTAAAGTACTTTTTCCGCATCCAAATTATAGGGCGTACTGTAAGAACAACATGTCAACAACCTATCTTCCAAATTATAGGGTGTACTGTAAGAACAACATGTCAACAACCTATCGTCCAAATTATAGGGTGTACTGTACGAACAACATGTCAACAACCTATCGTCCAAATTATAGGATGTACTGTAAGAACAACATGTCAACAACCTATCGTCCAAATTATAGGGCGTGCTGTAAGAACAACATGTCAACAACCTATCGTCCAAATTGTAGGGTGTACTGTAAGAACAACAT
>Ga0123357_10011401_pt1 | contig 11394 bp, 9 predicted proteins | sample TergutEmb28metaG_FD_89873 | JGI IMG/M metagenome (GOLD analysis project Ga0123357, IMG submission 89873) | Embiratermes neotenicus P4 segment gut microbial communities from Petit-Saut dam, French Guiana - Emb289 P4 | ecosystem: Host-associated > Arthropoda: Insects > Digestive system > Gut ...
CCACTCCCAACACCACACTCATCCTGGAGAGCGCGGGGACACGCTATCTGGGGCAGGCGGCGAGCGTCATCGGCACGGTACGTAACGGCGGCATGCTTGTTAATATGATCATCGTCACCACGACATTAAGCTTCTTTATGGGGCAGGCCCCTCTTCGCCCGGAGAACGTTTCAGCCTTTATGGCGAGCATGCGCCTTGATTTTTGCATCTTTGCCGGACTCAACCTGTTGGCCCTCGGCTGTGCGCTCGGACGTCAGCGCCATCGCCGCAACAATACTACGGGAACCGCTAGGCAATAAGTCCGCATTTGCGCTTTTTTGTTGACTTGCGTAGTGTCTATGGAACTTCGCACTCGCGTCACCCTGAAGTTGCGTTGGCACCCGTCTCCGCGCAAGAGGAATGTACATGTCCGTAGAATTAACCAAAGCTAGACAACAACTTACGCAGGTACGCACTCTGCTGCGCCAGGGGAAAATTCTGCCCGCTGTTCAGGGAGTACAATCTGCGCTGCTCACCCTGCTCAAAGGCCAGCTTATCAAGACAGAGCGCCAGGAATTTGAAGATCTGCTGTGGGAAGCCATGTCCTACCTGGCGAATGACGCGACCGTGCGCAAAATTTATCCTCTCCAGCTTGCCTATGCGCCTGGACAGGAGCGTGAATGCAACGAAAACCTCAAAGACCTTATCCGTGCCTTGAATGACCTGGTGGCCGAAGAAGCGCAAGAGCAACTACGCCTGCGCGAGGAGCGCAAGCGTGCCCTGCTGGCGCAAGGGAAGGCGCAATTTGAGGCCAAGGAAGCGGCACAGGGCCTGCAAACTTTTGCCGCTCTGGGTCAAGAATTTCCCGACGATCCGATGTTGCGCGGCGAAATGGGAAAAATTCTGCTGGACGCCGGTCAATATACAACAGCAGTGGAATATCTCCAAAATGCTCTGGAACTGGATCCGCAACTGCTGCCGCTGTATAATCTTATTGCCATCGCCCTGCGCAAACTGGATCGTTTTGACATTGCGGAGCAATACTATCTGCGCGCTTCGGAATACATGCGTATGGATCCCAGCCTGTATTTCAACATCGGCCGTCTGTATGTCGACTGGAAGAAATGGGAAAAAGCCCTCAAGGCTGCCCAAGTCGCCTTACGCCTGAAACCTGATTTTATCGAAGCGCAAAAGCTGCTCGACTATGTGGAAGAAAAACTGCGGGCCGAAGGCAAGACACCGCCGAACGCGACATAGCCATATCAAGTTATGCTCAGCTATTGCTCTGCCAAACACAAGCCGCGTTCACGGGCGACGGCCAGACCTTCACAGTCGCCCCTGGCGCAGGCCTGCGCGAAGTCTTCGCACATGGGGCCGACCTCGTTACGAATCATACGCAAGGCGCCTCGCGCCCTCCACCAGGCAGCGTGCGTGGCGTCACGCGCCAGCGCCGCACTGAGGTCGCGTTCCGCAAGCGCCGGCAGTTGCAGCCGCAGGTAGACCAGACCACGCGCATACAGCGCGCCCGCAAGTTCCTGATTTAAGGCCAGCGCTTTGTCTAATCCCGCAAGCGCGTCCTGCGGACGGTCAAGCTGGAGAAGAATTTCACCGCGCAGATATTGTAAAGGTGCATAATCCGGATATAAATCCATAGCCTGCTGCAAGACGGACAGCGCCGCCAGGGGATCGCGCCAACATCCTCCTTCGCGTTGCGGCAACGTAATCCCAAGCAGCCACAAGGCTTCCAGCTGTGCCGCAAGCAAGACAATGCGCTCTTCATTTGCAGCATCTGCTCCGGCCGAGGTCCGCCGGAACGTAGCGGACAGTTTGATCAATCCGCGCGCTTCTTCGGCTTTTTCCTTTTCCAGCTTGAGCATCTCGGCGCGTAGCGCCAGCACTTCCCGTTCATGCAGCATTTTGCGCAGACGATCTTCCACAGTGCGTTGCGGCGTGATAAGGCGCACTTGCACAGAAACCCGTTGCCCTTTAGACGTGCTGCTTACTGTGGGTGTAAAGACGGCACTCACCAGCGCCTGTCTATTTGATGATCCTCCGGCGCCCAACTGGACAAGGCTTGCGACGGACAGTTCGTTCGTCGCCTGTTCCAGCGCATCAAGCCAAGCCGTTGTACCGGCTATCCGGCGCGACGCTGTTTCCGGCACATAGCGGCCAAAGGGCAGACTATGCTCCGCAAGGCCCTCAAAAGACACGGCTTGGGCTGTCAACGGAAAAAGAGCCGTCAGCAAGACAAGCAGGGCCGCCGAAGGGAGCAAGGACATAAAGTCAACAGATCCTAACGCTGGGCCGCAATGGCTTGCTGCGTCTTATTCGCTATGGACTGCACCAGTTCCTGCACCGTATTGTAGAGCAAATCCTCTGCGACAGATCTGCCGGGTAACCCCTGCTTGCTGAGCGAAGACGTCACACCTTCATTGACCAGCTTACCCCTATGCCCGATGACGGAAATAAAGGCTTGGATGCTGGCCGCCATATCGGTGCTGGAAGTTTCCCGTATCCACACCTCTTGCAGTTCACCCGTCAAAATGTATTGCGGCTGGGCAACTCGAGCCGCTTCAAGGGTTTGGGCGTACGTCACGCGCAACCCCTGCCGGGTCAGCTCATCCGCAAGCGAACGGGTCACCCAGTCGGGCACCGTGCCGTTGGGAATAAACGGCGTGTTGTCGCGCCGGACACCGATATAGGAGTTAGTTCTGGCATCCTTGAGTTGCACGACGGAAATGCTCGGCGCCGTGGGCGCGGGAATCTGGGGAGCATCCGCCGGACGATACAACAGGCGTACGGTGCTGCTGGGGCCGCAGGCGCTCAACACGAACAGGCCAACCAAGAACAAGACCGGAGCAAAGAAGCGGACAGGATGTTTCATGGCGCTTTCCTTCTTGTAGCAGTACACAACGCGTATATTCGCAATAGGCCATTATACTCCTTTTCCCGATGATGCAAAACAGTAAGGGATATCAAGTGAATCCCAAGGCTTACGTGAAGATTCCGCCGGATCATGCGGCAGATCCGCGCAATTGCATATCAGGGCCTTTTCGGAGCCGATGGCCGTAAAACCGTACCAGAGCCCCGGCGGAATGCGCAACAGCCGGTAACAGTCCGGCCTGCCCAGAATATATTCCCGGGTCTGGCCAAAGCTGGGCGAACCCGGCCTGGAATCATAAATTACCAGCTTCAGCCGTCCCACCGGCACAGCCAGATGTTGCGTCTGCCGGCTATGCTGCTTCCAGGCTTTGACCGCCCCCGGCAGCACCTCGGAAAAATACAGTTCCCCAAAGCCCGCAAAAAGTGGCCAGTCCGGCCTGAGCATGCGCAACACCGGCCCGCCGTCCGCCGGAATGACGGCAAGGGACTGGAGCGCAACCCCCTTAATACCCGCATCCAACTCCAAACTCTGCGCGTTCATCTGGCCCACGGCAACCCTCTGGCTTCGGCAATTACAGTGTAGGCGGCGATCTGCCCAAGGGTGAAAGCCAGCATGTCCGGCCTGTCCGGAGTATAATAGGCTCGGTACCACTCGGCCGTATAGCGGATGCACTCCTCAAAATGCAGCGTCGCTTTCCAGTCGAGACAGGCGAGCGCTTTGTCGCAGCACAGTTTGAGCAGAGTGCATTCTTTCATCCCCGGCGCGCAGCTGCGATCCATTTCACTGCGGAATCCCGGCCAGTGCAGGGACAGCGCGTCCACCACCTCAGCCACGGTATTGTTCACATCCGCTGCCGGGCCAAAGTTATATGCCTCACCCGTAAGCGTACGGGGTCCCTGCACTGCGCTGACAAGCCGCGCCCCCAGCCACAGATAGCCGGAAAGCGGCTCAAGCACATGTTGCCATGGCCTGGTAGCATGCGGACTGCGGATATGCACCGCGTCACCCACGGACCAAGCACGAGCGCAGTCCGGCACGATGCGGTCCAAAGCCCAATCTCCGCCGCCGATGACGTTGCCCGCGCGGGTTGTCGCGCAGGCCGGACCATCTTTGAAAAACGATTTGAAGTAGGCATGCGCGATAATTTCCGCGCAGCCCTTGGAGGCGCTGTAGGGGTCTTCCCCTCCCAGGTGATCCTGCTCGCGGTAGCCCCAAACCCATTCGTCGTTACGGTAGCATTTATCGCTTGTGATGCAGATGACCGCCTTGACCGAAGGCATATTGCGCACCGCCTCCAAAATATTCAAAGTGCCCATGGCGTTGGTTTCGAAGGTGAGCGCCGGTTGCTGATACGAGGCGCGCACCAGAGCCTGGGCTGCAAGATGAAACACCATGTCTGGCGCAAAATCCCGCATGGCGGAACAAAGCGCATTGCGATCGCGCACATCGCCGCGGATGTCATGTATCCACGCTGTAAGGCCCAGCGCCTCGAAATTCGACGGACTGGTCGGCACGCGATCCGCAAAACCCGCAACATCCGCGCCAAGATGCGTGAGCCACGCCGCCAGCCACGAACCTTTGAAGCCCGTGTGCCCGGTGATAAAAACCCGTTTTCCCTTATATACATTTGTAAACATAGGAATATCCCGCAAAAGTATAGCGTTCAATTTTAGATCCAGAAGGCTTTCCCCTGATCCCACATGGCATTCAGCATTTGGGAGTCGCGCAGGGTATCCATACACTGCCACTGGCCGTCGTGAGGATACATGGAAAGCTGCCCTTCTCTGGCCAGACGTTCCAGGGGTTCTTTTTCCAGGTCACAATGTTCCTCTGCGCTCAGGTAAACAAGAAAGTCCCGTTTGAAAACAAAAAATCCACAGTTGATATACTCGTCCAGAACGGGTTTTTCTTCCCAGGAAAGAATGGCGCCCTGTTCGTCGGTCCTTACGGTTCCGAAACGCGACGGCATGCGCACACCGGTAAAAGTTCCCATTGTCCCCGACTGTATATGAAACGCTATCAGCTTATTAAGGTCGATATCCGCAACACCATCGCCGTAGGTCACCATAAAGCGTTCGGAGTCGATGTGCCGGGCAACGCGCTTGATGCGCCCCCCTTTGAGCGTCTCCTGCCCCGTATCGCACAGCGTGATCCGCCAGTCCACTTCCGCAGCTCCTTCATGCAAAGTACAGCCTCCCGTGCGCAAATCCACGGTGAAATCCGTATTGCGAAACTTATAGTCGTGGAAATATTGTTTGATCACCTCGCCCTTGTAGCCAAGAGGCAGAACAAAATCCTTAAAGCCGAAACGGGCATAGCGTGCCATAATATGCCAGATAATCGGGCGTCCACCGATCTCCACCATCGGTTTCGGCTTGAATTCCGTCTCTTCACGCAAGCGGGTACCCTTACCGCCACACAAGATAATAACCTTCATACATCACCCCTCATAAAACCATGCTGCTATCCCCTATGCCGATAAGGCAGCCTATCAGGAAGCGCCCGCAAGGTGAATAGCAGCTGACATAGTGTCACTGTGAGTATAGATTGTAGTGTATATATCATGAATAATCAAATTACACCGTTTATATCATGCTATAGTTCGCTTCTATTTCTTAAATTTGTCTAGAATTGTTTTTAGTTTAGGTTTGTTGACAAAAGTTGATTAAAGTGACAATTTCTTACCAAGGCGGGATGCGGATGACCAAGACTACGTTCACTCTGGCAGAGGCAGCCACCCTTTTGAGTTGCCATGTCGAAACATTGCGGCGCGCAATAAAAAGCAAGGCATTACACGCGGCTCGGCTCGGCAGGGAATACCGCATTTCCCGCACGGATTTGCAGGCGTTTTGGACGGCGCGCGGCGGATCCGATCTCTTCGGCAACGGCGAAGTTCCTCTGCCTCCAACGGGGTCTACTTCGCCGTTGTCACTACAACGAAAGAAGGAAAAATCAAGCTCCACACAGTTGAAATTACTCGACTAACGTGAGAACTGATGTACAGCGGGAGGATAGCGCAATGGCCGGAACTGGACGCAAAAGTATGGAAGATGTCAGCCTCAAGCATGACAATGGTCCGGATATCTTTTTCCGGGGTCGTCTTTTTGCCGAATGCTCCTGGTATGACGAAGAAAATGGAGTTCTGACCCGGCAGAAACTATATGTCACCGATACAAATGAGCATATTTACTATCTGGTCAACCACGCCGGCGAAGAACGCCAACGCCGGGCCTATCGGCTGTCCGTGCTGGGCGATCGCTGCGTCATCCACAACGGCAATACGGAAATGGTGTTGCAGTTCGACATGCTTATGTTGGCCGTGCGTAGCCTGTGCGGTATGAGCGCCGGGATGGAATCCGCCATTGACATGGTGGAGCAAACGCTAAAAGCGGCCAACAGCTAAGATTTTATTAAAAAATTTTCATTGATAATACAGCGGCCGGCATTTCCCGATCAGATACCGGGAAATGCCGGCCGTTTTTTCGGACAACGATATTGTCGCTCTGCTGTCTTGTCAGCCGATATGGTCTGTCGCTTGCTTGACAGGTTCCATCATATCAAAATTCATAACGCAGGGTTCCGAACGCGCCGTGTCCCGTCCTGTGTTCGGAAAGCTGGAGGTTATAGTTGATGCCGACGGAAAAACCTTGCCCGTTGGACACTTCAAAGCCGGCTGTGCCGTCAAAGGTGACGTAATCCGTCTGCTGCACCTTCAAATCTGTGTTGCCGGCTATGCCGGGAATTTGCACGCGCGACTTGGACTTCACATCGCCAGCCGCAGGAATGACGCCCGCATCCACTTGCGGCCTGAACGACCAGCCGCTCGCGCCGATGAACGACTTGGCAAAGCTTACGCCCACGGGGAAAGTCCAGATGCTCTGGTAGCTGTCGTCCACCTTGAACACCGTTCCGCCGCCGCTTTTGACCTTGTAGCTGTCCGTATGGACGCCGGTCCAGCGGGCTCCGGCATGGGGAATGATGTCCAAGACCGGTGTTGCAAAGCAATATTCGGCTCTCAGGCCGGCGTGCCAGGCGTCGCTGTTCACATCACCCTTCAGCTCGGGCATGCCCATGACAGCGGGCACATCCTGGCGCAGCGCATTGTAGGTGCCGGTGTAGCCGCCTTCCACGCCGATGCCGAAATTGTTCGCGGTCCAGCCGCCGTAGAGGTTCACGCCCCAGAACGTGGCGTTGTTTTCGGAGGTATTGAAGTCGCCGGAGGACTTGGCATAGCCGCCGCCCACATTGAAGGAAGCGCCGATGCGGAACATTTCCTGGAAAGTATAATCCGCGCCGAGGGCGATGCCGCCAAGAGCGCTGTTGTAACCGGTTTTGAAGTTCCCCGCCTTCATGCCCCAGACATGGTCGTTCTGGTACAGGGGCATGAGCCACAGGCCGAGGCCGTTGCGTGTGTAAGTATTACCGGCGGACATGCCGGTGATGACAGTGCCGTCCGTGTCTTGGTGCATGGCCACGGCTTGCCCGCCTCCAAACTGGGGATGATGGAAGGCAGTGCGGCCCACGACCGCGTCGGCGCCCGCATTGGCGGCGGCCAGCGTCATGCCGGGTACGGCGGCTATCTGGGCCAGCTCGGACGCCCCTTCAACAGTTGCCGCCGCCTGTTGGGGATTGTTTGCGCCTATATAGTTGTTGTGAAACGCGCGGGAAATGAAGCGTACGCCCGTGTTGGGAGAATCCGTGTTCAATCCCTCGGCGGCCAGCATGTTGCCGATCAGGCCGCCCAGACCATTGTCAAGCTTGGGGAATGCGGAACTCGCATTGGGGGTGTACGAGACGGTAAGCAGATATTGGTTGCTGCTGTTCCATACAGCGGATGCGATCAGGAGCGGGCTTACCGTTTGCAGATTGGCCCCTGTCCAGGCAGCACCGCCAGCGTTATCAAGAGAGCCGGTGATGGCAAACATATCATTGTACGTACCAGCCGCGCCGCCGGTGATGAGAAGCTTTGAGCCGTCGGCTATGGTAATGCCGCCGCCGGCGGTCAGCGCTTCGGGAGCCGCATACAAGCTAAGTCTGGAGGCGGCCTGGAAATCGACGCTGCCGGTCACAGCCAGCTTGCCCGCCGCCTGGGAAGTTCCAATATTCACCGCGCCGCCGTTTTTGACGGTCAGATTGCCGGTGATGTTGGCAGCCGCCGCGCCGGGGCCGGCGTTCAGCACACCGCCGTCTTCAAGGTACACGCCACTTAATAAAAGAGGACTCTGGGGATTAGCGGTCGTCTGCAGCGTGCCGCCGCTTGCGATATTCATTGTGGCTTTATATATGCCGACGTTAACATTTGGAGATCCTGACGTCCCCACCGACAGCGTTGCGCCGGAGGCGATATTCGCGATTGCACCCTGGCCCAGGTCCAAGCCCTGTGTAATCTCCAAATTTTTTACCACGTCCAGTGTGCCTCCTCCCCGGTCGTTACCGGATACCCCCGCGTAGCCGACGAAGACCGTGCCGTCCACTTTCGCGCCGTTATCCGTGGAGATCAACTTCCCTTTGTCCTGCACCCATACCTGGGGTGTGGCGAGCGTGCCCCCCCTCAACTCAAGAATTGAATCGTTGTTGACCTCTGTGTGACCCCCTACCGTCAGCGTTGTGCCGGTGCCGACCACGACCGTTTTATCCGGATTGTTGAAAAAACCACCCTCGAAATCACGCACATTATTCAGCACAAGGTTGCCGGTGATCTCGAAGCTGTGAAAAGGTGCACCTGCGATATCTTCTCTTAGAATCAGGGCACCCGCCTGCCCTCCGTTGCCTATGGTGACACTGCCGGTCACTTTGGAGCTGCTGTCTTGAACCAGAAACAAGCCGCCGTGGGGGCTGCCACCCATCACCACGTTGCCTACAAGTTCGCCGCCTTTGAGAGCTATAACTCCGTTCTTGATAAGGAAACCTCCCGTAGCCGTCACTTGCGCGCCGCTATCTACTTGGAGTATGCCTAGGCCGCCTGGCCGTATACTACCGTCAGGCTGGCTAAAAAACTGCCCATCAAGGGTGACCGCGCCGTCGAATGCCATGCTTGCGCCTGAAGTCACAATCACACTTGCCGAGGGCCCATCCGTAGCCCCCTTGCCATAAATGGTCGCGTTGCCGCTGAAGCTCAGGGGATGAACGGACGTACTTATCGTCACCGAGATAGCGTTAGCCCCAATGCCACTACCGGTTATAATAAGGTCAGTAAAGGCATTGGCTGCGGGGTCGCCGTTCACTGTGACAGCTCTATTTGTGACTGCGCCGCTTGCCCCGTCCATTGTCATGTTGCCGGCGTATCCTGCCCCTGTAAGGAGCTCTGTAGGATTAGGGCCAAGAACAAGAGAGCCGCCAGCCGCCCCGGCTACTCCCCCGCCGCTGCCCAGGAGCAATCCCGCAGCCAGCAGGCCGGCAAGCGCCGACAAGGCGCGCCGTTTCAAAGTACTTTTGTGTGGTGCGTGTTTCATATATGCATCCCTACTTCTCTTTCGCGCACTCTAGGGGTTTGCGTTGCTTTTTTATGACGCGGCCTCTCACGGCGTTCGATGCCGGCTGGGCGGTTGCGCCGGAGCGACGGGTTCGCTTTTGCCGGGCGCTGCCTGCGGATTTGCCTTGACCGTCACGGTGGGCAGGGCGTGAAAACTTGGATTTTCCTTGTCCATCTCCCGCATCACGGCGTCCGTGACATCCAGGGTCGGGCTGTAGACGGCGAACGAGCTTGCGAGAGCTACGGCGCTGATTTCGGAGCCTTTCGCGTTCACGGCGAACCAGACCCGGATCACATTCTCCAGGTGAGCCGCGAGAATCCGGCGCACAGCAAGACGCTCCGCCGCAAGCTGCCTCTCCAGGGCCGCCTGCCCTTCGCGCAGCGCGACCTCAGCCTCGCGCGTGTTTTCCCTGTCCTTGTACAGAACGCGCAAATCATCCAGGCCCTTTTGCAGAATACCCCGCACCTGCGCAAGATGCGCTTCTCCGGCTCTGCCGGGCGCGGATTCACGGTAAATGCGCTCCACATCCACCACAGCAAGACGCTCGGCCCACGCCGGGCCGCTGCAAAACGCCAAGGCAAGCAAAACCGCGCAAACTGTTCGTGTCATGACGTACCCGCAAAAAGCGACATTATGTGTTGTCACACAGCAAGCCCCGCTCCACAAAGAATCAAGCCTGCATAAAGCGGGCGGGAGCAGTGAGCGAAAACGCTCATACAAGCTTATATCGGCCTTGCGCGCCCGCACTTTAGGGCGGCAAAAAATTTTCGCCGTGCCGCGCTTGCGGACGCCACGCCGCCGTAATGAATGCGTACCGCACACAACGCAAAAAAACAATATAAACGCAAACCTTGCCGTTTGCGCATCCACAACGTATAGGACAGCAAATCTTTGTCTGTCTTAGGAGCATGCATGCAAAATCATGGTTTTGTACTGATCCGCGAGGAAACTGCTCAAGAACTTTCCGGCACTGCCCGTATATGGCGCCATGCCGCAACGGGAGCGCGACTGCTCTCCATCTGCAACCAGGATGAAAACAAATGTTTTGGCGTCAGCTTCCGCACGCCTCCGGCGGACTCAAGCGGCGTAGCGCATATTTTAGAACATTCCGTGCTTTGCGGTTCCGAACGCTTTCCCACGCGTGAACCCTTTGTTGAACTGCTCAAAGGCTCCCTGCAGACCTTTCTGAACGCCTTCACCTTTCCGGACAAAACCTGTTACCCGGTGGCAAGCGCCAATCTTCAAGATTTTTACAATCTGATCGATGTCTATCTGGATGCGGTCTTCCATCCACGCATCACGAAAGACATCTTCCTCCAGGAAGGCTGGCATGTGTCGGCCGAGGAAAATGCCCCCTGGGTTTACAAAGGCGTTGTCTATAATGAAATGAAAGGCGTGTATTCTTCGCCCGAATCCGTCCTGGGCGAACAGTCGCAACAGGCTGTATTTCCGGACATGCTGTACAGCCTGGACTCGGGCGGTGAACCTGAGAGCATCCTACAACTCAGCTACGAGGCTTTCAAAAGTTTCCACACCCGCTATTACCACCCCTCGAACGCCCACTTCTTTTTCTGGGGTGATGATCCGGAAGAACCTCGTCTGGAACGCCTGGACCGGGAACTCATGCGCTTTTCCGCCGCGCCTGTCGATTCGCATATTCCCTTGCAACCGCGCCGCGGCACTCCCCGGCTTATTGAACATGCCTATGCCGCCGGCGAGGATGAAACGCGCGCCATGCTCACCGTGAACTGGCTGCTCTGCGAAAGCGGCAACACAGAGGAAGGACTCGCGCTGGAGATGCTGGAGCATATCCTGCTTGGTCTGCCGGGTTCACCTTTGCGCCGTGCGCTGATTGAATCCGGCTTGGGGGAAGACCTAGTCGGAGTGGGACTTGAGATGGATTTGCAACAGGTGTACCTCTCTGTTGGTCTCAAGGGAATTGACGCCAATAACGCTGCTGTGGTGGAGAGGCTGATTTTTGACACTCTGGCCGGACTTGCGGAGGGCGGCATTACGCCTGATGCGGTAGAAGCCGCGGTGAACAGCGCGGAATTCGCC
>Ga0123357_10011403_pt1 | contig 11394 bp, 7 predicted proteins | sample TergutEmb28metaG_FD_89873 | JGI IMG/M metagenome (GOLD analysis project Ga0123357, IMG submission 89873) | Embiratermes neotenicus P4 segment gut microbial communities from Petit-Saut dam, French Guiana - Emb289 P4 | ecosystem: Host-associated > Arthropoda: Insects > Digestive system > Gut ...
CGTCCGTGTTTGGCTCGCGCCAAAGGCCGGCCATCGTCCGCCCGGCGCCGATTGCCGGCATTCGCCCCTTCGCCGGCGGAAACGCAAACGCGCCCGCCCCGAATAATAATTTGCGCCACGGCAACCGTGCCCCGCAAAACCGCCAGACACCCGCGCCCGCGTCCATGCCGCCATCCTCGCCGAAAACCATAGGCGACATTGTCAACCAGTCCATCGCCCAGCAGCCGCAAAACACTAACAACCGCAGCGCTGGCAGCGCCAGAGACAACACCAGAAGCAACAACCCGCGCAACGTCCAGCGCCCCGACACGCCGCCCCCGTCGCGCTATACCCCGCAAAACGCGCCGCAAAACACACCGCAAAACACGTCGCAAAGCACGACGCAAAACAGTCATTCGTCGCGGCAAACGCATAATCGCGCCGAGCAACCGTCCGGTGGGCGCGCCGGAGGTGGCGCGCCAGCGAATTCCGGCAGGGCCGGTTCGGGCCAGTCATCCTCCACGCCGCCGCCATCGTCCTCTCATCAATCATCGGGAAATTCCAATTCCTCCGCGCACGGCAGTTCGCCTCCGCCGTCGCAAACCACAACATCCTCATCACGCGACAACTCCTCCTCGTCATCGTCCTCCTCATCATCATCCTCATCGTCCTCATCTTCCTCGTCGTCCTCCTCGTCATCGCGTGACAGCAGTTCCCGGCAGGATTCAGGCGGAGGCCGCCCGCGCCGGTAAAAAAAACACCGCCCCGCGCAACAAAAAAAATCACACTACTCATTTTCTCGCGCTTCGTTGCGGCGCATCGTGGCAGTAAAATAATTTCAAAAACACCTTGACGAAATTAGATGTTTTTAACAGGCTTTTTAACGAGATCACTAAACGCTAGTGTTACAAAACGCTTGAAACAATCAGTCCCAAAATTCCTATGAATCAACTCCCTCCCATTGAAAACTTGCGTTGCTTCGTCGCGGTCGCCGAAGAACTGGATTTCCGCAAAGCTGCGGCGCACTTGAAAATTACGGAATCCGCGTTGAGCACGCGGATGCAAAAACTCGAGGATTTGCTGGGCGCGCAATTGTGCGCGCGCGGCTCGTCCACTGAAACGCGCCTCACGCCGGCGGGCCGTGTGCTCCTGGCCGACGCGCGCGCTTTGCTGCAATCCATCGGAAAAATGGTGGATACTGCCAGGGGACTTGCGGCGGCGGGGGCGCGGTAGTGCCCCTGACAGGAAGCCATGCGTCCGCCGATTCCAATCGCGGAACGCGGAGCCGCGGGCTGAAAAGAGCCGCGGGCTGAAAACCAGCTTTGCGCAAATGCGCAAAAGGGTTTTTCCATGCGCGAAAAGGCGGCTTCCTGCGCTCATGCCGCGCGTTAAATTTATTGCCACGTTCCCGTTTCCAAATAGACCAGTCGCAGTCCGCCCTTTGCTCTGCTTTTTAAAAGTCTTAAAATCCAAAATCCAAAACAAAACCAACCACGTCCAACCACGTCCAACCACGCCAAAAACCATGACCACGAAAACCTCACTGCCGCTCGATAATAACCGCCTCCGCAAACTCGCCGCCGACGCCGTCGCCGCGCGCGACGCCATCATGAAATTCTGGCTCGACCGCTGCGAGGACAAACAATGCGGCGGCTTCCTCACCAACTTCGACGCGCAGGGCAACGACCTCGGCACGCCCGAAAAATACCTCAACACCCAGTGCCGTTTCATCTGGACATTTTCAAACCTCCTCCGCCGCGGCGGCGGCGCGGGCGCCGCGGGCATGGCCGAATACGCGCGCCTCACCAAGCAGGGCGTCGACTTCCTCATCAAGCATCTCTGGGACGACGAGCACGGCGGCTTCTACTGGAAATGCAACCGCGACGGCTCCGCGCTCGACCAGGGCAAAATCGTTTACGGCGAGAGCTTCGCCATCTACGCCCTCAGCGAATACTATCTCGCCACCAAGGACCCGCGCGGCCTCGACTACGCCTGCAAAACCTTCGACGCGCTCCAAAAATTTTGCGCCGACACGCGCTTCGGCGGCTACCGCGAATACTTCAACCGCGACTGGACGCCCGAGACCCCCGGCTTCGGCGGCGGCGACCGCAAAACCCTCGACAGCCACATGCACCTCATGGAGTCGTTCACCGTGCTCTGCGAAGCCACCGGCGGCGAGTTGCACAAGCGCAAACTCAAGGAAGTGATTGACCTCATCCTCGACAAAATGGTCGACCACCAGCGCGGCTCCGGCCTCAACCAATTCGACCTCGCCTGGACGAGCGTGCCCGCCCTCTCGCTCAAGCGCACATGGAACGCCGAACGTTTCGGCGAGCGCCCTGCCGACCCCACCGAAACCACCAGTTACGGCCACAACACCGAACTCGTCTGGCTGCTCAACCGCGCCCTCGAAATCGGCGGCTACGACAAGGCGCCCTACAAAACCGTGATGAAACAGTTGCTCGACCACGCCATCACCAACGGCATCGACTGGGAGCGCGGCGGCGTTTATCGCGACGGCCTGCGCGAGACCGGCAAGCCCATCGTGTTCGAAAAAGAATTCTGGCAGACCGCCGAAATCCTCGTCGGCATGCTCGACGGCTACGAAACTTTCGGCGACGAGCATTATCTGGCGGCCTTTGTCAACGTCTGGGATTTCGCGCAAAAGCACATGGTCATCGACGGCCTTGGCGAGTGGCGCACCCTCTGTGACCGCGAAGGCAAAATCCTCGACGGCAACATCGGCAACCCCTGGAAAGTAAGCTACCACACCGGCCGCTCCGCGATGGAAGTCGCCGACCGCCTTGCCAAACTGGCCAAATAAAACCGCCGCCGCCTTGGCTCGACTTGGCCCGCCCCGAGTCGATACCAGTCGATACCAGTCGATACCCGTCGACACCAGTCGACACCAGTCGCTCCCGAAATTTCACCACACCCACGCCCACACCCACAATCCACACTCGCACCCATGAAAAACCACACCACACACCGCCTCCTAATCGCCCTGATCGCGCTCCTCTGCCTTTCAGCCCTTCAGCTCTTCAGCCCTTCAGCCTTTTCCCAATCCGCCGCCGCGCTCCTCAAGCGCCCCGCGAATCCCGCCGACGCCGCCGCGCAGGCGCAAAAACTCCTCGCCCTGCTCACGCCCGAGGAACGCTTCGACCTCACCGCCGGCTCGAACGCCTTCGGCATCGGCGCCATCCCGCGCCTCGGCATCCCGGAAATCAATTTCACCGACGCCTCCGCCGGCGTCCACATTCGCGTCAACAAGAAAGGCCAGCCGCAAGGCGCCCTCAAAACAACCACCGCCTTCCCCTGCACCGTGGCGCTCGCCGCAACATGGTCCCCCGATCTCGCCGCCGCCTACGCCGACGCCATCGCCGAGGAAATGCGCGCGGGCGGCATCCACGTTCTCCTCGGCCCCGGCATGTGCGGCTACCGCCTCTCCGTGTGCGGACGCAATTTCGAATACCTCGGCGAAGACCCGTTCCTCGCCTCGCGCATCGTCGAAAGCTACGTGCGCGCCCTCCAGTCGCGAGGCGTGGCCGCGACGCTCAAACATTTCATCGGCAACGAAGCCGAATACTACCGCCGCGGCAGCAACTCCATCATCGACGAACGCGCCCTCCACGAAATCTATCTCCCCCCCTTCAAGGCCGGCGTCGATGCCGGCGCGTGGGCCGTGATGACCTCCTACAACTTCCTCAACGGCGAATGGGCCGGCCAGAACCCCGCCGTCATCAACGGCCTGTTGCGCGGCGACCTCGGCTTCCAATGGCTCGTCATGACCGACTGGACCTCGGTCTGGGACGGCGTGAAAATCGCCTCCTCCGGCCAGGACCTCGAAAAACCCTCCGGCTTCGCCCTGCAACGCGACCGCGCGAAACTGCTCGGCTCAAAGGAAATCGACCGCATGGCCCTGAGCATCTTGAAAACCTGCATCGCCGCCGGCCTCTACGAACCCAACTTCGCCAAACCCGAACTCCTCGACCGCTGGCCGGCGCACGCCGCCGTCGCCCGCTCCGTCAACGACCGCGCCATCACCCTGCTCCAAAACAACGGACTGCTCCCGCTCGACCCCGCCGCCCTGAAAGGCCCCGTCCTCGTCACCGGCAACTGCGCGCAACGCGAAGAACTCGCCGGCGGCGGCTCCGGCCACGTCAAAGGCTACGACAACAAAACCTGCGCCCAAGCCATGCGCGAACTCTTCCCCTCCACCGCCCAAGTCACCACCGCCGCCGCCCCCACCGACGACCAAATCAAAGCCGCCTCGCTCATCCTCATCTTCCCCGGCTTCACGCTCAAAGGCGGCCCCTTCTACGAAGGCGAAAGCAACACCGGCGACCGCCCCTACGTCCTCCCCGACGACGCCCTCATCCGCCGCTGCGTCGCGCTCAACCCGAAAACCATCGTCTGCGTCATCTCCGGCGGCGGCGTTGAAATGGACTGGGCGCCGCAAACCGCCGCCATCCTCCACGCCTACTACGGCGGCCAGACCGGCGCCGACGCGATAGCCGGCATCCTCTCCGGCAAAACCAACCCCTCCGGCAAACTCCCCTTCAGCATCGAGAAAAAATTCGCCGACTCCCCCGGCTACGGCTACGACAAAAAACCCCTTGAAATCTTCACCACCCTTCCCGCCAAACTGGTCGACAACAAAATCGACATGTTCCTGAACCGCCAGACCGGCGCCGCCAAATCCGCCGACGGCAAAAACAAAAACGCGGGCAAAACCAAGGGCAAGACCCAGCCCAAAGCCGACGCCAACACCGTCATCGACATCTATAATATACACTACAAGGAAGGCGTCTTCACCGGCTACCGCTGGTATGACAACAAAAACATCGAACCGCGCTTCCCCTTCGGCCACGGACTTTCCTATACACAATTTAAATACAGCGACCTCAACATAACAAAAGCCCCCGGCGCCGCCGCCGGACGCATCCTCGCGACATTCAAGCTCACGAACACCGGCGCCCGCGACGGCGACGAAGTCGCGCAATTATACGCAGGCGAGGTGAAAAGCACCGTCCCGCGCCCCCCGCGCGAATTGAAAGGCTTCAAGCGCGTCTCGCTCGCCCCGGGTGAAACCAAGACCGTCACGATTGAAGTCGACCCATCCGCGCTCGGCTTCTGGGACGAGACGACGCGCGCCTGGAAAGTAAACAAAGGCGACTATCAACTAAGCGTCGGCGCCTCCTCGCGCGACCTCCCGCTGCGCGGGAGCATCACATTATAATATTATAACACCCAAATGAACGCGTGCGCTAACTGGGAGGGGCGGTCTCCAGACCGCCCGACGCGCCAAAGGCGCGCCCTTTCCGCTTTTGCGCACACAAACGTCTTTCGATGGCGAGGCGCGTTGCGCCTCGTCCGGTGGCCTGGAAACCGACGCTCCCAGCTCTCCCAGTTCTCCCAGTTCTCCCTGTTCTCCCGGTTGGCGCGTTTCATCCCCGCCGCCTGCGCCTGCGCGGCGTCATTCGCCTTCACCGCGCCGCTCCCCGCGCAGCGCCTCGTGCAATCGCTCGACGGCGAATGGCAAATCGCCGACAGCGTCTCCGCCACCGACACGCCCGCCGACGCCGCGTTCAACCACACCGTCCCCGTGCCCGGCCTCGCGCATCTCGCCAAGCCCGCGTTTCCCAAAGTCGATTGCTTCATCAGCCGCGAAAACCTCGCCAACATCGTGCGCGACAATCTCATGCCGCCCGAGGCGATGAAACTCCACTGGAACGGCAAAAACGAGCAGGACAGGGATTATTTCTGGTATAAAAAAACCTTCCGCGCCCCGCCGCGCTCCTCCGTCGCCTGGCTGAAAATAAACAAGGCCCAATTCGGCTCCGCCGTCTGGCTCAACGGCAAAAAAATCGGCGAATACGCCGGCTGCTTCTCCGCGGCCCTCTTCCCCGTGGAGGACGCGATTCGCTGGGACGCCGAGAACACGCTGCTCGTGCGCATCGGCGCGCATCCCGCGACGCTCCCCGAAAATTATCCGACAGGCAGCGATTTCGAAAAAACAAAATGGACGCCCGGCATCTACGACAGCGTCTCGGTTGTATACTGCGAAAACCCGGTGATTGAAACACTCCAAGTCGCGCCCCGCGTCGAAACCGGCGAGATTATCATACAAGCGAAAATCAAAAACCACGGCGACGCCCCCGTCACGACCACGATTACAAACACCGTCAAGGCATGGAAAACCGGCGCGCAAGCCGCCGCCGACGAAGCGCCCGCGCTCACGCTCCAGCCCGGCGGGGAAACAGTCGTCACCCGAACCATAAAAATCCCGAACGCGCGCCTGTGGTCGCCCGACGACCCGTTTTTATACACAGTCGAAACACGCACCTCCGGCGACGCCCTCACCACGCGCTTCGGGATGCGCGACTTCCGGTATTCCGCGCAAAAAAACCGCGCCATTCTTAACGGCAGGGAATTTTATCCGCGCGGCACGAACATCACCCTCCACCGCTTTTTCGAGGACCCGCTCAGCGAAAATCTCCCGTGGGACGAGGCGTGGGTGCGCCGCCTCCTCGGCGAAATCCCGAAAAAAATGGGCTGGAATTACATGCGCTTTTGCATCGGCCCCGTGCCCGACAAGTGGCTTGATATATGCGACGAAAACGGCCTGCTTATACAAAACGAATTCCCCGTCTGGACGGGCCGCCCCGATTGGTATGCGAAACAAAACTACTCGCGCCATTATGACACCGGCGAGATGATCCGCCAGTTCAAGGACTGGATGCGCGACAACTGGAACCATCCGAGCGTCGTGATTTGGGACGCCAATAATGAATCGGTCGACTCCTCCTTCGGCGACAAAATCATCCCCGCCGTGCGTCCGCTCGATTTGTCAAACCGCCAGTGGGAAAACAGCTTTAACAAACCGGACGCCCCCGACGATCCGGTCGAGTATCATCATTACTTCATGCAAAGCGGGAACTCCGGCAAGCTCACCTTCAAGATGCCGGATTTGGAAACTAAAAACGGCCTCCCGAATTTCAAGGAATTGCCGTCGAAAACCAACCCCCTTGTATTAAATGAATACGGCTGGCTGTGGCTGAACCGCGACGGCTCGCCGACCTTGCTGACGAAAAACCTTTATCCGCAACTCCTCGGCCCGGACGCCACGGCGCGCGAGCGGCTCGACTTGCATGCCTATTTGCTCGCCGCCGAGACTGAATACTGGCGCGCGCACAGGCGCTTCGCGGGGGTTTCCTATTTTGTGTATCTCACGAGCTGCTTCCCCGGCGATTACACATCGGACGACCTCAAGGATGTCAAAACCCTGGAGTTCGATCCCGCGTTCGAGGATTATATGAAAGAGGCGTTCCGTCCGCTGGGCGTGTATATAAACTTTTTCCAGCCCTCGCTGGCCGCGGGCGCGCCGCGCGAGTTTTTGATAAAAATGGTGAACGATTACCAGCGCCCCGTGTCGGGCACGCTCACGCTCGCCCTCGAAACGCGGCGGGGCGAAACGCTCGCGCGGCGCGAGCGCCCCTTCAGCCTCGGCGCGCTCGGCGCCGGCGATTTCACAATGACACTGGACATCCCGCCCGCCGCGTCTAAAAACCTCATCCTCCGCGCAACCGCCGCGCCAGCGCAAACAGGCCGCGCGGAAGATTCTCCTCCCCCCACGGTCTCGCGCCGCTGGGTTGATGTGACACAACAATAAAACCACCATGACACTTAACACCCGATGAAAACAAAAACAAAAGCTCCCTCATATTATCTCGGCATCGACGCGGGCGGCACGCGCTCGCGCGCGCTGCTCATCGAACGCGACGGCACAATTCGCGGCTACGGATACGGCGGCGCCGCGAATCCGAGCAACGCAAGCATGGACTCCGTGATACGCGGCCTTGGCGCCGCCGCGGACGCCGCGTGGAAAGACGCCGGCTTCCCCAAACGGCGCGCGGCCACCGCGTGTTTCATTGGCGCGGCGGGCATCAAGGAGGCCGGCGAATGCGCCGCCTACGGCAAGGCCGTCGCGCGTGGGGCCGGACTCGCGCCCGCGGACAAATGCGTGGCCGTCAACGACACGGAAGCCGCGCTCGCGGGCGGCTTGCCGGGCAAGCCGGGCATGGTTGTGATTGCCGGCACGGGAAGTTTTTGCGTCGGGCGCGACGCCTCCGGGCGCGTCGCGCGCTGCGGCGGCTGGGGCTGGCTGATATGCGATGTGGGCAGCGGTTTTTATCTCGGTCGCGAGGCGTTGCGCGCGACGATGCGGGCCGACGACGGGCGTCTCGCGCCGGGGCCGTTGAGTGAGTCCGTGCTCAAGCATTTTGGCGTCCGGAACGCGGAGTTGATGATGGTGCCGGTGTATGCCGGCGCGTTTTCGCCCACGACAATCGCGAGCCTGGCGCCGCTCGTGATGAGCGCGGCGCTTGCCGGGGATCGCGTGGCGAAGGACATCCTGCGCGCGGGCGCGCGCGACCTCGCGGAGCTTGCCGGGCGCGTGGCATCGGGTCTTTCGTGGCGCGGCGCCGCGCCGGAGTTGGTGTTGGTTGGCGGCGTGGCCAAGTCGGGAAAACCTTACCAGCCGTTGATAGAGGCGGCCATTCGAAAGGCGGTCCCCGGCGTGGTGATTAGTGACGCCGCGCTGCCGCCGGTGGCGGGCGCCGCGTTGCGCGCGCTCGAGCTTGACAATGTCGCCGCAAATCCCGCGTTGCTCGAGCGTCTCGCGTCCGGCCTGTCCGGGCGCAAGATCGTATAAACAATAAACACAACACAACGACACGGCGCGCCAACGGCGTCGGACACGCTAGGTCGGACAGATCAGACAGATCGGACGGATCAGACAGATCAGACAGATCGGACAGATCGAACACGCCGTGCAAAAGTTAACCAATCACCACCAAGAAAACCACATGAACACGACATCCTCAAAAACCATGCGGCGGTTGTTTGCCGTCTCGGCGTGCGCCGCCGTCTCGACCGCCGCCGTCGTCTCAACCGCCGCCGCTGTCGCGGACGCCGCCGCGGCTGCTTCCGCCGCGGCTGCCGCCGCCGCGCCCGCGAACACGCGCCAGCCGCCAAACATCGTTTTCATTTTTTCCGACGACCACGCATGGCAGGCCATGAGTTGTTACGGCGACGAGCGTCATCTCATCAACACGCCCAACCTCGACAGCATCGCCCGCAACGGCATGCGCTTCGACCGCTGCCTCGTCACCAATTCCCTTTGCGGCCCGAGCCGCGCCACCGTGCTCACCGGCGTTTACAGCCACGTCAACGGTTTCTATGACAACACCGTCAGCCGCTTCGACGGCAGCCAGATCACGTTTCCAAAACTCCTCCAAGCCGCCGGCTACCAGACCGCCATGATTGGCAAATGGCACCTCGTCACCGACCCCACCGGCTTCGACTTCTGGCAAATTCTCATCGACCAGGGCCGCTATTACGACCCGCCCATGATTCGCAACGGCAAACGCATCGCCACCGAGGGTTATGTCTCGGATGTTGTCACGGACGCCTCGATTGAGTGGCTGAAAAACCGCGACAAAACGCGCCCCTTCCTGCTGATGTCGCAGCACAAATCCGCGCACCGCCCGTGGGAGGCGAACATCAGCGATTTCAATTTCGACAACGGCGCCACTTATCAGGAGCCGCCGACTTTGTTTGACGATTACGCGACCCGCGGCCCCGGCGAGCGCGCGACCAAAATCACCATCGCGAACGACATCGACGCCAACGACATGAAACTCGCCACCCCGCGCGACATCCCGCAACGCCTGCGCGCGCAATGGGAGGCGCATTACAACCCGCTCAACAAAGCCGGCGACGGCAGCGCGCTCGAGGGCCGCGCGCTGACCAGTTGGAAATACCAGCGCTTCATGCACGAATACCTCGGCTCGGTTTACGGCCTCGACAAAAGCGTCGGCAGGTTGCTCGACTACTTGAAACGCGAGGGCCTGCTTGAAAACACCATCATCATCTACGCCTCCGACCAGGGATTTTTCCTCGGCGAGCACGGCTGGTTTGACAAACGCTGGTTCTACGAGGAAGCGCTGCGCACGCCCTTCGTCATGAGCTGGCCCGGCGTCATCAAGCCGGGCAGCGTGAACAAGGACATGGTCTCCAATCTCGATTTCGCGCCCACGCTGCTCGAAGCCGCCGGCGTGCCCGTGCCCGCGCGCATGCAAGGCCGCAGCCTGCTCCCGCTGCTCAAAGGCGAACGCCCGCCGGCGCCGTGGCGCACCTCCTTCTATTATCAATTTCACGAAGACCTGTATGGCGTGCCCCCGCACTACGGCGTTGTCACGGACCGCTACAAACTCATGCACATCCTCAGCCCCAAGTATGATTATTGGGAAATGTTCGACCTGCAAACCGACCCGCGCGAACTCAAAAACATTTACGACGACCCCGCCAGCGCCGGGCAACGCGCGACACTGGCCGCCGAGCTTGCGCGCCTCCGCGCCGAGTTGCGCGTCCCCGACAAACCCTACGTGATGCCCGCGCGGCCGGCGGCGAAAAAATCCAAAAACGCGAACGCGAAAAAAGACACCGCGATAAACGCCGAGCAATAAAACACACCAACACACCAAAACCCAATGATCCCCGCCGACCTCCTCGCCACCTTCAGTTTGAATCCCGCCCGCATCGACGGACGCCCCATGTCGGAGCGCCGCCTCTCTGACCTGCGCGACTGTTTCGCCGACAAAGCCGCCTGCGACGCCGCGCTCGCCCGCGGCGACCCGGTGCTCTACGGCGTGTCCAGCGTCGAGCCAGCCGGCGGCGACGGGCAGTTGCACTACGGCCTTGGCGTGCTTTACCCCGGAACAATCGGCGACGAATATCACATGACCAAGGGCCATCTCCACGCGCACCGCCCCGCGGCGGAAATCTACATCGGCCTTTCCGGCGAAGGCGCGATGCTCCTCGAAGACGAAGCCTGCGGCGGCTCCTGCGGCGGCTCCGACGCCGGAGCCGGCAACGGCTGCAAACTCGTCCCGCTTCGTGCCAATTCGGTAGTCTACGTCCCCGGACACACGGCGCACCGCACCATCAACACCGGCTCGGAGCCGCTCGTGTATCTTGGCGTCTATCCCGCGAACGCCGGCCACGACTACGCGGCCATCGCGAAAAACAATTTCGCGCACATCGTCATCCGCGGAGCGGATGGAAAACCGGCGCTCCAAGCCAGGGCACTTTATGCGAAATCATAACCGTAATTTTGAGCCATGGCCAAACCGTGGCGCTTGCGTAACTGGGAGCGGCGGTCTCCAGACCGCCGGACGAGGCGCGAAGCGCCTGTATCCATTTAGCCATGAGGCGAGCCACGAGGTGCGAAGGCTTGCGGCGCCAAGGGCGCCAAACTCGTTAGCCCAGGGTCGAGTCCGCGAGACCCTGGGTGACAATGACAATAAACCCCGCGCCCTGAAGGGGCGCAACAACGCGCCCCTGTTGCGCCCC
>Ga0123357_10011404_pt1 | contig 11393 bp, 7 predicted proteins | sample TergutEmb28metaG_FD_89873 | JGI IMG/M metagenome (GOLD analysis project Ga0123357, IMG submission 89873) | Embiratermes neotenicus P4 segment gut microbial communities from Petit-Saut dam, French Guiana - Emb289 P4 | ecosystem: Host-associated > Arthropoda: Insects > Digestive system > Gut ...
CCAACACACATCGAACCAAGAACAATACGACCAATGTGGTAATTCAACAGAATAGTCGCAAGCTCCTGATGGTGGATATATTAATGTCCGAAACATGTTGAGCACATAAGAAGTGAAATAAAACAGCAAGTGACACCAAGTTGGTCTTTTATTCTTCAACTTTTGTTTTTATAAATTACAATAAATTTGTTTTAAGTCTCTTTAATGATGTTGTTACTACTTGTAACAAAGAAAATTCATGCGGACAATAAAGTAAGTGCTGCTGCTCATCAAAATCAGAACATTAAAATTTGAATTTAAATACAGTTTAAAACAATATGTACAATTATTTTATGTACAAGGTGGTTCAAATATGACCGGGACTGATGTCGCCAGATTTACACACAAACAGTCCCGGTCATATTTGAACCACCTTATATTATACATAATTTGTATTGATGATAATTTGCATAACTGAGGAATGATGTGCACAAAAAAGCTGCACACAAACGAATCATGGATGGATGATTCATGGGCTGAAATAAATTCCCTGGGAAAGAAAAGTTTAAAGGCAATGCACTTAAATAAATTACAGTAAATAAAACAATAGAAACATGTCCAGTTACAGCTGTGTGTTGCGGACTAGTTAAAGTTTGGCCCATACAATTTATGCAGTCCTTTGTGGTCCATTGAATGTCAATTGCTGGTTGTTACTTGGTTTATTGCTAAGATTATGTCTTAACATGTCTGTGACCATTCACACACACACACACACACACACACACACCTCATTTTGTGCAAAATTAAGTTTAAAATTTAGTGCTCAGTCTATACACATATGCATTTCTTTGTGATTGCTACACAGCACAGACTGTTCTTCACACCAGACCAGTGGGTCTCTATTTTATTGCAGTTCCAAGCATGGCAACTTTATTGCCCAGGAAACTTGCATCTGCTGAGATCTCTCATGACAGCTGTGGTGCTCTGGGCCATGATACAAGAGACCATCTGCATATTATAGTGAATGTAATAAGACTTTCTTTGTAATTATGAAGTTATTACATTTTTTAAAATAGCTAAGAAATAACACAATCACTGATTGTACCATTAATAAATACCAGCTCTGTAACCAGGAACATTTTGACCATTATTAACAATCTGGCAAATAGGTGTTAAATATACATTAAACCACAGCATAGTGAATTCAGAACTGTACAGCTTATCAATAGCAGTGGTGATTAAAAGTCTGCTCATTCCATTCTGATAAGAACAAATATTTTCCAAATTCTGTGGGTACAGGAGACCATCTAACTGCACAATCAAGGCCCTTCTTTGCAACAAATCTGACTGTAAAGTTTGTTACCTCAGGGCAAGAAAGTTATGTGCAAAGTTTATTACTTTTAAAGCAATGGATATAAATCTCAATTCAAATATTATTATGTCCTGAAAGACTCACAAACTGAGAGACATATTCAGGAAATACGTAATACACTGCATGAATCCAGGTGCTGTACTGGTCTTATAAAATGGTGGAAGTGTTACACAAACAGGAGAGATCAGAATCTTAACCATTCACAATGGACAGAGTTAAAACATTTCTTGGCAGTCTGTGAGGAATGGGAACTCTTGTGTGTATGTCTTCTTATTTACAGTTTGCTTGTGCTTAATAGAAATTCCATTCAGGTTTCTTGTTTACTGTCAACAAGCAGACTCACAGGTAAGAAAACAAAATATCATAAACTGAAATCATTTCTTTTCATGCAGCTAGGTTATTCCACTCCATGTTACAAATTCACAATGTGGTTGACAATCCACATGATTATATGTAAGATATCAACATAGACAACCCAATACTGGATACAGAATTGCAACATGACACAGCTCATCATTTTGTGTGAGATACCGATATAGACAAGCCAGCATTGGATACTGCACAGCTACATAACGATGCTCACCATTCTATATGAGATATCGATACAAACAAGCCAGTGCTGGGTACAGCATAGCAACATAACATAGCTCAACATTCTGCCACCAGCTACAGCTTAATGTGACAGAGTGGTGAAATACAAAAGATAAATTGGTTTCTACAAGAATATGAGTTTCTGTGATGTGCAGACATTTTGTGTGTGTGTGCACAGAATGTAATGTGTGAGCCAGAAGTTAATAAGAGGAATGACAGAGTTCAAAAGTTTAGCCGATCCATGTTCAATCACAACAGGATTAGCAAAATGTTTTAATTGTATTCTTTTCATCCGCCTTGGTATGTCCCTCTAAAGTGAGGCAGACACACTCTATTAATCAAACAGATACCAATTAACAACACATTCACCCTATGCTGAAGATGAAGAACACCAGTATTTAAGTTACACACCAGACAATTTATATACAGGACCAAATAATATGGCCCAAAATAGAGTTCTCACTCACAATATTGCTATAAGTAGTTATCTGCAACTCTGTGCTAAAATTGTTACATGAAATGAAACATCATTTTGTGAGAGGAACATGAGGAATTTATTAAAGAGTATACATATTGAAATTCACATAATTAATATCAGAGGCTTGGTATCATTAATTAATAGTATAGCACAGTATTAGTAGTATGTGAATCACACACGAAGAAACACTTCAGTGGCTAAGTGATGGCGCACATGTAATGAACATAATTACAGGTACACAATGGTGAGGCACACCTGGCATAAGAGAGGGATCATCTCGCTAACTTCTGACTTGACACCAGTGTGATAAAATTAATGAGTTTTAAACAAATTTGACATTCTAAGGACCATGCATCGTGATATATTCTTATAATAACACCAATGAGAAGCACTAATTTCTCAAATTTATTTTTGGAATAGGACTCTACATGTTTCGGACAGTATCTCTGTCCATCATCAGGAGTCTAGCACTGTACACACAGCAATACATACATGTTATGCTGACTGCTTGCTAGTAAGGGTGAGTCAAATGAAAACCTGAAATATTGTAATATAATTGTGTGCTAATTTTTAAGGTTTTCAGTTGACTCTCCCTCATAAATTTGAGAAATTAGTGCTTCTCGTTGGTTTTATTATAAGAAGGCATGTAAACAAGTTTCTGAGCTGCAAACATGGTACTCTCACGTTAGTGTTAAAAAACTTACACTACATATTTGGTATATTTAATGTGATTTAACTTCAACGAACAGGAAGTTCAGCATATAACATTCAGTGTATAACAGTTCTCTATGGATATTCACTTTGCACAAATATGAGTATATTGTAATGTAACACTGCTTCCATGATTATAAGGCAAAAATACCATGCATTTCTGTGATAGGTTTGAGTGAAAACTGCCACCCAAGCTGTGGGTCAAACATGGTGTGACACCATAAATTTCTGTATGATTCTGATGATGAATGTATGATTGAATTGAGGAGTCAATCTAGTGGCACAGTTTAATGTAACTGCAATTTGTTTATATTTTGTAATGTCAGATGGCCTGAAGATTAGCATATTGGCTGAAATAAGTCACCACACATAACCTAACAAATTGACACTAAGCATTAATAAACTTGTACAGGCGGTCAATTAACGTCTCGTTTAATATTATAAAACAACAATGCCTAGCATTCAGTTCTCATACTCTGTCGAACATCGACCGTTGATTGCGTACAAGTACAGATAACCCAATGGGATGCCAAATATCAATGTAATAGCTTCACTTACTGGGAAAAAGAGTAGGTTTTAACCCTTTAAACGCCGAGTTAAATCCCATCTGCCACTTGCTGGCATTGTTAGGAGCTCACCATATTCTCCACATTAGCAGGATAAAGGTTAACTGTACCTTCAGCCTGAGGACACAGACTGATACAGTTAACCTACTCGCATAATCTACAAATCTCTTCATAGCTACATTGTTGCATAGCCATGGCATCACCACCCATTCTGCAGTACTCAGTCCAAGTGTCTGAATGTTTAGTTTAGTTTATTAATCCAAAATATCATACATATGATTGTGGGCTCGTTAATCTCTAGCAATACACAAGCAGTCAGATAAGTCCAATAGCAACATAACACAGTATTCTGCAAATGATTTCAGAACAGCTTATATATAGTGTAATGAAGCTTAAATTAGATACGGAGCTAATGCAGTTACACAGTTACAGAACTACAGATTCTTCCATTGAGTAAAAGGAATGTAAAAGAAGTGATTTCAATTCCTTCTTTAAGGTCTTATAACTATCTATTTGTTTTATGTACCCAGGAAGTTTGTTATATAATTTAGTCCTCAGAACATACATCAATTGCGGCGCAATTGATGTATGTTCTGTTGCCACACAGAGTCCACATTTAAAAAAACCGTGTTATTTTTAACTCAAGATGCTGAATGATATCCTTAAACTAAATGATTCCAAATGGTGTGGTGTGGCTAGAACACACACAATTACATCCACGCCAGGTATTACCGTAAAATGTCACTAACCCTATTGCCCACGAAAGTTATGGTATCTAAAATGTGTTCTTGGTTCAACAAAAAGTTCATTTTAATGCCAATGCATACTTCAAAGCACATCATCCATTATGGCACAAGCACCAAGAATATGTTCTTGCATTCTTAGCTCTGTAGACAGAAGAATCCTACTTCCTGTGTGGTAAAGTGCAGAACAGGATGCTGACAAGGAAAACTTCTGATCCAAATCAATTCAAGCTTCCTTTTATTTACATAAGTTATTCAAGTAACTCAGAAGCCCATAATATGAATCTTTGGTGAAAATCTCAGTCCTTTACAGAGTAAAATAAAATTTTCTAAGGTCTAATCTTTGGCTTAGGTCACGAGTTCTATCAAACACATTTCTGATGATCCATTTATTTTCAGCCTCATGAAAAAGTTATGCTTTCCGATTTCAGTCGCTGGTAAAGTAAAGCAAAAATTGAGACATCTGGCTGCAATTACACTGTCACTGCATGCTGTTTGTAACACTGTGCAGTAACAAAACTGTACAATAGCAGCGTGGCTAATAAAACCAACAAAATGATGCACGGCTTTCAGATAAGTTATGTATTTCATTGCAATTTGCATAAGAATTTAGTGTTTCAGTTTATTTTTCAAAGTAGGTGTTTTTCGCAACTTATCACCACCATGTTACAATCGTATGACATGACTGAAGTTGTAACAACTCAGTTACGGTCAGTCAAATAAGTGTGTGGCAGAACTGTGAGCCAACTGCATCACACCATGCATCAAAACAGTGCTACAGATCACACATCAGAAACTGTGTATGTATTTTCAGAACTAAAGGAAAGCACACCCTTATCATTCAAGAAGATTAAAGCTGCAACAACCATCTCTGGGAAGATATCTACTTTGAATCTTGGCTAAGTTATTGGATATTCTAAGTTTTCCACAGTTTTCCTATGAGTCTTCAGGCAGATATCATGACTGTACCATGTAACAGACAAAAAAATGCCTTGTTCCATCTTTTCATCTATTCATCAAATTTGGAATGTTCATTGAATTTATCCTGCTGGCTGTACTGTAGCCCTAGGGTTGATTCAGCCTCTAACTGAAATGAGCACTAGAGATATTTCCTGGGAGGTGAAGGCAGCCGGTACGTAGGGCTGACAACCTCACCTCCTTCATACGCCGAATGTCTGGAAATACTGGAAGCCTCTACCTCCTGCAGCCCTAAGGTCTTGTCCAGGCCACTATAGGCATAGCTTTACCCTTTATGAGAAAAATAAATATTCTAGCATAAACATACTGAAATGAAGTGGTATTCTCTTTTCTTCTGACACTGACTAACTTGGAACCAGAAGATTCAACACTGTTTATACAAATATTAAACTTCAGTGTCTCCATAATCCTGAATCAATTCACTTTATATCATACCGTCACAACATGCCTCCTTAATAGGCACTGTAATAGACAGTTGTGATATTTTGGGTCCTGTCCATCACCTCAGCCTAAATACCCAAGCTGTTTTGGAGAATGGATATCTCCATCTTCAGTGATGGTGAGCAACTCTTTCTAAATGGACCACCAGATGTCTGAGATGATGGACAATGTCCAAAATGTCAGTCTTGTTCATTACAGTACACCACCATCAGAATCTCTTTAATCCTGGACCCATTTTAAAGAGCATTTGTGTCTGAAGGTGACTGTGTTCCATCCAAGTTGCATGTCCGAGATTAACAAGATTCCATACGCTAGCAGTTCCCTTCCTCTTTTGCCATCTACAAACACTGCTGCTTGTTTATATCAGTGTGCTGATGTCACGTGTTGTAAAAGTGCCAATGTTTTCATTTTTGTGCATAACAAAGACACTTGAGTGAAAAACTGAAAGTGAAAAAACTTATGCCTAGAATTTTAATTGTAATAATTTATGAATTCCCCACCTAGGGATTGCAAGACCTTGACGATGGTGGTGGGGCTTGTGTGGTCTAATGAGTCACAGAGCTATGATGGTGGTAGCGTAGCTACTGGTAGGGCCTCCCATGCCAGATTGGTCCATGACAAAGACCCAGACTAAGAAGCAATCCAATCGGTTCTCCAGGATCGCTGGGGGTTGGACATAAGGCTGACAACCTGCTCCGAAAAAAATATTGTTACGAAATCCAAAGAAATACGACAACCTATGAAACGATTTAAGGACCTGAGAATTGGTTCGTGGAATGTTTTATCCTTACACAGATCAAAACCATTACAGATGCCAGGAAGTTGGGGGAGAGAAATTGGAGGAATGCTGCAAGGAATAGGGACAGCTGGCAGAAGCTTCTGAAGAAGGCCTTAGCTCAAAAGAGGCTGTTGTGTCAATGGTGATGATGATGAATTTATGAATTGTTTCTGCTTTAGTGATGTCATTAAGAAAAAAAGTTTAACTCTCAAGTACAGTGCAGTGCCCAAAACACTACCAGTACAGTGCACAATACAACTGCATTTCCATTTTGAAACTCAGAGTGAGAATGGAGAATAAAACGATTACTCAAAACTAGAGTCTTGACATAACGTCACATATTTTTAACATTCATCGGTCCGTGCATCGCCAATATATTCGCAGAGTGTGACCAACAAGATGCAACGTTTCACAATTTATTTCTGTAAGACGCTCTATGTGTTTCAGACGGTTTTTTCCGTCCATCATCAGGAGCTCAAAACTGCAAATACGGTGTCAGGTATTTGTCAGACCGTTACTGCTACCTGCTGGTAGCCTGGCTAGCAGCAGGTAGCACTATTGGTCTGACAAATACCTGACGCTGCATGTGCAGTTTTGAGCGCCTGATGATGGACGCAAAAACCATCTGAAACATGCACGGCGTCTTACAGAAATAAGTAAATTGTGAAACGTTGCATCTTGTTGGTCGTACTCTGCGAATGATGTCATGTAGTGTGAAACAAACATATCAGAAGGATCTACTGCCAACTGCAAAATAATCTAAAGATGGCAGATTCCTCCAAAATGCCAGTACCAATATGCCTCATTATATGACATCACATACTATACAACCATAATCTGAGAACCTCAAATATTGTACAGTTAAACAGAATTACTGCCTGCACACTTAATGTATTATGCCATCAGTCCAGCAAACACCTCATGTTACTGAGACTCTAACAACAACAGGCACAGATACATCAGTTGTTACTACATGTGAAGCAGAATGTGCTGGAAATGATCAACCTGTAGCCAAGAAATGCATGAATCCATCCAGTATTTAAACCTTTGATGGAAGGTTTGGTGCAATGCATGGACCCTTAATTCTTCATACACTGCCTGCCTTAGTGTACTGTATGGTCATTACTGTATTTCAGGGTAAGTTAAAATTAAAACCCATCAATCCTGGGCAGTAGTTGGAATTAATACTGAGAGTTACGTCTAAATGGAACAAATAATATGTACTTATCCAACTTAGCAACTTTACACAGAACGTTTGTTCTTATAAATTTTTTCTATTGAGTCTGAAAACATTAACGTCAGTTGAAGTAAACTACTGTACTTAATCTGCATAATTAAATTAACATTGTTATATATATTTATATCCGTTGTGTGCTAAGTGGTAACAATCTGCCTTCGTGACAAGTGCAGGGACAACTTACCTTTTTATATTACAATCCAGTCATATAATTACCTCTTTCAATATTCAAGTAAGAATTATTTTATTTAACATAGATAGTGTGGTGCATAAGGGTTGGTTAATAAATGGTGATAAGTTTATTCTCAGTTTGTTCTCCTGTCAGAGTCATTTCTGGGTCCTCTCAAATCACTGATGGTAGCAGCCATTCTATGTAACACCGTTGTTCTGAATTTAGCATCACTCTCTGGCACATGCAACCACACCACAGGTCTCCAAACCGTGGCCTGCCAACTTGTATTATGTGGCCTGTGACCACATTCGTAAGCTGTGTATATGCTATAAAAATTTCACAATAACTTAGGCAGTTAGGTAGAGTCCAGTTGAAATGTGATGGCACACGGTTGCGCACGGGAGGGGAAGTGAAGGGGAAACTGGTGAATGTAGTGGGTAGCCAATACCCTTCACACTACCTCGGAACATGGTGTATCCAGCATTACTACCGCTGATGTGCACACCTCAGCTATCAGTAGTCGACCGAACTGACGCCCCCGCTGATTTAAATGGACTCGTCCATTTCGCTGAAAGACAAAATCTGGTTTCTGCATGTGTGCCATCACATTTCAACTGGCCTCTACACCACTTACTGTTATTTTTCCACGTGTGGCCCACGAACCAATAAAGGGTGTGGTCCGTTGCCCTATACAGGTTGGAGCCACATGAATTATATCTTGAAATTTCCTGCAGTTTCAGCATAAAATTAAGATGAGTTTCCTGACTTATAGAAAACAGAGGTATGTCTGTACTATATACAATTTCATAAACAGTCCTCATGGCCAGTTTTATATAATGTGAATCGTAAATAATACAAATTCTATCAACTGTTATGTGCCTGAACATAATGGAATAATTTGACTCACCAAAAACATTTATAATGATTTTAAATCAGCTTGTATTTTAAGAGAACTTACGTAGAATGAGCAGAGTACTAAGAGATAATTTCTGTGATTCATGATTAATAGCCGGCCAGTACAGATTGTTCATCTGAAGTATACGCAAATACACTGCATACAGAACTTTCTACTTGTTTCACAAGAAGACGCTCAGATGCAAATAATTTTTATTAATCATGTTCTCTTATAATATATTTTATACATTATTGCCCACTGCATACAAATATATTTTAATTTACTCTGGAATGTACATGTACATCTTACCCTTACCTTCGACAATGTTCTGTATCCTTAACTAGACATGACCCTTGTGTGTATTGCCTGCTGGTGGCTATGTGTATCAGCAGCAACATATTGGAATAACCTTTATACAGATATATACAAGTGCAAAAAGTTTGAATAAATTCTTGTCAGTATGTAACAACTGTGATTTTTATCTTATTCTCATAACTTAGCAGATTTTAATGTTCTTTTTCCAAGAAACGCACTGTGTATTTGTGTCAGAATTTGATGGTTAATGTTTCTAAGAATTAAGATGATACCAAACTACACAAAACAAAGACAAGTACATTCTCATACCCAAGTACAGCAATGGTAAATCTTACATACGAGGTCTACTGTGCAGAGGGTATGTATGAAGATACTATACAACCTTACTAAGGTACTCCATTTAGAACTGTGATATGGCCATTAGTTTAAGGACCATTTTCAATGCACCAGAACACACATACCAATGACCAATATAAAACAACAAAGAAGAGACGGTTTTCACTATCAACTATACCGAGACCACGGAAAGAAATCCATGCAGAGACTGACCAACTCCACCCTCCAGCAATGGGCGATGCACCCCCTCCCAGAAACTTCTATATATAGTTGAGCACAGCAATAATGTCATGTAGGGGACTGAATATGTGTGTTATGGCTAACAGTGAGAGATTAATTGGTGCCACAGAATATCTGATGCTACAGACGAGGCATGGCATTTATCAATGTCATTTTAACTGGGTTTGACTGTATTTCCCTCCAGATATCTAGCTATTCTGCTCATTAGAATTTTGGTAGTGATAACTAAGTGATAACACCCACAAGTATCAAGTGCTTTGGACTGATTTACATGTACCACAAAAGTGTGACAGGAACAATACATTAGGCAGACCAAGTGCTTAACTAACTGAACTCACACAGCAAATAATGCTCACTCTTTACTGTGCCTAGCCTCATAATAGATAGCAAAATTAATAAGGCTCTTTCTCTTACAATACAGTGAAACATAGTAAAATCTCATTTAAAACTTCAATACATGTAACCCTAGTGTTATGCCTTGTTGATTTAATGACCCTTGCCAATTTACACCACTTCTTAATCTGCGTTCTCTCATTTTCGGATTAACGCCCTTTGGCTGGTTGTGTTCTATGACAACAGTCCCTTATTTCTTACAGGGATATCACTTTTGATTCATGCCTTCCTGATTTATGTCCACTTTTTCAGGAAAACAACTAGGGCACAAAACAAGGCCTTTATGTACTTGAAAAGAAATTTGGCTGACAGCACAACACATGGGATAGTTAAAAAGCTGGCTGCATTACTTAAGAATACAGATACTTTACAGTTACTGGATTTTAAATATAGGCTGACTGAGCACGCGTGTGTTCCAGCACATTCTTCAGTCACAGAATGTTATTACATAGGCCAAAGATAAAAACTGTCTTTTAAAGCATCTCACAAGACAAATGTTACCAACCTCAGTTCTACAAACAACAGGACAACAATAGAGTTGCTACATCCAGCAAGTAACAATTAATAAATAATTGAGTTGAAATTTCTATCAACAACAATCTGTCATAACAGCACTGTAACAATATAGAACTTCAGTATATCTACTGCTGAGCCATATGACTGAGTTAGACAGATCAGGAGTCAGAATTCAAGGGGAGGGGGGCTAAAAATAGCAATTCTGCTACACATCACCATGTTAATTGTAGGCGGACAGAACAATTCCATTGTTCAGTTTATCAATTTGTCAATGGGTAAAGGTTAAAGTAAAGTTTTCCCTGTCCATGCCATGAAGGCATATAAAGGGAGTAGAAGTATAGCTTAGCTTCACGCCCCGGTCGCTTTAACCCCGAGACTGGATGAACTGCAGAACAGGAATGGACATTTTGAAGAGAAAAATCCCTACTGGGATTCAAAACCTAGAAGATCAGACCCATAGCCTAGTCACTGCACCACCTCATAAACTCTGTATCAGTGTATAATTGGGTCCCAACGTTTTGAAGCAGCTTGGTGTACTGGTGTACTGGTATACTGGTGGACTGGTGTACTGGTGTACTGGTATACTGGTGGACTGGTGTACTGGTGTACTGGTATACTGGTGGACTGGTGTACTAGTGTACTGGTATACTGG
>Ga0123357_10011405_pt1 | contig 11393 bp, 14 predicted proteins | sample TergutEmb28metaG_FD_89873 | JGI IMG/M metagenome (GOLD analysis project Ga0123357, IMG submission 89873) | Embiratermes neotenicus P4 segment gut microbial communities from Petit-Saut dam, French Guiana - Emb289 P4 | ecosystem: Host-associated > Arthropoda: Insects > Digestive system > Gut ...
AACCAAATTATTGTGACTTTCCGGCGGTTGCGGCAGTTGCGGGCAAGGACTTGCTTCTGACCATTTGGAGTGAAGACGGAGAGGAGTTTCTCGCTATATCCGGTCAACAGTCGCTTACGATCAACAGAAGCGCGGATACCATCGAAGTGTCTTCAAAAGACACCGCGGGAGGCTGGAAAGCGTTTCTCTCGGGCATGAAAGAGTGGAGCATCGACTCGGACGGTATATACGCTGTGAACGACGCTTCGCATCGCAAACTGAGCGAGGCGTTCAACAACGGGGATCTGGTCTGTGTACGCGTCATCAACAATAAGACCGAAGAAGATATGTTCGGCGGGCTTGCGGTGGTTACAAGCTATCCGATCGAGGCGCCGTTTGACGCCGCCGTCACTTATTCAATCAGCCTTTCGGGCAACGGAAAACTGACAGATTTATCGGATGGTGATGATTTTGACCCAGACGAAGACTGATCAAGCGGGAGGGAAAGCGCATGGATATTCTTTTCGATGAGACCATAGTGCTTGAAGGCGAACAGGGACAAACTGTCCCTGTCGCCGACAGCCTGGAACAAGATGAAATATACAAGCAGCAAGGCGATCCTGGCCATGAAGAGGATATTCCCTCAAGGCTGCTTTTCACCGTTCAGGGTGATGACTACGAGCTTTTGTACACGAAAGTGCGCATTCGATATATCGAAGAACGCCTCGATAGAAGCATTGCTTCTATCATGGCGAAGATCGAAAGCGGTGAGCTTCCAAAGCTTGTGGAGCTATACTGTCTGTTTGCCGGTGGGTTTAAGAGGGTTGACGGCGGGTATGTCAGTTTTGAGCAGGGAGCGAAGATTGCGGAGGAAGCAATCGAGTCCGAGAGCTACCTTCGGATAATCAAGTACATCATATACGCATTGGAGCGTGACTGCCCTTTTTTGTTCCGCATAGACTGATAGGCTTTGAATATCTGGAAGGTGGGCCGCCGGATGAAGAATATATCAAGCTGGCGACGCCGTATCAAGACGTCATGGATTTTGCGTTTTTTGCGGCAAACCTTGGCTATACAAAAGCGGACTATGAAGCGCTGACCTGGACTGAAATCGAGTTTGTCAAAAAAGCGTGGGAGGATCGTATCGTACGCGACACGCATCTTACAAATACCGCTCACCATGTTGCGTTGGTGAACGCAAACCGAAAAAAAGGCATGCGTTCCATACCAGTCTTACGCAAACGTGATATCCGCGCTATCACGCTTGAAAAAATAGCGGAATACAGAGAAATCGTCGAACGCATCAAACAGCGCGATGAAATTTCAAAAAAGGAATGGATCAAGAAAATCTATAGGAGCAGGAAGTTATGAGCAAAGAAATTCAGAATGTTACTGATCTTAGAAACGCAATAAATGAAGCCGGAAAGGATCTCAAAGACTTTGGCAATGCCGTTTCTTCTATTGGTAAAGTCATAACACCTTTTTCGGAAAACGCCGGAAATGGGTTCTTAGCTGTTGGAGCAGCGATAAACAACGCATCAGTTATGGTCACGGGGTTTGGGGCGGCTATAAATCTGTTATCGGGGAATCCCGTTATTGCTGTCGCCGCAGCACTAACTACAGTTGTGATTGCTATTAATGAGGCTTCCAAAGCTTGGGTTGAGAACAATTCACTGTACAAAGAGTCGTGTATACAGGCAGCTTCGTTGAGGGAGGAAACAGAGAAGCTTACACAGTCATATTTTGAATCGGCACAAGCTCGAAATGATATCATGAAAAGTTTTGACAACGAGGCTAAAACTGCAGAGTTGCTTACAAAAAAACTCGAGGATATGATTGTTGTGGGAGATAAGTCTGCTGCTCAACATGCGGCAATCCAGGCGACCGTTGATCAATTAAACAGGATATACCCACAACTCGGATTGAACTATGATGAGGTCACAGGCAAGCTGTCAAAATCTACAGAAGAGATAAAAAAATATATCGCGGGCATGAAGGAGAAAGCAAAATTAGAAGCTGCGACAAACAACTATACAGCAGCGCTTGAAGCGCAGCAAAAGATAGAAAAGGCGCTTGAGGAAGCACGAGAGTCCAGAGATAAAGCGTCAATAGAATTAAAGAAAGCGGAGGCGGCAGTTGAAGCCGCAAGGAGCCGCAAAACCAAGACAACGGATACCGCTGCTGATATAGCTGCCGCACTGAGCGCTCTTGATATGGCGCAAATTTCGGCGGAGAATGCAAAGAAAGCTTATGAAGACCAGACAGCTTCTGTTGATCAGCTCGATAAGGCGTTGACTGCCGTAAACGATGAAGTGTCATATTATGATAAATTAATAAGCACAACCGCTGAAGAGCAAGCTCAGTATGTTATGGAAGAGAAAGCCCTTGCGGAAGGCCGTAAAATGACACAAGATGAATTCATCTCTTTGCTTAATCAGCAAAGAGATGTAGAAAACCAGCTTAATGATGAAAAGGCAAAGCAGAAAATCGCACAAGATGAATTAAACGCGGCGCGAGATGCCTACAACAAACTTTTTGACGAAGACCCGGCATCGGAGCAGACCCAACAAGCGGCAATTGCCTTTTCAAATGCCAAAATAGCGGCAAACGAGGCAAATGATTCTGTCAACAACCTGGAGAGTCAATTTGCAAGTTTATCCGCCGCGACCGAAAACGCAAGAATAGGATTGGACGAAGTAACTGAGGCAAATGAAGGGGTTGTAGAATCAACAGATCAAAGCGCTGAGTTTTGCCAAAACGGCGCGTCGAACATGACCGGCTATATTGACGGCGAGTTATCAAAAGCGCCGGAAGTCATTGACACCACCGGGCAAATCGTGACAGACGCGTCATCCAGCGCTACTGAAATAGCACAATCCGAATTTCCATTAGTGGGCGAAGCGGCAGATCAGGGGATAGTCGCAGGCGTGGAAGAATCCTCAAGTGTTGTGGATGATGCTGTTGAAAAGATGACGAGCAGCGCTATAGATGTTGCCAAAGAAAAAGCAGATACGCAGGCGCCTGAAATCGGGGAAGCTATATCATCAGGTACAATCAAGGGCATTGAATTGGGGATTCCCGCTGTACAAGCAGCCGCAAGAAAGATGGCGCAAGCCGCATACAATGCGGCGATGGCGCAGCTGAACGCAAACTCCCCTTCGCGCGTGTTCAAGTATATAGGCAAAGACGTAATTGCAAAAGGTCAGGCGATAGGTATCGAAAAAGGCATTCCTTATGTGACAGAGGCTGTGGGCGAGCTTTCAGATGCCACGGTGAACAAGGCTGTCCAAAAGTCGAGATCAATTGACTCGTTTACTTTGGGGACAAGCAATATGCCTGCCACCGTAATAGGCGCGGGCTTGCTTGTGAATCTGGCAGGAAACAGCAGCGGCGTAGACTATGACCAAATCAGCATTTTGTTCAACGCGGCTGCCGAAAAAATAGCGGATAGTATGCCAAAAGAAATGGCTTTGTATGACCGCGAAATGCGGCGTGTGGTATTGGGGGCTTTACAATGAATATGGATTTGAAATATATCAATCATAGAGGGGCAGAATTGGATCTGTCCGATTGGCCGCTCGTGTTGCAGAGCGACAGCTTATTTGACTATGAGTGGCAATACAATGCAACAAACACCGGCAGCCAGGGCGGCAGTATTTCCTCGTTCTATCGGGATGTGTCGGTGATTGAGGCTGCCCTTTGCGTCTACTCAACCAGCAACGTCGAATTTGCGGCAGCGATGAACCGATTTTTTGATGTGGTTGAAACAGATGTTGCGGCTACCCGTCCGGGACGGCTTGTTTTGCCGGACAATTATTATTTCCCGTGCTATATCGTAGCTTCTCATGAAAGCGGATGGCGGCAGGGTATCCGGACAAATATGAAGGGAATCAAGATCGTCTCGGAATACCCTTGGTGGTGTTTGAATGTTGACTATTCTTTTGGCCCAAACAGTGACGCGGCGATGATCGAATATGATTTTTTGGACTATCCGGTTGACTATGACATTGATTACTCGGTATTCCGGTCAATTAAATTCGTACAGAACAACAGCATTGAGCCTGCAAATTTCAGGATGGTCATTTTCGGCCCTGTGGAAAACCCGGTGATCAGGATAGGCGAGAATATCTACCAGATAGAAATCCAGTTATATGCGAATGAGTGGGTGACAATCGATTCGCGTGACAGGACGATCATATACCACCATGCCGCGGGATATGATGAGCCTGCTTTCAACTCCCGACAAAAGGCTGTGAGTATTTTTAATCCGATACCAACAGGCTTTAACGTCATCACAGAAGTCAATTGTTTCTTTAACATCACAATTTATGAAGGAAGGAGTGCGCCGATATGGACTTTATAGTCGCGGATGCGAACAAAAATGAAAAGGCGTTTCTTGTGGATTTTGAGCAGTTGGATATAGATATAGGGAAACAAAATGATTTTGAACTGCGGATTCCACGCGCTGTATCAAAAAAACTCGCCTTGGAATTGGGCGGGTTTTTGTTTTGCCCGGGGACGGAATATGGAGGTGTCATCACACGGGTTGCGGTCGAAAGCACAGAAGATACGATGATGTGGCAAGGCGTAACATGGCGAGGGTTGCTGGATATGGATATCATTGTGCCGCCTTTGGGGCACGACTACAGGGTGGTAACAGGTGAAGCCAATGATATCATCAGGACGGTTCTGACAGAGAACGATTCCGCCGGCGTCTTTTTTACCGTGCCGGAAACAGATAGCGGCGTGGGTTTTACGAATTATCAGTTTGGCAGATATATCACGAAACTGGATGGTCTTGCGAAAATGTTGCTGAGTGAGGATAGCAGGTTGCAGATACATGTCATTCAGGGCGCTGCAAATGAAGGGTTTCATGTTCTATGCGAAGCTGTGCCTATCATCGATCATTCGGATGAGATTGAGTACTCTGACGACTACAAGCTGAATATATCAATAGCCCAGGATAACGGTGGAGTCAATCATTTGATCTGCCTGGGGCGGGGAGAGCTGCGGGATCGCCAGGTAGCGCACCTGTATTTACACGCTGATGGGACAGTGAGTGAAACGAAATATTACTCGGGTTTTGATGAACGCATAGCGGTAGGTGAATATGGCTCCGCGGAGAGCATAGATGAGCTTGTTTCAAACGGTACAGAAAAATTGTTGGAATTGGCGAGCAGCAAAAGTCTTGGGCTTGCTGTAGCTGATATCGACGTGGACATTGGCGACATAGTTGGCGGCCGAAACCGTGAATTTGGCATCACTTTGAAAAAACCAGTTGTGAGCAAAATCCTGCGGGTAGGGAACAACCAGGAATCAATATCAATAGAAGTAGAGGGTAATCAAAAAAATGAAAGTAAGGAAATCCAATAGAATTGGGATCTTTGTTGGTGAAGGAGGAGACAGAAATGCAAATAATTGACGGACACACTGGAGCGCCGCATTGGACATCGCAACAGACTGCGGATTTTTATTCGGCCACAATAGCGCTGGGGAATTGTGTATTGGCGGAAGGGAACAGGTTTGCTTACGAAATCGTAAACAACAATGCCATCAAAATAAATGATGGCATGCTGCTTCTGCAAGGGCGTCGCGGAGATATTGCTTTTGGAAGCGTAGATACTTGCGCTATCGAAAACGGTTCACAGGGCGCGCAAAGAAACGACTTAATTGTATGCCGTTATCAGAAAGATGCCGTGACATACCAGGAGAGTATGACGCTCGCTGTGGTCAGAGGCGCTGATGGTCAAGGTGATCCTGGAATCAACGCCGGTACAAATATCCGTGAGGGCGCGCTTATCCACGATATGCCTTTGTACCGTGTAAGGCTTGATGGTATCAATATCGTGGGTGTAGATACACTATTCGAAATATGGAGCAACCTGGAGATTGAATATATCGCGAAAGTTGCCAATCAGGAAAAGCTATCAATCCAGCTCTCAAGGCGGCTTTTTGGCGCAGAATCAATAGACGTTTCTCTGTTTGAAGGCGGCATTGCAGTCGCAGGTTTGGTGTCCGGCAGCAATCCCTATGTATGGGAGCCCGTATCAGGAAGCCTGCCAATAGATACATATGTGGTGAGGGTAAAGTGATGTATATTGTCAATCCAAACAGGGTAAGCATGGAGGCTAATAACTTCGCCGTAATTGATCTAACAGGCGGCGAAGACGCTGGGTATGAGGTTGGGGACATCATACTGCGTACCACCCCCGATCCGCCCAGGTATGGGAGCTGGATAAGGATCGCAAACGGACAAATGCTGATAGGCGTAGATGAGAGCAATACACTTTTTGATGAGGCGTCGAAAACCGGCGGCGCGGCGGACGAAATAATACCTTATCATATGCACTCGTTGACCGCCGCAGTTACCCATACCGGATCGACGACTACCGGTTATCCCGGACATAATCGGTCAGGATCAAAAGTCTCCGGATTCGCCGCAGGCAGTGCGAGGTCAATCGTGTATGCAGGGACTTCGGGCAACACGGTAAACGCGAATTACCAGCCGTTTTTCACTTGTTTTATATATGCGAGGGTAGCGTAATGTATAGTATTGGAACAATTGTATGCAAGATAATCAACGAGCCGCCGCGCAAGGGCGTATGGCAACTTATCGGGGCGGGGCGTACACCTGTCGGTGTAAAAGAAGGCAATACGCTTTTTAACACGCCGTTAAAAACCGGTGGTGCGGCTGATAAGATAATACCGTATCACGACCACACAATCGCGGGGATTTCCGGGGCTGTACATAATAAATCGGGAACATTACAAGGTGGACATAGCCGTAATTCAGGAGGGACGCCGAATGCCAGTACAGGCGCGGAAACTACTGGCCCGACCTACACAAATTACGAGGGTACTTCTGGTAATATTACAAACGCAAATTACCAGCCGTCGTATACCTGTTATTTCTTCGTGAGGGTAGAATAATGAAACACGACATCGGAACAATTATATATAGTCTGAAAGATGAACCGCCGAAGTATGGGGTCTGGGAACGTATAGCGGAGGGTAGGGTTCTGGTTGGTACGGATACGGGGAACCCGTTGTTGGATATACCTCAAAATACATTTGGGGTAGCCGATGGGATAGTCCCATACCACCGGCACGACATCACAAACCCCTCCAATCGATCATGGCACGCGTCCGGCTCCGGCACATTGCACGACGATATATGGAACTCGTTTGGGAGCTTGGTAAATCAAGCAACATCTACAGGGTATGCGGGAACTCCTGAAAACACGACAAATTCGAATTATGCCCCGTTTTATGCTGTCTATATATTTTTAAGAACGGCATAGATTACGAGGATCCTGAAAACAATCAATCCGGCGCGCTCACATGGGCGCGTCTTTTTTGCGCAATGAAAATTAAATAATAGGAGATTTTAAAATGCCAGAAAATATTATTAGCGATGAAGAGATCGCGATGATGGGGTCGGCGTTAGACGAGGGCTGGGAAACGCCTTTTGGGGGTGATGTGTGATGGGAAAGTCAGTTCTCGCGCAGTGGACGCCAACAAAGTCTTATTCAGCAGTTACAACCCGGAAAGAGGGTATATGCCTCCATCACTATGCGGCAGTCGGGGACAATCTCGCGCCCACCTTTAACAACCGCAATGTATCCGCGCATTACAGCGTCGGTAACAACGGGACAATCAGACAGTACGTGGATGACGATCAAACCGCATACGCTACTGGAACAACGCTTGGAAATGCGAAGTTTGTGAACATTGAGGTCAGTAACAGCGGGGGGCCCCCTGATTGGCCTGTGTCCGACCTTGTCATAAAGAAGGTGATTGATTTGATTGCAGAGATCGCGAAGCGCAAGGGAATTTACCCGCTCGTCCCTGGTCGGAATTTGAGGCAACACAAGCAGTTCGTGGCGACTTACTGCGCTGGGCGCGTCGGTGATGCTCTTGATGTAATCGCAAAGGAAGTCAATAGAATTATTGGAGCCAATGGCGGACCTCCATTTGTGTCGGACCCTCCAGGGGCATTGTCCTATCCGATTGTCCGCAAAGGATCGACAGGAGATTTCGTGCGGATTGTTCAACGGGCAGTCGGCGCGGTTGATGACGGGATCTTTGGCGGCAATACATACAAAGCCGTATGCAGATATCAGGCGACGCACAGGTTTGTGGTTGATGGCATTGTTGGACCTGTGACATGGACGGCCATACTTGGCAGCTGTAACGCGGACGATCATGGAGCGATGGTTTTGCCTGGTAGATCCAAGCCTGTCCTTCGGGTTGGTTCGCGCGGTTATGATGTAAAGGTCGTACAAAAAATCGTAGGGGTCGCCGATGACGGGGTTTTCGGCAACGTTACATCTGCGGCTGTCAAGGCATACCAACTTCGCAAGGGGCTTGTAGCTGACGGCGTAGTGGGGGAAAAGACCTGGGCGGCAATGGGATATCAGTAGAGGGAAAAGAAGGTAAATGTGATGAATAAAGAGCTAAAAGGTCTTGCATGTCTGAAATCCCACCGCTGGTGGGACGCTGCAGGGACAAGGGCATTGAAGACATTTGCTCAGGCGGCAGTAGGCGCGATGGTGGCCGAGTCCATCTGGCACATTGATATATGGGTATGTTTTGAATCAATACTTGTACCGACGATTGTGTCATTGCTCATGTCTCTTGCCGGGTTGCCAGAGGTGGATGAAGCTCCGAAATAGATAGGGCGCCGAAAATAGCGTATACTGTGCCGCAGGAGGAAGACAGATGGCTTTTTTGGAAGGTTGGTTCTATGTAAACAGGAAGGAACAGCAGCAGCGCTTAGACGACATGTCGGAGAAGATTTTCCAGTTTGGCGATGAGGCGCAGCGGCCGGCAGTAGTAAAAGTGCTGGGAGATTTGTATGGCAATGAGCGGCGCTTTTCGAGTCAGGACCAAATGTATGCGTTCATCTCGGCGAAGAACCAATATGTGCGGAATGTGAACGATGCTCGCGCTCAATTAAAAAAGCTCGGCTGGAAGGACGATGAGCGTATCCGTTTGATGATTGCGCTGCTGGAGCTTGACGGAGCGGCCGAGTCTCTCAATGCCTACCCGACAGCGGCAGACGTCCGCCGCCGCGCTGGGCTTGTGTGATAAGGAGCGCAGCCGGGCAGCCGCTATGCCCGTGGATGCGCGCTGTCGTACACATCCTTGATGCGGTTCTTTGAAACCGAAAGATAGGCCTGCGTCGCGATCGGGTCCTCGTGCCCCAGAAGTTCCTGTATAGACTTGAGGTCGGCGCCGTTTTGGATCATATGGACCGCGAATGAGTTGCGAAGGATCTGCGGCGTGATGTTCTTGTCGATACCCGCCTTTTCCGAATAGCTTTTCAGGATCTTCCAGAGCGCCTGGCGGGTGATTCGTTCCCCGTAGTAGTTCAGGAAGAGCGCTCCGTCGTCTTTTGGCCCGTGGACGTCTGAGCCGTTTGCCCGCCGGAAATGGGGCCTGATATCGTAGATATATTTTTCAAGCGCGGCACGTGCCGGCCGGCCAAGCGGAATGATGCGAGCTTTTCCGTGGGCGCCGTTGCATGACACAAAGCCCATTCTCAAATTGACGTCGTCTATGTTCACGAACATCAGCTCCGTTACCCGGAGGCCCGTGGCGTAGAGCATTTCGAGAATCGCGAGATCACGGCAGCCGATATCGTTTTCGAACGGCGCGGACAGCAAGCGGTCGATTTCCTCGATCGTCAGGTATTCGATTTCCTTCCGTTCGATGCGCGGCGAGCGGATACCGGTCGTCGGGTCCTCAGCGAACCCGCTCGTATCTATCATGAATTTGTAATATGCCCGAAGCGAAGCAAGCTTCCGGTTGACCGTCGCGGCGCTCATTCCGTCCTTCTTCAGCTTGAGCAGCCAGGCGGCAACATCTGATTTTGACGCGCTGTCTATGTCGTGTATGCCTTTTTCCTCAAGGAATCTTTGGAAGTCCGGCAAATCCCGCAAATAAGCGGAAACTGAATTTAACGAAAGCACTTTTGTGTGTAATAAATAATCCTTAAAATGACTAAGTTGAGTGTTCATCTCCCATACCGATTTTATTCTCTTTTGGCTCCCCTTAATACTTAAAAGTCTATGCATACACGCTTTTTTTAACTGAATTGGCGTGAAGATGACTTGTTCATTCAGTATACCCGTGAGCCTGCCATATTACAATATCGAAGTGAGAAAATAAAAGATTTTTTCAGTAAAATTTTACGTGAAATGCTCTTGTAAAAGAAAACCCGTTGACATGCTATATCTTGTGTGTGATAATCTCATACATACATCATAAATGGGTTTTGACCGTTTTTTGCTGGGGGGGAAGAGGAGTTCGAAATGTTCATACCAATTGAAAAGAGCGATGGGGCCGCCGTCCCCTTCGATGCGACTGCCACGGATAGGGTCTTTGAAACAAAGGACGAAAAATCAAGGGGCAAAGTGATGCTCATGTCAATTGAAAAACGGGACGGCCGGGTCGTCCCCTACGATATCTCAAAAATCGAAATTGCCCTGGAAAAGGCCATGAAAGCGGCAGGAAGATCTGACGCCGTATCTTGCTCCGCTCTGGCTGAAGACGTCGAAACACGCCTTGTAGAGCGGTATACGGACGCTATACCGGGCATAGAAGCCATCCAGGATATCGTCGAGGAAGTCCTGATGGACAAAGGCTTCCCGCGCGTGGCAAAGCTCTACCATGACTATCGTGTGGAACGTACGCGTGAACGTGAGAAGCGTACGAGCCTCATGAGAAAAATGAGCGAACTCGACCGCGAGGCCGCCGCGGAAAGCGATATGAAGCGCGACAACGCAAACATCGACGGCGATACCCCGATGGATACGATGCTCAAGTTTGGCTCGGAAAGCGCTAAAGATTATTATGAAAAATATATATTGACGCGCCAGCAGTCAGAAGCGCACAACCAGGGCGACATCCACATCCATGATTTCGACTTCTACACGCTGACGACGACGTGTTGCCAGATTGATATCAAGAAACTGTTTGACGGCGGATTTTCGACGGGGCACGGCCATTTGCGCGAGCCGAACAGCATACACAGCTACGCGGCGCTCGCCTGCATTGCGATCCAGTCGAACCAGAATGACCAACACGGCGGGCAAAGCATTCCGTTTTTTGACTACGGCCTGGCGCCGGGGGTGACAAAGACTTACAGGAAGCTGTATGTTTCAAACTTCATCAAGGCTGTGCGGCTGCTGATACCCGAATTTGAATCGGATGATGATGAAATCAAAGCGGTCTTTTCGCGTATCGAAGAGGAGAGCGGGCTGTTCCCGAAGCTTAGGATTGACCCTGACTATACGAAATTGGAGACAGAAACATTTGCCGCGCTTGGCATGGACGCTGATCTGCTCGAAAAGGTACACGGCTTTGCGGTGAAAACGGCGGGTACGGAGACCGACCGCGAAGTAAAGCAG
>Ga0123357_10011406_pt1 | contig 11392 bp, 8 predicted proteins | sample TergutEmb28metaG_FD_89873 | JGI IMG/M metagenome (GOLD analysis project Ga0123357, IMG submission 89873) | Embiratermes neotenicus P4 segment gut microbial communities from Petit-Saut dam, French Guiana - Emb289 P4 | ecosystem: Host-associated > Arthropoda: Insects > Digestive system > Gut ...
AGTCATTTCATTCATAATTTTACGATTAATTCTTCTACTAAAGAAGACAACATTTGTATTCTCTGAATTCTGTGGCATGGTTATATTGAATTTGTACAATACAAATTCTGAAAATTGCTTCAGTCGATTTCCATTAAGTTGTGTATCAGCAACAGGTCCCTGTGGGATCCCAAACCCATACTGAAACCACACACTGTCAGTGACAAGCCCAGTTTGACCCTCCTCAAAACAAATAATGTTTTCTGCACCACCTTTGTGTAAAATCACAGGTTCTGACCTGGAAAAAATACTGTACCACTCACTAAATGGGCCAAGTTCTCCTTCATCTGCAAACGACACTTGATACTTCGAAACACATTTGTCAACATTTCCTGCACAAATGTATTCGTATGTTGTGTAAAGGGGAAGTAAATCATCGTGTATGACATGCATTACATTATCCCATTTGAATCTCCAAAGAATAAAACCACGCGGAATAGTTACCATATTTCTTCTCAAAATCGCATTATCCGGAGTGACCACTGTTAACTTCATTATAAACCCATTGTGATTCTTCACAGATGACAGATCTATTGTTTTCAGTTCATTTACGTTTCTAACACCTGAGAGAATGGATTTACTTGCTAGTATAAAAACAAACTGTTTTTCATGTGGTACATAACACAAGTTTTTGAAGGTACACAACTTGCTGCCATTATAACTCTGACACCATACAGACGATATGCTAGTCTTCGGTATGATATTGGAGGTTATGTCGGATGATTTTGAAGTTTCTCTTTTAGTCAGCAACTGAACCATAAACGGCACATTTTGGACGTGAATCATTATAACTACGGCACAGGATACAAACAGACACACCACATTTAGAAACATTTCCCTATGGCAACCGAAGAAACGACAACTTTTGTTTAAGTCCCACGCGCCATTTTGCTGAATACATAGGACTAGCCAATAGTCAAATAGAGGGTAATTTTTCGTTACAGGCACACAACTCTTGTCAATATAATCGTTAATAATTCTTTTATGTTAATATCCATGTCAGTTTACCTAAAAATATTTTTTAATATATCTAGACGTTTGAAGTAAGATATTGAAATTGTATTACCAAGTGGATTTTCGCCTTCCCCTACTCAGGGGATACGATTTCCGGCAGTTATTTCCTTGAATTGACTCTAGAGTACTTGAACTGTCGGACAAATGAGGCACCTGTTACTACCCCTTCCTACACGCCCACGATTCTGACGGATCATAGCGCGGCTACGTTCGAGTCGGTGTGTGAGTCATTCGCTGTCGAAATGTCTGACCAGCAAGAGGTAAAAGCGACCGAAGAGAAGGCGCCAGAGAAACCGGAACAGCAAGAAGCTTCAGGAGAGGAAAATGAAGTTGCTGATAAAACTCCCGAGCAGCCTCCGAAGGAAATGCGAGCCGTTGTGCTTACAGGTTTTGGAGGTCTTAAATCTGTTAAGGTTTTGAAGAAACCCGAACCAACACTGGGTGAAGGCGAAGTTCTTATCAGGGTGAAGGCATGGTGAGTGAAATATTTCACAAATGGTTATTTCATTTTAGTTTTATCTTAAACGTAAAACTAGACATAGCATGTTACCACTGAAACTGTATGACGGCAGGATTGTTATAATGAGTTTAATTTTAGAGTTAAATGGGGTTTAATCTTTGTAGGTCTGCAGTGATGTAATGCGTTTTCCATTTTCATTAGTTCTTATTTCACTTACTAAATGACGCACATTTTCATATTATCAACATTAGATGAACACAATTTCTATAGATTGTGTTCATTTGCAACATCCTTTCTGTCAGAAAAGCTAAGAAATAATTGCGTGTGTAACGTAACTTCAGTCCATTGTTACCATATGGTATTCATTTCAACGGAACTGTAACAGTAATTATGCCGCGAAATATTCTGTCTACATCGCATTTGCAGCTTTATTCGTAAGCCATTATGAAATTCAGGATTTTATCACTTGAAGTGGACATTGTAAACGAAACTTAAAAAACGGAACCAAATACATATGGTACACTTGTCATGTAACATGGCGCATGGATGTCCGCGTCGTCGAGGACGATACGTTCAGGACGACGCTCATCAACAGGTGCCAGTGTCGCGCGTATGCCATATTCTGTGTGCCCGGTAACTTTACGTGTGTGTTCCGGTTAAACTGACGTACATCATATGGACGTAAAGTCGTTCGTATTCAACAATGGGCCATACATTTTAGACGAGATTGGAGGCTAAGATTGTGTGATAGGGTGTGGCGCCGGCGTCGATCAATACGGTTGTAGTGTAACTCGACCCTGTACAACCCCTGTCCGTCTGTTCCCACCCACGTTTCCATTTTAACCGTCCTCCCTGTCATTCTACCCCATTTTCTAACGTTAAAGTGCATTATTTAAAGTAAACCTACTACTCTAGTCAAACATGCATCCGACTGTTTAGCAAAACGCTCTCGTCGAACCAAGGAAGCAATAAGTGCACAACACATATGATTCATGATACTGACGTTTGGTATTGTCTTGTGGTTCATGACGCCGTGTAATTTAGTTTCGGAGGTACATGCTGTCGCCATACACGTTGTCGTAAAGCAGAAGACACAATACTTAATGTAATGCAGCGTATTTGCTATTTGTTACGTATATGATGATGTCATTTTTTGAGTTTGCTGGGGCATTCACTATGAAGTTTGCTGTTACCTTTGATATTACGCCATGTATGTATTTGTTTATGATTTAGGGGCATGCTGTGTAGTAGGTGAGTTTATATGGCCTCGAATTTTAGAGTAACTAATGTTCGATGAATTCGGAGATAATGTGGAAGTGGTCGTGACCTATTTCACTCTACTATCCCGGAATTTTTCAAGAGGGAACTTCAGTCAGGGTATTCGGTGTCTAGGACGAGTTCGAACGTGGCAGTTTCGGGATACAAGTCACAATCTGAATGGCACGGTCACACAGGACGCTACTTAAAGACGCGATTACGGTAAGATCTTGATACAGTTAGCTTACACTGCTGCTCTACCCTTCTAGTCAAACGGGACCTCGCACACTTAAGATGGCTCGGTAAAAATATGTTCATGACGGGTCGATATGGTGCGATTAATACTCGGCATGCTGTGTTGTACACGTCCCCACAGAAGGCAGAGATCTTACAGGCTTTTAAGGGCGTTTTACTGGTTTATGCCAGCACGAGTGGGAAGGCAAATATTAAACACGTCGAGCGTGTTGGGAAACACGCCATTTATATGACTGGTAAGATTCTTGTTATTTAAGGCAGGGCAAAAAATTATAACTGTGCTGTGTCTTCCTGTATACAACATAAATCTTGCAATCACCTAGTCTAATTCCCTTGCTACGACAGAACTGCAGAGTTCACCACTTCTGTTGCAGTAAGTGTGGACCCAGCACTTCCTGTTTGTTACCTCATTCCCTGATCTTCCAAGCAACCACGTAACAGTTATTCAATCTGACGCTACCTATCCCATTGTGTGTAAGAAAATTACATAAAATAAATAAATATGGTTTTTGTCACACAGAATACAGGGGTGCTGGTAAGTCCTTAGCCCGACCAGGAAGGAAACAAGCTCGGAAGCATGTCAGGGACGCGCGCGACTTCAACAACATCAAGACGCGAGCTGTCATCAAGTTTTTTTTTTTCTGCAACGCAAGGCGCCGAAGGAAATTCACGCCATTCTGACAAAAAAATTAGCTTGTTTCCTTCTTCCTGGTCGGGCTAAGGACTTATCAGCACCCTGTATTCCGTGTGGCAAAAACCATATTTATTAATGTACAAATGAGGGTTGTGTCAGACGGAATACGTATTGTAACAAATATGTCCCATTCGTCTGATGACATGATCATACTCCAGCAATGCATGTCCTTCGAGAGGATCACCTCCATTGTGCGAGGAACGTATCGCCTTGTATCGTAATCGCATTGCCATCTTGTCGGAAGTTATGTTCGGTTTCAGGGCGACTATATGACTTGGACCATGTAGGCTGGTAGATAGAGCGCCTTCTCCTAAGCATATATATGGCGTAACACCCTGAAGACGGTCGTCTTCTTCCTAGGCCTATATTATTCGGGAATTTCGTAATTATGTATACTACCCAAGGATGTGGTGAAAGTATGAACCCAGACTGCTATCAGCTAGTCCCATTTGGCGGCGCTGCGCCGATAAACCTTTATCGTGTTTTGTGTACAGACGAAGAGAAAATAAATTACAACGCTTGGTAGTCGTGTTGTTTCTGCAGACCAGCAATCATTATCCATTGCGATGGTTTTATTTGTGTTCATCGTGGTTTTTTGAACTTCTTTTATCCTTATCATTTATAAAGAAAGATCTTTTTACGAAGTGTTTGTCGCGTTCGCAAAAAAGGAAATTGCAAAATTGTGCCAACTTTTTTTCGCCATTATTACAGTCAAAACGAACTAAACGCACTCTGTTTTATACACGATCACCCTTCGTAACTTTGTTGTCCCGACGCGCTCAGTCTGGTAGGTGATCCTCTTTCGGAAAACGGGTGTGGTTCACCGAATCACATATAGTTTTAATTATTTCTTTTTTGCTTGTTTTATTTACTCATTGTATTCTTGATATAAAATAATGGAGAGCTATATCCAGTTAAACAAATGGATCATTTCTAGGAAACTGACACAGTTACTTCTCTGTACTTCCACTTACACCACAGTCGTACGCGACTGAATTCGCATTGGATTGCTAGCGTCTGTTGTCCGCTGCTAACCGTTTTCTCATTTAAATCCCTCCCCTCCTACCTATCACCAACGGTCCCCAATATACGTTGACAGATTAACTTACAACGCATGCCATGAACCGTCTGTAACTGACGCCAGCAATCCGAAGAAACAACTATACTAAAATGATCGGCTACAGTTTATACTTTCATTTTACGACAGTTCTTCTACATCTTTCGGGTCATGAAGGTCCATCATCAGGAGGCCAGTTGAAGTATACAAGCATTATGATATAGTGTTATGACATAGCATTATACCATAATGCTTGTACTCTACAACAGACTTCCTGATGATAGACCTTCATGGCGCGAAAAATGTATAAGAACTGTCGTAAGATTAGGTCATAAGAAGAGTGCATTTAGTTTCTTTTAATTATAGTAATTGTGTCATAATGCAAGGCATAAAACAACGTAAAATTTGCTTCGCTATGTCTGTCTTTCCGTCTGCATGTAATAATTCGAGAACAGCCGGACGGAATTTCACGAAATTCGATCTGAGAAATTTTACCGAAATTTGTTTAAAAATATATCACTTTTGATTAACCCTCGACGAAAACGGCGGAGGGCCGAATGAAGAAATACGAGTTTTGTCAGGGTCTTTGTGAGGGACTTTCGCCTTCCACTCGCGCTCAATTCGGCAAGCATTTTTAGGACTGCAAAATGTTACAAGACGCCGTACAAGCGTTAGGTTTTTAGGTTTTCGAGATACCATATAAACCCGAAAGTAAGGCGAGGTTCTTTTCGTACCCTGCCTCCTCCCCAGAAATTGCCGCCAGAAACGTAGTGGTCGCGGATCTTCCCTGTTAGCGCCCCACCGCTGTTTTACCGTATGAGAGGGACTTAGGTTAGACGTCAGGCTAGTCTGTCTATGTCATGTGTGTTTCTCTCCGTCCATGTGAGAGGGGCTTAGATTAGATGGCATACTAGTGTCTCTGTCATGTGTGCTTCCCTCAGTCCTTATGAGAGGAGCTTAGGTTAGACGTGAGGCTAGTCTCTCTGTCATGAGTGTTTCCCTCCGTCCTTAAGAGAGGGCCTTAGATTAGACGTCAGGCTAGTCTCTATGTCATGTGTGCTTCCCTCAGTCCCTATGAGAGGGGTTTGTGTTAGACGTCAGGCTAGTCCCTCTGTGCTACAACACACCCCTTTGTAGCCAAAACACGATTGGTCGGAAAGATTCGCAGCCGGTTTGTATGCGAGGCTGTACGGAATTTAATAGTACCACGTCAGAGACACGTCATTACCTTGTAATTAGTGACTAACAAGTCACGCTCTAGTGCTGTTCTTACGGTACGACAGGTCGGTTATGTGTATCATTTTTAGTTTCATGTCTGCGTCTCTGGAACTTTACTGGTGTGTTTATTGCATTTCCTAGATATTCTGAGCTTCTTTTTCTCGCAGTGCCCCAGTGGGTAACAGGGCGTCATTTTATGTTGGGAGCAGCCGGATATTCGGGAGAGCGAGCGAACGAACAAGAATCCTAAGACTCTACGAACTTTCTTGATTTCTCTCATTTATATCCAGCTCTTACAATAAATTATCGAATATCGGAATAACTTTTGATGGAAACGAGTTCAGACAGCGCCTACTAACTAACTGTCTACAATACCGGCGTTAGAATGTGGTAACCTTCACTGTCTTTGCTGCGTTGCACCTTCAAGTGTTGGGCCGGGTAGCGTAGTCGGTATAGCGACTGGCTACGGGCTGGACGGTCCGGGATCGAATCCCTGTGGGGCGAGATTTTCCGCCCGTAGCCAGTCGCTATACCGAATGAGCTACAAACTCTATGGTAGCCAACAGGTTCTTATTCTTGCCTCGTGTGGTTCGTCTCTAAGGGTCTGTGCGTCCTGTTGAAATATCTTATTTTGATATTATCAAAGTTTTATTTATTCACCAACTGATGCACTAGTGAGTTATCTTTAAAAATGTTAAAATTTACATTAAAATGTACATTAAAACATGTTTCGGTGTTACAGTTACACCGCCATCAGGGGTACAACTCACTAGTGCATCATTTGGTGAATAAATAAAACTTTGATATCAAGATGCACGGTAAGAATGTGAAAATTATTTTGACATGTTTTTAGCTCAGCCACGCGGTATCCACAAGTTAAAGTTTATAGAAGTTTAGTGTAGCCAGACTCCGGTATAGCGCCACTCTTTCGTTCACCTCAATTCATGGCGGTATTTCGAGGGTGGCACTTCATCGGAGTCTGAACGTATTTACAGTTTGGTTATGGCGAACATAATAGCGTAAGGAACTATTATATGCAACATTCAATATGTACCTGGGAGCTGACCAGGAAGGAAACAAGCTCGGAAGCATGTCCGGGACGCGCGCGATTTCAGCAACATCGAGATGCGAGCTGTCATCAAGTTTCCTCCCCCCACCCCACCCCTGCAAGGCAAGGCGCCGAAGGAAATTCGCGCCCTTCTGACAGAAACATTAGCTTGTTTCCTTCCTGGTCGGGCTAAGGACTTATCAGCACCCCTGTAGAGTTTATCCAAAGCCCCTGTCAGTCCAGGCTTTGTACAGCACATTGTGCCGTACCTTATTTAAATGACACTACAAATAACAGTAGTTCATTCACTTTGAACCATCACAAACCCTACCGCCGCAAAGTTCAAGCCACTGAATATTTCCTACTTCGGGCTTCGTCTTGTCCACTTTCGAGAACATTTTGATCACGCATAATTTCGCGTGACTTTTTTTTCTCTCGCTGCCTGCGTAATTTTGTGATGAAGTCGTACACTTAGGAAACTCTGAAAGCCATATGCAGATCGCGGCTCGGCAGGCGCCCTGGATACTTGCCAGTCATGCGGAGGACTTTGTTTTGCAGGCAGCGCAAGGTCAACAGATGGGTGTCTGCTGCAAATTTCTAGGCGGGGCCCACTTAAGTCGTTATAGATTATTAAGTGCTCTGTGGTGGCTTAATTTAATATTATAGCTTAATTGTTCACTTCTGAAGAGGGAGTGGACTTTAGTGAATGTTTTGAAGGGTTTGGCTTCCATCTTTTCTAGAAAGACTATCCTAATAATCCTTCCGTGAAACATTAGATGGAGATATTCAGATACATTCGGTTAACGTGTCTTGGCGAATGCTAAGTTGGTATAGCAGTTCGAGTCGGCTCAACTAAAGCGTTACGTGGCCACGACAGAGGGATCACAACCCCCGTAGCCACTGCGAATTGCGATAATTATGTACGAAGCTGCTGTCAGTGATCTGCTTAGGAAATCCAAATCTGACTGGTGGCAGAATTAGCGAAATCGTTGAGGCTAAGACGACGCTAACGCGGATTTACGTAATTACTTTAACAGGTAGTGCCCTTTTGGGGTAGGGACCAAGTTTTAATCAGAAAAAAAAAATTAAAATAAAAGAATAGATGGAGAGAATTCGTTTACAACGGGGATATTCCGTCCACCTAGTGTAAGATGAAACTCTGCCGGTATAAGACCACGGAAGGATTTTGTATTTTTGTTGACCTTGCATCCCTGTATAATCTTGTAAATAAAGCCTGGTCTGGTATGCAGGAGCATATGCTCCTGCATACCAGACAGTCATCCATACAGAATAACAAGTACCAATTGTCGCATAAATACAATTGTTTCTCCTGATGATGGGCACATAGTCACCCGAAACATGTATAGAAAAGAAATAAACATACTAAGAAAACTTTTGCGCCAATTTGGCTTTATTTACAAAACCACGGAAGAAGCAGAGGGCATGGTTCTTCAGTGATTGTAATGCCATTGACAGGTAGCCGCGCTGCGTCTTTTTGAGAACGTTTTTGCGATGTGTGGCATTTGTCATTTACAGGTGTCGTCTGAAAGGGGAATAGATAGATACGTGTCTGGTGTTTGGGAGGGCATCATTTATGTACTTACTCCACAAGGTGAATACCCCTTCTCGCGTGATTCTAGGCGTGAACGTTACGTCTTTAACGGAATTCGCGACAAATTCGGGGTAGACTGATCGACTAGCATTTGGGTTCGAGACCTCACGGTCCCGATGCACTTAGGCCTTAATAAACGGTCCCTTTATGCCCCATATCAGTTTATGGGAGCCCTGTTACTTTGCTCAAGTTCCAGATGGCCCCCAGAATTATACTCTTGATGCCCTTTGATTCCAAGAAATAGGAGACCAGATGCGCATGTCTGAGTGACGCCAAAGCTTCACACTCACAAAGAATGTGGGCCGAGGTTTATTCCTCTGCTTCACACCTCCTACACAGTGGACTGTCACGCAGCCCTAGTTGGCGAAGATGTCTCCTCAGGGTATTATGTCCAGTGAGAGGGCCAGTAACATTCCTGGATTGTGTCCTGTTACAGGACAGAAACCTAGTCTTGGCACCCAGACAAGGTCCCGAGATTAGTTCTTGAGCCTGTCTTTGGGTGTGTCTTCGTACCTAATGTTTGTTAACCAACCAACGTCTAATCCTTCTTCATATATCCTGTCTAGAGGTTCCGAGGGCCGGCTCGGGTCCAAGGAACTTTAGAACGGAGCCGCCTCTTGCGAGCAAGTTCGGGGGAGGTTTGATATATAGAATCTGTGAAAAAACATGAGATTTTTTCATTGCATGACATTGTTACCACAGGTTGCCATTTGTTAGTTGTTTCGTTTATAACAAGCTTGCGGTCAAATTTATGCGCAATTCTAACCACACAGAACGCTGCAGAAAATAACCTTGTATTATCTCAGACGCACAAAACGCGACTACACTCCAACCCGATGTATTTTTAACTCAAATATGTAGGAGTACTGGTCCCAAGCGGAGAATGATCGTCTTTCTCCAGCGCAGACTACTTCCAAGGTCAACCGCAAACTCCTCAGTCACTATCTGTAGTCGCTTGACTGGCTCGGCCAGGATCATCTGGTGAAGATCATGTGACATCTAGTTTACTCTCTTGAAATCTTTAGGTTTTCACAGCTTTGTGCGTCAAGACTGCGATGCCTTGTGGTTTGGTAGATTGAAACAAACCGTTTGGAGGAGCCTGCCTGCTCCCTACATCTTTAGTGTAGTTACAGACCCCGCGACACAAAGCCATTACACATGCTGTTCTTTCTAACACGAGTTTATAAGGGAAAGCAGTATGCAAAGACAGTGAAGGAATTTACTGAGAGCGCCACGGTTTTCATGCAGTGTAACCTCGTGACAGAAAATATGTGAACCAAAGATTGGTACTTTTAGCTTACGTAATCGCTGCCTTTCTCACTGAAGTGAGCATTGAAAGTTATTGTCATGGGGGGTGGGGGGTTGGTGGTGGTGGTGGTGGTGGTGTGATTCCGTGTGCTTTAGTTTGTGGATATCAGCGTCTCGGACACAACGCTGTCGCCATTTCCAGCGTAAGAAGCTCCTGTACATTGAACATGCAGGCAGCAGGGTTTCCCGAAAACATATGAAATCGTGAAGTCTTCTGGGATGTGATTTTGCGTCGTTGGGTTGGTATTTACCAGACGTGTCGGAGGTTGGTAATGTCATCATCTTCGAGACCAACTTCCTGTACTTCTTGACCCTTAATATAAAGGCATTGATGCTTTAAAACGTCTGCTACTAATCACCCAATGGCACAGTATGACATCCCAGAAGAATTGTGATTGAATCTCCAACACAGCTGTTGGAACCTCAAATATCGGACTATGGCTGCTATGTATCATTCACTGTAATGTATAGGAGGGAATTCGTCACAGAAACTATGGTCTTGAGGGCATCCATAATCAAACAAGCCGTGCGAGGAAGCGATCCGTGTCAGAGGACAGTCACTCACCCTTTTAAGACAACATATTGGACGTTATCTTTTGTAGGAGACAGTCCCCCCTCCCCACATACCCCGGTGCAGAGAACATAACTTCAGAATATGCCACAACGATATTCATTCCTGTTCTGTTTTTGTACGTTCCATCTTCTTGACAACAAGTTTCCACCACCCTCCTTCCATCCTCCGAACATAGATCACGCAACCAGCATTATCGTAACAGGGTGTTCATCATGTACAGTACATAGAATCGTGAGTGAATGCGAGTAGCTGTCCCATTGTCGTGTATTGCTGCGTGTCCGGGCTGCGGAGGAGATACGGTGAATTTACGTCAAATCGGTCTTATGAATTGTGTTGCTGTTTGCTTTGTCTGCGCAGTGCAGAGCTTAGAGCTCGTCTTGACAGAGTTACTGTATTGGAAAGGCGTAGTTCTTTGGCCATTCGACGCTCTGCCGTTAGAAAGTGCTTCTTTAAAAATAACCCAGCACTTATATCTTGGCTGTTTCGTGCAGACTGTTTGCAGCAGTTTGCTCAGAGTACCTCAGCGCTGTTTTCTGTTGTACCAGCCCCTGGTAGACGGAGCACGATGTAATCTAATGAGGGGCCGCGTACTGATGTGCTGGTTTTTCAGGTTGCACTCCCATTGTTAAAGTTTTCGACACACTTGGTCTTCACTTGTTTGTGTGTGGTGTACATTACTCAAACTTGGTGACCCTGTTCGTGAATATTCCAGTACAGTCTGGTGCCAGACCACATAATAAATTCATGGGTGTCTAATTTCATGTTCAACCCTGTCTTGTGGGTTGGGGGGGGGGGGGGGGGGGGGGGGGGGGGCCGGTGGGAGGGCTGGGGGGGTAGGGGGGGCTTTTGTGGCGGG
>Ga0123357_10011409_pt1 | contig 11391 bp, 5 predicted proteins | sample TergutEmb28metaG_FD_89873 | JGI IMG/M metagenome (GOLD analysis project Ga0123357, IMG submission 89873) | Embiratermes neotenicus P4 segment gut microbial communities from Petit-Saut dam, French Guiana - Emb289 P4 | ecosystem: Host-associated > Arthropoda: Insects > Digestive system > Gut ...
AATAACAGAATGTATGAATTATTATGGAACTATACAAAAACAACTTTCAGTCATACAACTTGGACTTTTCCACAGAAATTAAATTAGAAGGATAAAAGGTAAAAGTATAAGATAGGGGGGGGGAAAAAAAAAAAAAAAAAAAACATGTTGGAGGGTACAGCAATCCCTGTGCACGCCCAGATGGGCCCTGAGGGTTCCAGAAGGTTGAGGGTTCCAGATTTCAAGGCAACTGGCATACAAAGGTGGTAAGGTTATCAGCCCTACGCACCGGCCACTTTAACCCCCTAGGAGATACTCCTGGTGCTCATTTCTGTTAGTGGCTGAGTTGACCCCAGGGTTATAGTGCGGCTGGAAGCAGTATGTCAATGAAAAATTCCAATGACACCATTGGGCATCGAACCCATGACCCCCTGGCTTGTAGCACAGTGCCTCAACCAACTGCACCACCGCATGCCCTCCCAAAAGACAGGACACTAAGAAATTATCCTTAGTCACACATGTGCAACAATATGCAGTAAAGTACTACAACACAAAGAAAACTGCATCAGTATGTTCATTGTGCAGCACGGACCTCTTCTGGAAAAGTGCAGTGAATATGGGAATTAGACTCTACAATCAGGTGCCAGATCACAAAAACAATTAGGTACAATCAAAGCTTTTAAGAAAGAGCTAAAATCCTTTCTGTTACAATATATACTTCATTTAGTAGATGGATTTGTCAAACTGACTGCATACAGTTTTTTAATATGTAAGTCTGATAAGCTGTCATACCTATCTGTTATTTTTAATATGTAAGTTTGGTAAGCTGTCATACCTATCTGTTTCAATTAATATTGATACATTACATTACCATTACCATTACATTACATTACACTACACTACACTACAATACACTATACTACATTACATTACATTGTACTATTGTATTGTTTTAATGCTGATGTATTGTGAGTTGTGTCTTTGTCATACATACCCTGTAAATGATTCTGACAAGATATGTAAGCTGTAAATTGAATCTGGCCAGTCCATTGTTACATATGTGACTAAACAAACTGAATGAATAACTACACTACACTAAATTAAACTAAACAGTATATGTAAGCGCACACAAGAAAAAGCATTAAATGGAATATAAATGATGCAATGATGTAAGAACACAAATTCATGACTTTAGAAAAAAAGAAACAGCTCTCTTGCTCCCTCCAACCACCCAAGGCATAACCCCCCCCAAAACTTCAGGTTGCCCCTGCACACGGCTGCCATACTACTGGGATCTGACGATACAATATGTTAAGGTTGGCATGTGGTGTGTTCCGAATGTAAATGGGACCATTTTTCACTCTAAGATCACAAATTCGCACTGATATGCAACACATACTCTGAAACTTGTCACCACTGTTCCATCACAAGAAAAGCTATGCTCTTTTTTCAGCATGGCGATGCAGCAGTTTGCACCACAAACCAATTCCAGCTCCTTACTTAAACCCAGTGAGCACAAAACCTAATACTAACTGCAACATATTAGCCTTTACACAACCGGGCTGGTATTTATATTTCAGTGCATGGTCTAGGAAAATGTATTATTTGAACAGAAAAAGATAAAATTATGAAATATACGGTACTTCTGTGGAAAATAGAACAGAGATTATGCAGCATGTCTTAAAAATGCAACAAATTTCCTTCTTGCCAAAATATACAAAATGAATTTCTGAGTGCATTTTTTTCAACATGCATTTCAATGTGCAGATGCAAGCCACATAAGGGCCAACTGTATCACAAAGTATAATGGAATAGCAGTGATCACTGCTCCCCTGTGAAGCACCATGAATGATCTTCTACAAGCCCATATTCTGAATTTAGAGTAAGAGTTAGAGTAGGAGTTGGGTTTGAGCCCTCTAGGTCCCAACAGGCCTTAAAACAGGCTCTTTGTGCCCCATACTCTGATGTCAAGTCATGGGAGCACTGATCCTTCACAGAACCTTCCGATTACCCTCAGACTCAGGCTCTTAACATAGTCTGGGTCCAAAAAAGGTGCCCAAATTAATTTAATAAGTGATGCTCCATTTCCAGAGCCCTCCATCTGTCTCTCATAAGTCCCGGTAAATAAACCCCCTCCAGGTTCCCCAACAGGGACCCCTATGGAGAGAGTTGCCCATTTCCAGAGCCTTCTTTTACATATCTCTCGAATTCCTCAAAAAAATTCTCCTAATAAAAAGAAATTTCACTCCTCTCTCAAAGGCCCTAGGAAAGGAGTGTCCCCGCATGTTACCCAAAATGGGGCCCCTATGGAAACAGATGCCCATTTCCAGAGACTTATGTAGCATATCCTTTAGGGTGCCTAGTAAAGGAGCCCTCCCTCCAGGTTACCCTCATACAGTTTCCACAGAGAGAGATGCTCCGTTTCCAGAGCCCTCCTTCATCTTTCGAAATGCCCGGTTTCCATACCTGAAAGTGAAGTTGAGCCAACCCATATTTGATGCTTCTCTGCCTTGCCAGAAGTATACAGTACACTGGAAGTCATCCTCCATCTGCTCTGGCTCTGTTTCACCTTCCCCATTCACATCTTCTGGCACATCAACTGGAACCCAGTAGCGGCAAAGGAACACATAACAATCGTGGCTGTAGAAATGGCCTGTAACAGTGAAACACATAACAATCATGGCTGTAGAAATGGCCTGCGACAAAGAAACACATAACAATCATGGCTGTAGAAATGGCTTGTGACAAAGAAACACATAACAGTCATGGCTGTAGAAATGGCCTGTGACAAAGCAACACATAACAATCATGGCTGTAGAAATGGCTTGTGACAAAGAAACACATAACAGTCATGGCTGTAGAAATGGCCTGTGACAAAGAAACACATAACAATCATGGCTGTAGAAATGGCTTGTGACAAAGAAACACATAACAGTCATGGCTGTGGAAGTGACATGTAACTAAGCAACAAATGTTCAGAGCTTCGAACATCTACAGCAGACATGTTCAACCCTGTTTGTGGTGCACATGACTTCAAAAAAATTTCATCCATACGCATACAACATGAAATTCAATATGCAGAAAAAAGAATGAATAAATATACACATAATTATACGCATAATTTTACCTGTGTATTTTCCTATACATGTGCAATAAAAATATAAACCAATAACAACAGGAAAAGTTGTAAAAAAAATGCAAATCACAAACTTTGCTAGGGTGTCGCTATTTCTGACACACCTCTCCAAATTAATTAGCGAATTAATGTATATATCCATAAATAAATAGTGCATAAGTTTTCAAAACTGTTTTGGTATAAATCTCAACTTTGCTGGGGAGAGGGTTAAAAAATATTTTCTCATTTCAAACGTCTCCATGCGAAAAATAAGTGTGTCATGGGCAGCATTTTGCCCATGAGCTACAGGCTGAGCAGCCCTGATCTACAGTGACATAACAACAGCCCAATGATCAGCTGAGAAGCCAAGTCAGTCAGTCAACAACTCACCAAATTACATGAATGTTGTGGAACACTCATACCAGATTCACAAGATGGCCAATGGACCCTATCTGAGGTCAAGGCCCTGTGTAACATACCACACCATTCTGTTCTTTTTTTTTTTTGTGTGAGTACTGACAGGCAGACCAACTTAATATGACATAAACAAAGAGACCCACATTTTATTTTAGTTGCTATTTTCTATCCAACTATTCTCTAAAAACTGGAATATAGGTTCATGATATCTGAGCTTTTATGGCAGTCAGTGTCAAGACTATAGTCGCATGGGATGTGACACCAGACAGTCTTGCAGATAAACCATATTACTTCAAACGTAAGATGTGCAATTTTCAAACACTTTGAACCAAAAATTGGGGTATCATTTTTTGATGTTTGAAAGTCTGATTTTCCTCAAAGAACAAGTGCCCTCACTATAACAGTGGTATGTTTCACAAACAGCAAAATGTTTTTGCTTGCAAAAATTTTTTTTCCTGAAACTCCACCTTTAAAAGTGGGGTGCATCTTCAATTCGAGGGCATCTTAAACTTGACGTAACACAGTACATAAACGATTCCTAGTAATGAAAAACCTCCGTCTTTAGAAGAAACAATGAGGTGGGCATGGAAAAACAATATAGGAGGGATGATCAAGAAGAAAGCTGCATGTAAAACACAGGAACAGTTTCCCTTAAAAGAGTTGTTGTGTCAATGTGGCAAACAAGAAACATAAGAAGATGGAAGGTGAGGAAAATAAAGAGAAGCATATATATAAATGAATATATGAGACAGAGAAGGAATGAGGAAATCAAAATAACAGGACATGAATGAAGCTGTCATTCATAACTTCATACAGTTTTATTTTTACCTTAGACAAGTTTTTCACCTTGTACCCCGAACCTTGAACATTCATGATGAAGCCTCTTATGTTCAAACCAAATATCACACACTAACCTAATTCCTCTTCTGGCAGTCTTACAAATTTCTTTCCTTCAAGCACGAAGGATTCCATTGCTTCCAGGTCTTCATTCCACTCTTCACTCAGCTGCTGAGCCTCAGATACTGACATTGGTGGCTGTCTTGGAGTAAACAGTGATGCAAGATCGGCCTGGACATGGAAATGCACACACCACACATTAGGGCATTTGCAAACAGCCAGTTTTAATACCCTCTGTTCTCATTACCAATCAACAGTCACGGATTCATAAACTGCACACAGCAAAAATGTGCATGCATACAATTTAATCATCGCCTTCAGTGCCACAAACATACTACAAGTCATAATGATTAATAGAGTGGTATAATATAGTCTGACACAACTTTATTACATGAACATTTACGAGAACACAGCTATATGTTTTGGCTTCTAGTAGCCATATTCAAACTTCTACTTAAAATAATGTACATATAATTTACAATACATAAAAATTATGAATGCTAGTGAATCATGCATCTACCAGTACAAAAACCTAAAAAGGTGTTGTTAATTACATATTCAGTCTTTAAAAGTCAAAGTCTGTAGATGGCTTCTATAAGCTGAAACATGTAGCTACGTTCTCTTACATGTTCATGTAACAAAACTGTGTTAGACTATATTACACCACTGTAATAATTATTGGATCAATACACAATGGGGATGTCTTGCATAAAAATTACTACAAGCAATGTCACATGTTTGCCAATCAGCCCTCAGAATTTACTTGGTCAACCAAACATGAAATGCATTCATACTCATCTAATAAATAAATAAACTACCATTAAAGTTTCTGCTGCATGGAAGGAAAAATAAATTTTAAAATTCTTCAAAAGGCAGATGTTTTCAGCGTACCTTAGTTTCCTGTTGACGGGCCCATTTAGTGAGATCTGCACCAGTCTTTTGAACTGACTCGGCAGTACGTGTGAAATCCACTGCAATTACTTCATCCCACCCACTGAATTTTGATTTGAACAGCTACAAAAAAAAATCATCACCACAATCACTAGCTAACATTGATTTGGGCCACTTGTTCACACATCCGGTCTCACACATCTAGAAGTCTCTTCCATGGTTTCTTCTGCCTGTTGGTCTGAAGTTTTTTATTTCTCACAAATGAGGCAATGACAAGTGAGTCACAGAGGTATAAATGTTTCATCAGGAATGGAGGTAATACCAACTCAAAACATGCCTGTCCAGAGGCTAAAGGTAGCAATTCTACCACTGGACTTACCCTGCTCTGGGATTGTAACCCATTCAAGGGAAGTCAGGCAAGTCTCACAAGAAAAAGCTGAGAAATGGCTATTAGACTGTAAAAAACCTGGCTGGCTTACTTAAGACATTGCACTGAGCTATTGTAATGCTTCACTTCATATTGTCTCCTTTTGTCAGTATCATTACAAGTAACTATTCTTAGTTACAGTTAAGACAGGTATTTGGTAAGGCAAACATGACAGAAGATACTGAAAAATATAGAAGGCCATAGATGACTCATGTTGGAAACAATGCATTACAGAACAATATAAGACAGAGCACAGGGAAGAAGAAATGTTTGAAGGTCTTGAATTTGATGATGAGTTCACTGGAAATATTTGAAACAGATCTAGAAACTAGGCACTGACAGCACAGAATGAAATTGTTCCAAGAGAATTTCTGTCCTACCAAGATGGCACATTTATAAACTCAGTATCAACCAAATTAGCTTTAAGGTCCTCCTCCCTGTGTTTTGGCTTCTCGTATGGTCTCCTTCCTTCAGGATTACCAACTGCTGAAACATATGCATGTTTATCTTCCTCACATGTGCTACATATCCATTTGATCCCCCCCTTTCAAGACACTCTCTCTCCCCCCCCCTCTCACTCGTTTGAACATTCTTCTCTACACTGTGTTATTTTTAAACTAACTTAATACTTGTAAAAATCTTCCATTTAATGACAACAAACAGCATGAAATTTTAAGTTCTTCCAACAGTGATTATGGCCCTGCTGGACACGATCCCACGTAGTCTGGTGGATGGCAATGTTTCAAAGGAACCTACTGTCTCCATCTACCCTGAAGATGCAGGCAGCAGGTTCCTCCAGACCATGTGGCATTACACCAGCCTCTTACCTGTGTTTCTGTGCCTTCCTGCACTCTTGTGACCAAGGCGTAGTCAGGTCGATCTATCATAGTAAACAATTCTTGTGATAACTTGACTGCTGCAGCCCTTACCAAACGTGTTGATTTTTTACCAAACCTGTGATCATCAACACCATGTAAGATTATTTACAAAAGCAGCAGTCCACCCCAAAATTGGCAATATAAAAATAAAAGTAAGAATTAAATGCCCAATGTCAGACGTGAAACACGTTGGGCACATCTTACTTAAACAGGACGTGAAGGTGTAACTTGGACTCATCTGGTCCAGGATGTGGTCCAGTGTCTGGAAATACCCTTATTATTAAACCTAAGGGGCTTGACCTTATGGGAAGACAAAGGACCCTGTTTTACAGTCCACGTTTCCTGCATAATAATTTGACATCTAAACCTTAAGAAAATATTAAGGAGGAAATACCTGAACTACAACAATGGAACTGCAAGGAGTTGCGGAAATCAATAAGAAATGCATCTACCAAGACCAAAGTAACTGTGAATGACTTCTAACAATAGAGTCATCACACAACTATGGGTTCCAGGACAGGCAGGAGATTTGATATGTTGGGCAACTGGCACCTTCCAAAGACTTTCTCTGAGCCATGGAGTCACTTATCACCATGGTTTATGATCTCACGCCATTCTTTAACCTTTTAAAGCCTACTGGTTACATGATGTACCACCAGTTTAACATTCAACAACTGTACATTCTGCCCACACTGTATTTATGTGTTTTGTATTCATCTGAGAACAAACAGCGACTTGTGCCACTTACATCATAAACTGGTTACATAACCAAGATGAAGTGTTTATTGCGCAGTACAAACTGGGCCTTTGAATAAAGCAGTCTGCGCTTCATCTTTAAAAGGTTAAGATTTAGAGTTGCCTTCTGTCTAACTGGCATAAATATGACCAAGTGTAGGGTGACTGAAAACTGATTAGTTCACACAAACACAAACAAATGAACAAAGAGCAATGAAATGCAGCATATAATGAGAAACCACAGCCGCCACTTACTAAGCATAACACTGATTTCAAGTTTACAGACACACCCTACAATAACAGTCTTTACATCTGTCATAACAATGCAAGTTAAGTTACTAAATTCTTTACCACAGACATTATTTTTGTCCACATTTTTTTCTCAGAATAAAGGTGCTTAAGCCAGATAGCCAATTAGGACACAGTACCCTGTAGTTAACACCATCCTCCCAACTCTGATCATGGTTCCCAGTGCTTTCTTCCCTTCAAGTTTCTTCTTTATCTAAAACTGGGTAAGTATTCTCCTTCTATTCAACTTGTAGATTGAACAGTTCACCAAGTAAACCCCTTGAAGGGTTTGGAAACTTTGAAATAAGAGGACAAATAATTCACACCATCAAATAAGTTGATTACCCTGTGCTAATGGCTAAGGAAGGAACAGTACTAAAGGTCATGATTAACAAACTAACTTAAAATGGAAGATGCTATGGAATGAAATAAATGTAATGAGAATCTCAAGACAACTGTACACAGTACAGTGCGCGCTAGATCAACAACAACTGGAGAATGTGGTACATTTCATCTATGTGGGTAGCATGATAACAAATGATACAAGATGTATATGTGAAATTAAATCCAGGATTGCTATTGCAAAAGCAGCATTCAACAAGAAGAAGGCCCCTTTTATCAGCAATTGGACTTCAATTCAAGGAAGAAACTAGTAAAGTGTATAGCTTTGAGTGGTGCCGAAACTTGGACACTTCAGAAGGTAGGTCAGAAATACCTGGAAAGTTTTGAAATGTGGTGCTGGAGAAGGATGGAAAAGATCAGTTGGATCAATCATGTGCAAAATGAAGAAGTGTTACAAAGAGTTGAAGAGAAGAGGAATATCGTATATACGATAAAAAGAAGGAAGGCTAACTGGATTCCGTGTAACTTGCGTAGGAACTACCTTCTAAAACACATTACTGAAGGAAATGGTACTAAACATAAATGGTATTAATCTGAATGGTATACAGCATTCCCCTGAATTTAACCCACAATTCATTATAGGTACCACTATTTTAGTGGATCTAAGTGACAAATAAAATTACTTACCATACAAACACATCAAGATAGCAGTCAAGGATATAAACATTGCGATTATTAAGAACAGTATTGACCAGTTTGCCGTGAGGGACCTCCACTTGTGGCAACTCCAAATATCCCATACCCAGCTTCACTTGGTACAATCGTGGAGCAACTGGCACAAAGTCTGCATCAACATGCTCCTGTAGGTCAGATAAATTAGATAAATATCTATCCTCTCTAATGAAGAAATATTTGATTATAACTTACATTTATTGTCTTGTCCAATGAAATATGATGACATGCACTTGAACAGTGGGAAGTTAATTTACGTATACATATATACAGTAAATATCCCAATTTTACATTCCCGCATTTTGGGTTTTCTGCGATTTTACAAACTTTTTGTATGGTACCGGCCAAATGCCTGTAAGAACAACGTTCCTTGGATCTTAACCAATTTTTAGGTTGTCCTCACAAAAATGTAAAATTTTGGTTGTACTGTATATACATTTCATTCAGAATGGAGCATAGAAAAAAAAGTCTCTGAATATGGACCACATTTAGGATTGTGCATCTGTACTTAGTTGATTTAATGATATGGTCAGCTGCTCAGAATACGCAGCATCAAATGGTATTATGACAAATGAATAATGACTTGGAAATGATGTCAAAAAAAACTGGTCACATCCTGATTTGAGGTACCACCCTGGAATTTACCTGCAACAGCACATTTAAACCACAAAGAACCTGTCACACAGCAAACCTCTGGGCTGAGATCTGAATCTGTGTAAAAGTACTCCCATTAAACTTGTCATGCTTGGTGATTTGTTTGGTTTTGGTGTAACAGTCCCCATTGGACCAAGGCTTCCTCATTCATGAGGTTTCTAGATAACACACAATGACATGCCACAGTCAGTAGGACTCCTCTGGATGAGTGATCAGCCTGTTGCAGAGACCTCTACCTGATAACACACAACACTCACAACAGACAAACATCCATGCCCCCGGTGGGATTTGAACCCACAATCTCAGGAAGCGAGCAGCTGCAGACCTACGCCTTAGACCGCGTGGCCACTGGGACCAACTGCTTGGTGATTACTATAGTAATTTCCTTCTCCATGGCACAAAGTTTACCAGGTGCATATTTCATTACATGAGGAATAATAAAGGATTTGAAATTACAGAAAAAGACAAAACTTGCAGGTTCAATACCATTATAGTAGCATCTGCAGGCATTCCATCTTCATTTCCCAGCACCTTCCAGAACTCCGCACTTTCATCACCAGGCATTTCAGTAATAATTTCAGCTTTATTCTTGCGTTCATTCTTGTTGATCTTCTCAGCCATAAGCCTGGAAAAACAACACCCAAAAAATTGTATAAAATAGACAAAATGTTATTTAGAAATTACCACATGCATGTATGAACAGATTGACCAGAACAATGGACCATACTGGCAACTGAGACGAAATTATTAAGTGCAGGAAGAAAAACCATAATGGATAAAATAGGAAATGAAAACATGACAAAAACATGTATCTTGGAAAACAAAGAATAAATAACGACAGAATCCCAAACATATCTAACATGAAACTAAATAGGAAACACCCAAAAGAAAAACCAAAATCTTTCTCCAAAGAACAGGTCAGAACGGATGCCACACACCAGAAATGTGGAATGTGGGTAGGGTACTGAGGAAGAGCATCAGCAGGAAGGCACAACCCACATAAAGTGAAAAGTTCCAAGCAGAAGAAAAGAGAAGAACTGCATTAATTATTCCAGTTTGTATGATAGAATGTACACGGAAACCTCTATCCAGCATTCCCACATGTGTAATTTTCCTGCGATTATCAGTCATTTCTACTTCCTAAAAATTCACCCATACAAATAATGAACAATTAAATCAGATGTATTGTTCTTCAAAGCGATGTCTTACCATATCAATCATGCAGAACTGTTGGTTCTGACCCACAATATTCCTGGAATAATTATTTCTCAGAAGAAATAATGAACTATGTGATGTTTGTGGAACATACACAGTAACTTACCCATACTGGTAATTAACATTACAGCCTTAATGGTACAGTACTTACGAAACACCACCAATTTTCATGGAACTCACAAATGCTCCAATGTACTAACTTCAGATCCCTTATACCAAATTTCACCCACAATGGACAATAGATGTATAAAGTACAGACATAATTTCACATATGCCCCTTTGCAGTATGTGGTTTCAATTGCACAGATTTTTAAAAAAAAACTTGCATTCACTGAATAAATTTTTGAGCATAACTCTTATTCTGACTTTTATCCAAATTCGATGAAAAATATAGGAAATATGGACAAAATTTCATTCATGCTGTGACGTAAAGTATGCCTTTTACTGTGCTGATTTTCACCAAACTCACCCTTGCAAGACAACTATTTGTAAAGAACTCCTACCACATATAACAAATTTCATGAAAATCTGACAAATGGTTTGGTCTCATACTAGGTCACAGTTCGAAAGGTGGACACGGTCTCCACATAAGGTGTTCTTTTTCACTTCATAAAGAACACCTTAAAAAGTGATATCTCTCTCTCTCTCTCTCTCCAACGGCACTACAGCCCGGGGTGGGCCTCGGCCTCCTTCAAGAGTTCCTCCATCCTTTCCGGTTTAGGGCGGCCACCTTCCAGTTCCTACACCCTAGCCTTGCCACATCCTCTTCCACTCCGTCTTCCCAGCGCAGCCTGGGTCTCCCTCTGGGGCGCTTTCCTCCT
>Ga0123357_10011411_pt1 | contig 11391 bp, 9 predicted proteins | sample TergutEmb28metaG_FD_89873 | JGI IMG/M metagenome (GOLD analysis project Ga0123357, IMG submission 89873) | Embiratermes neotenicus P4 segment gut microbial communities from Petit-Saut dam, French Guiana - Emb289 P4 | ecosystem: Host-associated > Arthropoda: Insects > Digestive system > Gut ...
TCTGACCATTATCTCCGTAACCGTTCAACTTTGGATATAGGTGTTTTGGGTTATATCGGTATAGTTTAACATAAGGAACACTCTCCCGAAGTCTGGCACATTCCTCCTGGGACACCCTGTATAGCTCACCAATAACGACTGCAGTTTCATCTTGGTTTATCTGAAAATAAATAATTCATTAGGGAAGTTCGTAACACAAGTGGCAGACGGGTTCACCTGTTTATTGAGGAAATATACGTGCTACACAAAACGTATCCTCAGAATACGAGCGCTTGCATACAAAAGCTGAACATTCCGGTGATAAAGTGAAATGTCATCGGCAAACGTGTCCCTGTACAGGCTTTTTAAGCTCAGCACTAGAAAAAGGTTAGTGGTCAGTTTCGGGCCCTGGCACATTCTACCCCGGGGAAGCGAGGCACCGGTGCACACTGTGGGCAGAACAGCTGGTCTGGACGTTTCGGACAAGCGAAATATCCCGCCGGCAATCGACAACTAAATAATACAAGTGCCAGCATGTTTTCAGATTCTAAGCAACACGTTTTGCATTCATACCTGAAGGTACAAAATATCTCAAGTTTGGCTGTCCGTCCATCTGTCCATCTATGACGTACAACGGGCAGCCTTATCCGGGAATAAATGTTGACAGTTTTACACAGCAATAAAATATTACATCAACACTCTCAACTTTATACAGGGTTATTTCATACAAAACAACATGATCACTTGAAGTCGTAAACGAACCGCATGCTCTTATTGTTATTCAGATATCTAAGGAAAGTTTTATTTCGCGACCTGGCAATCAATCACGCGCATATGTCATCCGCCCCTCCCGACCAGTCGTGATATGAAGTGATATCGCGCTGTGCTTGTATGTAAGAATCAAACGCCGTGGCATTTTCAGGCACACATAAATACACTGCGTCAGAATGACGTGCCACTGTCTTTGATTCGTACACATCACACACGTGACGACAGCGCTGGCCACAAAACTACGTCAGTGTCAACATACATGACAATTTCCTGTTTAGGGCCAGCACTAATTGTTTCAAAGAATTTTTACAACACATTAACAAAAATACCTATATGAACACGTTCAACATACTCACTTTTCAGTACTTTTTCTCATTTTTAATCTGGTTGGCTGAGAATAAAAGGCAGCCGAGATAGCGCAGTTGGTATAGTGACTAGCTACGAACTGGAGGATCCGGAATTAGAATCCCGGCATGGGCAAGACATTTATCTTTTCCAAAGCTGCCCCGATCGGCTGTGGGGCCCACACAGCCTCTCATTCAGAGAATACCAAGGTTCTTTCCTGGAAGCAAAGCGGCCGGGGCGTGAAGCTGATCACACACCTCCATTAACTGTCGAGGTTAAGAATAAGTGTAGCTACACCGCTCTTCCCCCCTATATGGCTCCAAGTAGTGGATAGGAACAATTTTACTTCATTTTAATTTAGAGAATGAAAGTGTCAGGAAAAATACAGAGGCCCAATTAAAGACCACAAACGAAGCTCAGCTGTGCGCATTCTCCACTTACATAACGCTGGTCCTCATTAACTGCTTGTTTCTTGTTAATATTCGGAATCGAACATTAGTTATTTGCCTTAAACTTAACAATGTACTTGGCTTGTAGACGGGCGGAGGGTACGTCACATGGCAGCCGTTACGAAGCAGTCAGTGGGTACCTAAGCTTCTGTCGGCATTGCAGCGATATACGCTGCCGACACAATATTTGACAATGTCACAAGTGAGATTGCGATTTCACAGTATCCCTGCAGGGTTATAAAAATACACACACACACACACACACACACACACACACACATATATATTTATATATATGGACGGATAAACTGAAGGGTTATCACTGTAAATCATAGCTACACGCGTCGTGGAATAACGTGTGAACAATATATTAACCCGGCCATATGCCGGGGGCCGTTTCTGGTAGTGTAAATAATTCAAGCTACGAGGAGAAAGACTGATTGAATAGGTTTCAGCAACAGCGATGCTTTCATGGCAAGACGATCCTTATTGAGGCTTTGTGGAATATAGCACCACACACACACACACACAGCCTGGTTAACTGGCTACCTACATTGCGTGCAGTCTTCAGCTTCAGGGCTGAAGTCTGCTACCGCTTCTGCAGCGAACGAGGCAATATACTTCGCAACGCTAATAGCGTAGACCATGTCACAACCCGGAAGAAAACACCAATACTTTGCTTATATTTATTCAAATGACGGAAGCTCACGAATACTGAAGTGAGACGTGTGTGTGGACTGAAGTGGTCGTGGCATTCGACAGAAAGTCTGAACATCTCCACGCAGCACATACCTTCTTGAGAAGCTAACATTTCCTCAGCTAGAGAAGGCATTTCAGGCATTTATGGAACCTGAAGGTTTACGACCGAGTTCAGAACGGCCCGTCTCACTTGTACCTGTCCCAAGTCAGATTAATCCAGTCCACGTTCTCCCATCCTACTTCTTTCCGATCTATTTTAATATTCTCCTTCACTCTTCGCCTAGGTCTTCCCAACGGTTTCACTAGCCAAAACTATAAAGACGACAATATATAGAGCTATACTTTCGGCTGTTGTTTTGCGTAGGTGTGAAGGTGCCTCACAGTGAGGAAAGAACTGAATGTAAAACTGGCACATCTCAAAAACTGCCACTTGCAGTTAACACTATGATTGAACTGAAATGTAAAACAGCTACATACGACAATACCGGCACACTTCTTTGTCGTATACAGTTGTTTTATATATATATGAGTTCAATCGTAGTGCATTCAGTGAGCAATACGCTAAGGAAGGTATTTGCGTCTAACTAGGCTGAAGTAACGGGAGACTGGCTAGTATACCCATCTGCTTCAGTACCTTCCGAATTCGAGTTACGAACTAAGCACTTACAAAAAGTGAGGAATGCACTATACTAATTATCATAACAGGAAGTGCTCGTACTTTACCAGGCATTGCTTTGGCTGTGGCAGAGGCTGGACCTAGAACTTCCCTGAAATAATCCTAATACGCGACCAGACCTAGAAATAACGCGCGCTTACCGAACAGTGCAGGGTGGAGCGCTGAAGAGCATGTAACCTGTATCACAATACGCCGCTTAGGCGGGCAGTTCTCACGGTATTACAGATAACAGATAAAATCACACACAGAGACAAACGTGCCATGACTGCTGTCGTGCGCCCTGGATCGTGTCTTTGGAACGAAATGTTTAAAAGAAATAGTTGGACAGTAATTGGAATAACGGGTTCGTATAAAGCGCTGAGAAACGAACTGGTATCTTTAAGCAAAGAGAGAAATACACTTGTTGACAACTAATACAATATTTAACGTATGGCTGTGGATATTGATATTCTGTGATCTGCTGTGTGACGATATGATGTACGTAAACATTGCGATTTTTGAAACGTGAATTGTGATATACCTATGTAATAAGAGCGGTAGCACAGTGGTTAAGCTGCTGTGCTACAAATCGGAAGGTCGCTGGTTCGATCCCAGCCGGTGTCCTCGGAATTTTTCATTGACATCAAATCCTTCCGATTGCACTATGGCCCTGGGGTCGACTAAGCCTCTAACAGAAATGAGTACCAGGAGCGTTTCCTGGGGGTAAAGGCGGCCGGTGCGTAGGGCTGACCTTACCACCATCCTGTGCCGTTGTCACTAAATCTGGGAACCTTAACTTCCTGGAACCCTCTGGGCCACTCCAGGCCTGTAACGGGACTGCTTTACCTTTATCTATGTAATAAGAACCAACAAAATGCACACTTTTTTTTTTTGTCAAGCACATCCTCCCATCGACCAGACCGCGTGAAAGAAATGCCATAAAACTCCATGTACAAGTCTTCCTGAGGATGAACACTTGGATGTTCGAAACATGTCGAAGACACTATAATTAAATTAAAACATTAATGTAAAAAAGCGTGCATTTTGTGGGTTCTTATCATATCACGTACGTAGTCTGGTAGGCGGACAGCAACGAAACATACTGCCTCCATTTTCAAGGCTCAAGATGGGGCAACACATCAAAACCCAGGATACAATTATACGAACTACCACCTCCGATGACATTACGAAAGTGACAAACCCGTAACTAAGTTTATTATGACAAGGATACCAACCAGCGATAACACTCTGTACTTAAGAGAAATGCACTCTTCTTAACCTAGCAGATCGCGGTTCTCATCTACTTCAGGGCGGATGCCTGAAATCACCCTGTACTTATATTCGGGAGGTTCCTGATTCGCATCTCGTGCGAGACACAGACTGTCCTGACTATGGTGATAAACCTGGGTCCCACCAGAAAATGAAGGTTACGACGGTTTCCTTTCATATCCTTTGCAATCTAATCTCGGTAAGACATATTCCCTTGTGCTTATAGTATTGGGTTCGAAAGCAAGGGCACATCCGTCTGGCACACTTTTATTAATAGAACAGACTGTTTCGCAGAGTAACTACATGTTTCCGTTCAGGCACAAGGCAGCAGCATGCTAATCTGTACAAAATGTTCAGAGAAGTGTTACACAAAATGCTCAGAGAAGTGTTACAAAGTTTTTACTAAAAAAAAACAGCGTTTAGATGTCATTTTACATTTTCGTTTTTTATTTAACACACAAAATATTATTCTCGAAACTGTCCTCAGTATATATCAATATATTGAATTAATATAACAACAACCAGGGCCGGACCAACACACGTGGGCACACCTTCATTCCAGTATACTCTAATGCCTAGGACAGGAATTTCGAACTATTTTGATGGCGCATGCTCAAACTGCGAATTATTTTCGGAGAAATTATTTCACGTATAGAAACCTGAGTTTACTAGCACCATATTTCGGATTATTCCGGTGGCTTCGTAGAGCCCCTTAGAGGTTGGCGCCTCGGGCAGCTGCCCGGCTGGCCCGACCCTTTTTCCGGCCCAGGTGGTAACTAATGGCTTGGACCGATTACAACTGCCCTTCCATGTACGTTCTTCCAACGAATAATAACAAATTAAACACATCTATAAACAGCAGAATTTTGTTAAAATTCATGTTCTTTCAAATTGCTTTATATTAAAAACCTTGGAACGCGACTTTGGTTCAATACGTTTATAAATACTTACAAAGACAGCTTTCTCAAAGTAAGTGGTCACGGTATTTAGCGGGTACCGCGCGTGTGCTTCGGCGAGAATATTGGTTCCTTTCAGTACTCAATGTGTGCCAACCCTATTCAATCAGAATTGTGGAAAGGGGTATGTGTTCTAGCTTGCGTAAACGGACTGACGTGTGTGTGTGTGTGTGTGTGTGTGTGTGTGTGTGTATACCGAACGTCCGCAGTACTCAGCTACCCAGACGTCGAAGTACACCTACTACGTATGGTAACATGACCTGCAAATGCCCATATCAGTGAGGACAATATGCATAAAGCTGAATGAAATTGCCGGAAAGCTAAACATGTCCCTGGGCAGAGCGCACACGGGATTCTTCATGACAAACTGGATCGGAGAAATGTCTGTCACGCTTGGCGCCACAGGAACTCACAGAGGATCATGTAGTTCGTCTTACGGGAGTCTCTGTCATGCATGTGATGCATTACGCCGATGAAGCCTAGAACTTTATGCAGTACACTGTTACACAGGATTAAATATGGGTTCAGGATGCAACACATCACGTGAAAACACCCGCAATCTCCGCCAGCAAAGGAGACCCAAGCACCTTCTCTAACCATTCTCCCAATGACAAGTCACTCCCTAGCCCATTAAATACGGAATTACACTCTGACCTGACTACCCTGTACATAACATATAAACATAAACATGCGAAACATATACCGCTTTAATTAGCATATCACAAGCCGCAGTGTTTTTACCTGTTCATTTTTCGCTGCCGTTATTTACACCCATATCAATATACGTATTATTCATTTCCACTTGTACCATAGTGTAAATATTTATTGAAATTGGTTTCTGGAACAATTTTGTAATTTATCTTGGTACATCTTGTATACACCGAAGGCGCAATAAAACTTAAAAAAAATCAAAGCAACACCGTCGATACGGAAGATTACGGCAACTTTTGTGGATTCTCTTGACCGTGGTGACATTCTAACTGCTGAGCGCAGTTGTGGCAGGTGCAACTGGGAGATTACGGAAGGCCATTCTTCGCACAAGGCCTGGGATGTTGCGCCTAAGCTTCATCATTTGGCATAAACGAGGTCCCATGTCGCCAGCCGGACGAGTGACTCGTTACGGCACTACGGCTGGATGGGCTACGGACCAGCATCCCTACAATCCCGACTTCGCGCCCAGTGTCTTTATTCTCTTTGCACACCTGAAGAATAATCTGACTGGCAAGCGATCTGCAAGAGACGCGGACATGAAGCAAGCTGCCGCCTCTTGGCAACAGACACTTGACACCAATGGAACACAAGCCTTGTGCCACGGTTGGACAAATGCTTAAATGTCAATGGTTACTAGGTGTAGGTCTGGTGTACACCATCTGCTACCAGGTATTCTTACTGGGGGTTTCCTCAATCCCTCTAGACCAGTGGTTCTTCAACGGCGTGCCATGGCTGTGTTGCGTACTGCGAGATTTTGCCTCGTGTGCCCCGCGGCTTTGTATAGGCGAATGATTATATAAAACTCAACATATGAACTAAAGAATCTGACAACTGTTAATATCATACAACTACCCAAAATGAGTAGGCCTATATTTTTGTAAATGTTTAATTCAAATCAATGAGCTTACACTGAAAATGTGGAAGCAATTATTAGTAAGTAATACGGTAGTAGCAAACGCTGATGATGATGTTACAACAGTGCCACAAAGGTACGTCACGGGCTCCTTTTGTTGACACGGTATGCGAAGAACAGTAATTACGTGTCTGCTTTTACGTACGCGAGTTTGTGTGTCTCTCGAACCTTGTACAGTACGTACAAGCCCTGTTAATTGGAAAGGGTATGTAGTCAAACACAGCTATGTCAATTAAGGTAAATTTAATGGCATTACTAGACAACTACATGTTTCGGCCTTTACTGGCCATCTTCAGGTTGTCTTCAAGAGAACTTAAGGTCCTACTATATACATTGAGCGCGCACGTGGTGCAGAGATCTCTACATACGGACCTTATTGCGTAATGTAATTTATATATGTGGTGGTATGCTCTGACTAGAGGCATGGTAGTGTTAGTGGCTAGTGTCAAGTTTGAAGGTTCTGGTCCGCTGGTATTATGAAGGGGCGTGTTCCTCTTCCTTCCTCTTAATTGGGGTCGTGTTGCGGGGAGGCCCGAATGACCTTGGATGTACGGTCCCTTGCATGTGAGGACAGAGATGTGTGTGAGAAGGGTGGTGAATTAATCCGGCCTAATTGTAATTGGAAAATTTGCTGTATTGGAGGAAAACATAAATAGCTTAGTACTTACTTACGCTCCGGGTGTTAGTGTGTTCCCAGCTCGCTCCGGTTTTACCCCTGGGTGGGTGTATGTCCATGTGGGTGATGGCACACACTGTTGTTGCTGCCGTGTACTGTTTCTCACCGTGTGTAGCTGTTTTTATCCTGCACTGCTATTGTTCACCGTGAGACGCTTTATCACACTATTAATCGAATCTCTTGTTCATTTTGTCACTCCTACTCAATAAGCATACTGTAGTATTTACACTATATGTACGTGGTGGCTTTTTTACACGTGCTGTAGTGTCGTCACAGATGCATATGTATATTACTACTGTTTGTGTCAGTTCCTGTCTTGCTGGAAAGGTTGCGGTGATCCTAAGTTGGGGTGAGTCAGTGTTTATAGTTGTCTAGTATAGCCAATAAATACACCTTAATTGACAAAGTTGTGTTTGACTACATACCCTTTCCAATTTTCACACACACAACGGAGATAACACACTTCCAAGCCCTGTTAATTGTGGGAGCGGTTATTCTTGGAAGCAGTTTCCGTTGATTCTGTTTTCATACACTACATGACATTATTTAAATACAGGTACACACTTATTATAAGTTTCAGGTTCTATATTCTAATTCGGGCGTGCCTGGGGGAGGGAGGTGCGTTAGGTGAATATTTAAAGTGTGCCGCGAGGACCAAATGGTTGAAAATTAGTCCTTTAGACAAACGTCGGGAAAATACTTCATACCACGCAACGACCGCTTCCTTCTACAACTTTCCTGCTAGTTACTCAGTTTCTAGCGTTAGAAGCCATCATACTATCGTACTGTACTACAGTTAAAGAGCGGGAGTCCTTACGCGCCCTGATGTCACCAGTTCAGTATTATCATATGCAGCACTGCAAAGTGATAACGGACCAAGCACACAGACACATTAACCCCAGCTTTTGTGAAACGCGATCTACAATAAATAAATGTACCGCACTCACGCAATAAATCAAAATCCAGTTTCACAGTATCGAGTACATTTATTCGTGAATTTTCATCTAAGCGACGTGGCCTTTACAGTGTACTGTATAAAACAATAGCAGCTTAGAATCACAATGAGCAGCAAGAATTCCGCATGCATGCCAGCAAGACAAGCCCAGTCATCCCAACCCAACAATGCAACTGTTGTGACCACGCTAAATTCCTTCGGGCACCGCAGACCCCTTGCAGTCTCACCAATTCTTGGGACGCCCTAGCCGCAGCTCACGATACAATCAACAAACGCAAAGTTAAACTGTAAAAAGGTTTACTGAGTCGGTGCAAAGGCTTATTACAAAACAACAGAATTTTCCTAACAGTAAGGACTACACAACTAGCATTAGGTAAGAAACTCTGTGTTCTACTGCACAGAATCTAAAAACAATGTAAAATCACTTTTCTATCCAACGATGCTGTGTGAAGGTTCACAGATTTCGACCGCTTGTTCTTCTGGTAAAATCATAATAAGTATGCAACACTGGTAAAATAACACAGTCACGGGAATACCAAAGTTCTTGGAGAAAAGCCTGTCCCACTGCCACTTGGTCACCAAAAATCTCACGTGGACTTGTTCGGGATCGAACCCGAGTCTCCGCGGTGAGGACCTCTCATGAACACCTCGCAAACCTCTTAGGCACAATCGCGGACCTCCGGTCGAGAAACAATGATTTGAAATGTGAGTAAATGACCTCAGTCACATAACAATTTGCGAGTAATAAATTCAACTCACCTTGAAGTATCATGCTTCTGGATTCATCTATATCGCTAAAGAACTGTGACCAAAAAAAACTTCGGAGGTAAAATAAACTAATTCACTGTGAACTCTTCTTATATCAACGATTCTCACGTTTCAAATTGCCGCCTAGGGCCTATCTTGCATATTACGATAAAAAATATATAAGATTTTTAACTGTAAATCGGTAGGTGTTAGAGCAGAGTTTGCAAGGCCTACTGTCCTAAGGCATAGATTTTCAGTCCTACAACAGTATTAATGTTGCATGACTTCTTGTGAATATTTTATCGCCTATTTAAAGGCAAGGTAAAATTAAAGCAATTCCTGTACAGGCCTGAACTGGCCCTGTGGGTTCCTAGATTTCCAATCAGCACATGAAAGCGATAAGGTTCTCAGCCCAACGCACCGGCCGCCTTTACCCCTCAGGAAATATTCCTGGTACTTATGTCTATTAGAAGCTGAGTCCACCCCAGGGCCATAGTGTGACTGGAAGGGTTATGTCAATTAAAAATTCCAATGACACCAACGGAAATCGAGCCCGTGACCTTCAGGCTTGTAGCGCAGTGCCCCCTTATTACCTAGGTACTGATCCCAAGTAAGGCAAAAGTAGCGGATAAAATCGCCGCCATGTTTGTCACCATTAAATTACAGCAATATTTCACGTAACTGTGTGTTTTTACCGTAATGATCTATATATGTAAGCAACTGCACATGGGCACCATTCCATCAAACCGATGGCTAAAGAAAATCTTTGCACAACTGCCTTCTTGTTAATTTATGCTTTACAAATTTAATAAAAGTTGCGAATTTTCCCCAAGATGTATTAAGAAACATCACTTTAGGACCCTAAAGTACGTGGCGCTGATGTCATGCCCGCACCAAAATTTCTCGCGTCCGCTATATTGTCTTTACCAATTGCTGGAACAAACAAGTGTAGGTCTGGAACGTCTTCCAAGTGTACAAGGTTAAAAAAATTTCATGAAATTGTATGCTGCTTCAAAAATCAGAATGGGAGCCACAAAAACTCACAGACGGCATGGTGAGCTCAGAAGATTATGCTTACAAACAGCGGTCCTTAAAGACAAACTGTAATTAAGAATCAGTCCTGGTGATATACGAACAAGTGGGCATGCGAAATCTCCTACCACGCCCTTTGTAGTCATTACAGGCGCCTCTTCTCAGTCCAATGCTAAATAAGCACTGCTGTTAGTACAATACACTGAAGGATATAACTATTCAAATGTTTTCTGCATTGTATTTTGTAGCCTGTACACATAACGCTCTCTGTGAATATGAATAAAGAAGGAAAGGAAACACTGTGACATATATTAAGGAAGGAATAGCCTAAACCTGGAGACAGACAACATGCAAGGTGCTGTGGCGTACAGCTAAATTTATGGTGCTCCTAATGGAAAAAGAAAGAAGCAAGACTTTTAAACAGCACCAACAGAATGTTCAAAAAGTCACTAGAATTATAAAATCAGAGATGTAGAGCGTATAATAATATTCTTCTCGTGAAAATACAATAAATCGTTAATCTAACACACTGCGACAATCACTACGTCTGGGAAACCAAAGGTTTTTTTTTTTTTTGTAGACAGAACGAATATTTATCAATCTTGGTAGGGGACATCCCGTTGTATTTAAAACACGCTAATAAATTAAATTAAATATGTACTCCGTCTGGCACAACTATATGTTTAATAATAATAATAATAATAACATATAGTTGTGTCAGACGGAGTACATGTTTAATTTAATTTATTAATGAATAATAGGGCATTGCTGGGGAAACCGGAGGGAAGGAGACCACTGGGGAGACCTAGGCGTAGATGGGTGGATATTAGGAGGGATCTCCAGGAGGTGGGATGTGGGTATATGGATTGGACTGGGCTGGCCCAGGATAGAGACAGCTGGCGGAGGCTTGTGAGTGCGGTAATGAACCTTCGGGTTCCGTGAAATGCGGGTAGTTTCTTCACTAGCTGCAGACCAGTTAGTTTCTCAAGACGGACTCTGCACCATGGAGTAAGTATGTAATGAATATTTATCAGCCACTTCAGGGTGCTGAAGCAAATAACGCCAGTAACCAAGAAATTAAAGTACGTGTTACTGCCTCATTTCGCCAGCACTCTTCTTTTAGCTATCATGGTTGCGCGATGGAGGGGGGGGGGGGGGGGGGTGGTAGATTTTGCAGATAGCGGTCAAATTATAACCCCTGGGGAGGGGGGAGAGGTGTATCGGGGCGAGAGAA
>Ga0123357_10011413_pt1 | contig 11390 bp, 6 predicted proteins | sample TergutEmb28metaG_FD_89873 | JGI IMG/M metagenome (GOLD analysis project Ga0123357, IMG submission 89873) | Embiratermes neotenicus P4 segment gut microbial communities from Petit-Saut dam, French Guiana - Emb289 P4 | ecosystem: Host-associated > Arthropoda: Insects > Digestive system > Gut ...
AAATTTTAAAAAAAAAAAAAAAATTTTTTTAAAAAAAAGTCCCAAAATCTTTTTTTCAAACGAAATTAAAAAAAATTTCCCCCCCCCCCCTCTCTCTCTCTCTCTCTCTCTCTCTTATATGTGCATTCCATCATAGCCTATGGTATAATTTTCTGGGGTAATTCATCCCACAGTAATAATATTTTCAAATTACAGAAAAGAACAATAAGAATTATCATGAATGTTGATAATAGAGTATCATATCATGAATTGTTTAAAAAATTAAACATTCTCCCACTACATTCTCAATACATATTGTCTTTATTATTGTTTGCAGTCAGGAATATAGAAGAGTTTACATCTAACTCTGAAGTTCACTCTATTAACACTCGACATAGGTCGCACTTATATCCACCATCAATAAAACTGACTAAATATAAAAAAGGAGTTCATTACTCTAGGATTAAAATTTTCAATCATTTACCGCAAATCTTGGAATGTAAAAAAAATTAAATTAGCTCTAAAAAGTTTTCTTTTGATGGGTTCATTTTATACACTTGATGAATATTTTTATTGGATTTCTAGGAGTGATCTTGGTATTTTTATGTAACTCTATATAAATTTTATGCAAATTTTAAATATAAGTAATTTTATTCCCAACAACTTCAATTCATAATCTATCCTTAAATTACTTGTGTTTATTTCCTCTGATGAATTGTTATGTAGTTTTACTTTCTCTTATGTGTAGTATAGTAATTACGCTGTCAAATTATTCATAACTATTAATGTGTGATTGATTGACTTGTGTTGGAGTGTTCTATTTCTGTGCTATGACAGATGCTTGCTATAGCATACACATCATGACGTTATATAGTGTATTCATATCTATGTTGACTATTCCTATATCTAAATGGGGTTTATCCCAACAGATCCATGGAATGTAAAATATAAATAAGTAAATAAATAAACCATTCAGCAACTGTGAGTTCCATGAAATCAGCTCACTGAAAATTGTACTTTGCTTATGGACATAAATGAATTGCAATCCACACTTCCCACATTTGAAGACTGATGTGAGTAAAATTCATTAAAGGAGATTACTGTGCAATGCAATTGGAAAATTATGAGTTCCATGAGAATCTGTTCAGTTAAATTGATATTTTGCTCGAGGGTGTTTGTTGGCTGGACAGTTGGTAGGTTGTTTGGTTAACTGGTTAACTGAAAGCAGGAAAGCTTTAAGTAGGTTTGCAATAAAAATGTTAGTCTAAAAGTCTGAAATGCTTGAGATTGTTTTCACAATGCTGAGTGTATTGTCAGTAAAAGAATATCATCTGAAGACAAGAAAACACTGTGTGGGTTTAATGAGCATATCACACAGTCCTAGAATACCCGTGACTTTACTGTCACAACAACTTGACTTCGTAGATTCACAATTGTAGAGGATTTTTCAAAAACAGAATTAAAGTTCTGAACAGGGTAAATGTAAGGGAGTTGACTTGTGATCAGAACTGCCCTTTTATTTTTGTTGGGAAGTCCTTCAGTTCTTCAAAGCATACGGTTTCCTGATTAGGGGGCATTTTTGTCTGACTGGCTGCAGTAACAAACAGGATATCCATATGTGAAACACAAGAGGCCCATGTGAAATAATGGAGACATTGTTATTCCCCCAACAGTGCATGGTGTGGTTATCTGTTCAGGTTTGTTGTTTTGTTGGTTTAATTTTTCTCAAAGGTGCTGTGGATGCCAACCTTTCTGTTTATATTCTTGAAGGAAAGCCTTCTCCTGCTCCTTTAGAGTGCGGGCATTAGTTTCAAGGAAACTTTCTTTCAGCAGAATGTGCAGCATTGTAGATCAGTGAGCATTCGCTTCGTTCTTTCTGTCATGTGACATGTCACTGATCCTACTAGCATTCTAGAGTACTCAGAGTCTGTCATTTCTATTAGGGTTCACCTGAGGATGACTACAGAATCAGTCTATATGCAGTTCCAGAAGAGAAGCAAGAAATGTTTGCAGTTTTAACTCAGCGTCAGTGAACGCACTCACACTGGCTTATGTAGTGCAAAGTACTCATAGGTGGCTACACAATTTCAATGCTGATGTGTGCATACTGAAAATATTCCATTTGACTATCTCTGTATTAGATTACAATGTTCAGTGATTACAACCACAAAAATCTTTGCCATATACTCAATAAACACAAATAAGAGCAGATCAGAGTGCCTCCTTTGTACATTTCTAGATCTGTGGGTATATAAAATTTATTTTGCATGCATTAATGAAGTGTTCTTTGTGCCATGTACTAAAAAGTTATCAAATGTGGAATGTAGAATGTTCAGTTTATCAGTAGAGTGAATGCAATAAAGCTGATGGACACATTTCCTTACAGTGAATAAGCAGTAACTGAAAATGCAGCTCGCTCTTTCCTCTTCATTTTAATTTGCCTTATGTTATTGCATATTCTAAGGGCCAGTATGTTGCTTCTAAACAAAATAGACAAGACATGGCTTGTCTTGAAGTAGCAGCAGTTTTTGTCAGTGTGATCTAAATAAAATCACACAGACATGAATCTGGTGCTTTTAGAAACCACAGTTCTTGATTAATAATCTTTTGAAAAATTTTCTTCTAGGACATCACAACCCTTGAAAATTGGGACATTGTGTTACTTTGAAATGTTGGGGTCCAGTTACCAATCGATGCAGCATCATATCCTGGGAGAACAGAATCCTAATTACTTCTTCTCTGAAAACTTCATTGACGCTCAAAGTTGCATTTGCTTTGTGGGCTTTTCTTTTGGTTTGCATGTTTCCTGTTCTTTAGTTAGTCTGTTCAAGATGGGTGTCAGAATTAATCTGACTTGGCCTTCAGAATTTAATTTTTCATCAAAAGATACCAGTCTCTGTTTTGTATTTATCCAGCATTGGTGCTCTTGTAAGAAATTTTCTTGCAGTTTTGTGTGCCATTTTACACACCGTTGTTAAAATCAATATTATAAATTTACCACAGAATTTCTTCATATCAAGTTTGTTATGAAAATATTAGTTACTGCAATCACTTTGTCTTTCAGTCAGATGACCTATTTTTTTAGTTGATTAATCAGTCGATCATTCAAGTATTGAGTATGTCAGTCATCCATGTACTTCCTTATTGTACTCACTTTATGTATGCATTATTTTTCAGTGCATAGGTCTTACTACAATTCTAGAAGCCTAAAGGATTCCACAGTCAGAAAGTGAGGGGACTGTGTATGAGCAATTAATTTTACACATGTATTATGTTATGTGGGTCAGTGATGGAAATTTTAACATGGTATTTATATTGTTAATGACAAGCGAGGGATTAAATTCCCCTTTCTCATTCTCTATCTCTCTGTAGGTGGGGGATATTAAGTTTCCATTATCCTGTCCATCCCATTAAGAAGCCAGTCTGCTTCTTAATCATCGTCTAACACCTCTGTGTGTACTGTGGTCTTCGTCTCCTCATCTGGAGTCTGAATGTATTGTGTGTCTCAGTTGCTCTTACAAAGGGTGGCTACACATAGTTGAAAACTCTGCAATTGAGACTGTTTTAACAATGGTTCACTCTTCTTCTAACAGGGAGTCCAGCTTTGTCAAATGCAATAGCTGCAGGAGCAGTAGCACTGCAACAGTTCATTGATTCAGGCGAACTGGAAGAGTTGGCGGATGTAATTCCACACCTAGATGATAATGATGACTTTGACGAATATGATGACAGTGATGATAACATGGATTTGGAGACTATGTCGGATATTGAGCTTCCTGCACCACTTCCGTCTTCAATCTTTGCACGTAGAGCTGCTCAACAGCAGCAACAACGACAGCAACAGCAACAACAACAGCAGCAACAACAACAACAACAACAGCAGCAGCAACAGCAGCAGCAACAGCATCACCCTCCACATCAAAGGAAGTCACGATTCAGCGATCGTGAAGATGCAAGAGCTGACTCTGAAATAAATGCATCCAGTAATAGTCATGACACTTCTAGTGTCAGGTAATGGGGTCATTGACTTAAACACTGTCTAAGGTGTAAGATTTCATTGCAGTATGTGCAGAATCTTGTGGGTTGAAACAGCATATAGTACTGGAAAAATCTTGGTACAATTTGGAATAGCCTGTGCCTGTATTGGCTACTTTACATGAAGAGGGAACTTCACCAGATTTCTCAAAACCAGGTCATCAGACAAAGGATCAGTACATTGTGTAAAATTTGTTGTTATTAAATTGTTAGGAGATGGTGTTGTCACCACAACATGGTGTGTCCTCAAGTTGTGGGTGTTGGAAAGAGTGGGTAGTTGTAAATACATATATTGAACAAGGGGTGCTCATTGGGCTGTGGTGTAGGGTGGAGGGAGGGTTAACAGCATCTGACTGTAAAAACCTAGCTGGTCTTCAAATGTTACACTGGGCATTCAACTTGGACACATTGCGCATGATAGGATTAGCTGGTGGGCTGTTATGAAACAAGTTATTAACGTTAAACTACAAAAGGAAATAGAGTTTTCTTGACCACTTGGTTTTGTATGAGCTTCTGAAGAAAGACTCCCTACAAAATTGCAGGACTCTTCCGTTGAAGATAATTTCCTATTAATATATACATTAACCCTTTAAACGCCAAATTAAATCCCATCTGCCATTTTCTGGCATTATTAGGAGCTCACCATATTCTCCACATTGGCAGGATAAGGGTTAACATCAAACAAAGATATTGTTTATGCTTGCAGGTAGCATTGTATCATTAGTGTTTCCCAAATTTGTATTGATGCAGTGCTCCTTTGGTATTGAAAAACATGACAGATATCCATACCTATAAAAGACATATAAAAATGAACCGTGCTAGAACACATTTGTGTTAATTTCAAATCAAAAGAAATACACTGAAGCACCATGCAATTAAATGGAATTTGTTGCTTTGAAAGGAAATTTACTGTCCTTGTGTTTCATTACTGTACCTGGTAGATTTTAAACTATGCTAATCATTGAGAGAAGAAATAGTTATTTTCCAGCTTACTTTCTAGTCATGTGATTAGGAAGGGTGCCATTTTTTCTTGTCAGAAAGTTGCCAGCTGTTTGTAGTGGTGGTAGAGAGCTCTATCTCTCTCTTGGTTGCAACATTGAAGTCTGTTGTGATATACTGATTTTGTAACCAAATATTCTGAAAGTTGTGAGACACAGCGGAAAGTTTGAGCTTTGTCTGTGCAGACACTTCTGTGTATTGTTGATATAGCCTGCACCAGAATTTATTCAACAGTATGTAGTGAATTTTGTTTCATTATGAAATTAGAAGCTGTGTGTGTCAAAATCATGCAGTCATGCACCGACGTATCACTGGGTATCACTGAAACTGAAAATTAATCTCTCATATAGGATATCTTGTGTTGTAGAAAAGAAGAAGTCCAGAAATGTAGAATTCAAGGTGTTCAAGTGGTGGATAATATCATGTAAGACTATTTCTTCCAACTGAATTGAGGTTCTGCCAAGCAAATCATTCAGAGTTGGGGAATATTAAAATATCTTGATTTTTACATACTAGGTCCAAAATTAGAATTTATGTTGGAAGGAATCTGTACTGTCCCTTGTAGTGAAAGTGAACGTGGTTTACTGCTTGTAACACAAGGTTCAGTGAAAATGTTGACCAAATATGCCAATTTCTGTAACCAAGGTTTTAGGGACTCCAGCGAATGACTTTGAAATTGATGGAATGAGTAAGTTGTCTTACCTCCACACTTGACTTGCAGTGGAAATGTGTAGGTCCTATCAAAACATGTCTCCATCAATGTGTACCATAGTTTTTAAACAACTGAGATTCAGTTGATGAATTTATGACACATTAGAATTCTCGGAACAGCCCATGGACACGGTGTACTTAACAGTCTAGCCATGTAGGTTGTATTTCCCTTTTTCATTCAGACATTACATTTTATGTCCTTACTGAGAGACTAATCCAGGGGACACACTAGCTCAGAGGCTAAGGAATCTGAATGAATTTTTATCTCCAGATGACTTCTCTTCATCTACTTATCTCCAGACTAAGCCTGTGCACTTGGGTTTGATATCATTGTAATGACAATGCACAGAAATGATGCTGTCCTTCTCACATAATGTGTCTTCAGTTGTCCTGCCATGGTGACAGTAGTCTTTCCAATCCCCTTTAGTGACTGAAGATTTTTTGGTATTTGTTAGTTCATGCAAACAGTTTTAAAGAAAATTCTGAACCCTCATTATTGAATGTAGTATAACTGTTCACTTTAGCCCAAATAAGTTCCACTGGCCTGAGATCACAGTTTTAGGAGTGGAGTCTAGGGGTCATATGATCACATGTGTTCACAATGTGGTAAATTATGTATTATGTGAAATTATCTTTATTGTAATTGTGTATTTGCTTGGGGTTTGTCATGCTGCACATAATGGTATGGTACATTATCAGAAATAACCATTAACTTCTTTTGTGTGTGGAATTAACTTTATTCATTCACTTTTCAAAATCAGAGCTGTTTGTCTGACCATATGTGTTTACTATAAATTGTGATGCATGTTTCCATTCTTTTTCTTAAAGACCAGTTAATTATTATGTACCTATATCACTGGCAAACTCAGAAGCTTAGAATGCACCATCTGACATAATATGTTTCTGCTCAGAAATGTACCAGGGCGCTATGGGCTGGAAGACAAAGACATGCGCAGTTTACCTCTCCAGCATTCACAGTCTGCAAGTTTTCCTGGACTTCAGCATGGTCATGCTCCTGACCAGGACATGAGATTTACAGGTACAGTTACTGAGCTGGTCAGTTGTATCTAGTGTATGCACAAAAGAAGTATGAAACTCTGTATTCAAATAGAAATTTACAGAGTGTAATAATTACTGATATTATGTAAAATGGAATATAATACAACGTACAATCACAGCAGCAATTCACAATGTGGGCTTTTCTTAAAATTAACTCTTACCTGTTCGTTGTAACTGCATCTTCTGTTTCAATTTTAGTAAAATGCATAGACATTGTAAACAGCAGCAGGAACTGTATTGTCTTTGACACATGAAAATTAGTACATTATTAGAAAGAAACGTCAAACTACACATTTGTTTCTTGTTTTGTTTTGTTCCTGAAAAAGTGGGCATAAATCAAGAAGTTATAAATGGAAAGTGATATTCCCATAAGAAATACTGCAGTAGGTAGGAGTTAAGAGCAGTCATACCAATGACTCCTGTTCATGTATTTATTGTATTATTATTATTATTATTATTATTATTATTATTATTATTATTATTATTGTGTTACTGATACTAATATAGAAGTAAACAGTTGATATTAATCTAGCCTTTGTAAATTGAAAAGGAACTGTAAACAACTTGCATGCACTTACCACCATTATTACATGTTCAATATCGTCACTGTCACAGATGACTAAATTCACTGTCACATCCTTTACAGCTGTCGCTGTATTACCATCATTGATTCTTGCTGTGGTTAGGTTAGGATTTCTGTCATTAAAATTTGGTATAGGTAGTTATAATGATTGGGTTGTTTTATTTGTCATTTCCCCCCCTTCCCCCTCATACTTTCTACGCTTGTCGTGGATGGTAGATATTCCTTATCATCACTGTTGCAGATGTTAATGGACAATAAAATTCATTCTGACAGCTTTTATTACACAGTTACTTTATTATCGAAAGAACACATATTACTAGCGTTAAGATTATTGCTGCAATTATTCATTGTTGTGTAAGTTTCCCCCTCCCCCTCTTAATTGGATGTGTTATTGTGGCATGTGTAGGTAGAACAGAAAAATACTTAAATAAGTGTAAATAAACCATATGGTTTGAAATGTATGGCAAGCACATGGTGACTGACATATTTTACAGTGAGCATGCTGCTTCCCACTTGTGTTCTGTACAGTGAGATCTGTACTCTGCCGGCAGTGTCCAAGTGCACAGCCAGCCAGATGGTGCTAAACCACAAGTTAAGGAGTAGTATAAATTGACAAGGGGCATTAAAGCAAAAAGACATAGAGCAAACAAACCTAAAACAAGGGCTATGTATATTCTTTTTGTTATTACATTCAGCTTTCAAAAGTGAAAAGTCACCTCTGATACATGGTTGGCTGCTCTGGCCAAACAGCTGTATGATTTGTTTCTGCTAGTATATTGTCATGTCAACAACATTCCTTTTTTCGTATCTTTTATCAATATATAAGAAATATTGTATCAAATTAAGGTAATATTGCAGAGACTTGATGCCAGTTAAGTATAGCTACAAGCATAGACAAGGTGCCATTTAAGTAAGTCTGTAGGGATAAATATGTTTTTGGGAAGTTTTATCTTGTATAAAATATTTTCCTTTTTATCAACGAACTTTATGATTATGATTCTCAGAAAGATGCAGTCAGAATCTTAATGTACCTTGCAGGTTCTTCCACAAGAGACTTGGATCTCCGTCAGATCACTGGGGGAGGTCTGATACCAGGTCCATTGGGAACAGCAAGTGACCAAGACTTACGCAGACTTCAGATAGACAGTGATTTAAGACACCTTAATAACCCAGGGCCCCCAAGGCCCCTAATGGATGAGGACATGCGTAATAATCAAGGGTAAGGCTTTATTTCACAAATGTATAAATTAAGTTACATATATCATAATATTTGAATATGTGCATTACAAACATTCACCTGAACCAAAGCAGGGAACTAGATAGCGGAATTTATTAATTTTTTATTTTCTCAAATTAAACTCACAATTCGTACACGTACTCCAAAATAAGAGCTGTTTTAGGGTAAATACTGATCTGTGTCTTTCCAGATTTGACCGTGACATGCGGGCAGAAGGTGGAGCAGACCTGGACTTACGTGGCAAGCCAGGAATGTTGCCACAACTGCTACCTTCTCAGCTTATGAGTGGACAGTTTGATCCTGACTTCCGCCAGCAGAACAGTGGCATTGCACCATTGCTACCTCGACCCAATCAGGGACCTTCTATTCACGGTGGAATGAGAGGTGGTCATCCAGAAAGCTTACGTGAATTGTATGACAAGACAGAAGGTATGGGTCCTGGAGACAGAGGCCCAGGATTGACTGAGGGACCAAGTAGGAGAGGTTTTGTGATGGGGGGACTGCAGTTTGGTGACCATCCTCCAAGAAGCTTGTTGGAACAGGAAGGGTGGGGATCAGGACCCAGAAAGAGGCGGTGGGGTGAACGTTTACTAGAGGAAGAAGACAATCATGGTGATCTTCCATCAGGTCCAGGTGGAAACTTCAGGCAAGGAGGAAGTTTCCTTGGTGAGGATAACTTCAGAGGTGGCTATCCTGTAAGTCCTGGGGAAGCAGATGATAGCCCAAGTAATGGGCAGAACTTTGGAAATGATCTGGAGGACAGTCCAGGTGGAAGTTATAGTAGAGAAAATAGAGGTCCTGCTGGCTGGGGTGGAGGGAGGGGACCTTATCCTCCAACTAGACAAGGCAGTCCGTTCCGTCACCAACTGGAAGGTGGGTTCCGGAGTCGGGGAGGCAGGGGTGGTTACTCTGGCAGAGGAAGGGGAGGTGCATCCAGAGGTGGCTCAAGGGGCAGATATGGAGGTCACAGAGGGATGCGTGGTGGCCGTGGTCCAAAACGGGGACAGTTCTGAATTTGTGGTGAGTGTGATGGAATATCTGCAGTCGAAATTTGGATGCTGGAAGTGTGAAACTGTATGGTGGATATATAATATAACCATCAAAGCTCTAAATTCTTGCTCTTCATGTGTTATGACATCTGACCTGCTTCTCAGAAGGCATTGCATTTGACTGCTTAAAGTGTAGTTTTCAAAGCAATGTCAAAAAGTGTCCTCCTCTCATATCTTTAATGTAATTTGAAAAAAAAAATAATTTCCTTGTATTATGGTGTGGTTTTGTACTGGCAGATGGTATTCAAAGAGTGAAACTTAGTGTTCAGTACTGATGATGAATACATTAAGGCTTGATCTGGAATCTAGAAGCCTTGAGGAGAGAAGCTTCAGATTTTGCTGTTACATGAACTACCATTACAATCCATTCACAGTGAGTGATGCATACAGTGATTGCTTCCAACGCTATTGACCTACCAGGAATGTACAATAGGAGAATGGCTGAGAAAAGCACAGTAAGATTGCTGAATCATTTTGTTTTGTTATATTTTATTAAACCTGAAAGAAATACATATGTTTATCTTCTAACCGGTCCCATTGATAGTGAAAGATATGAGTGTGTAAGTTAAACTATATGCATGCAGATTTGATGGAATTGGGTATGCAGTCCAGCAGGTAAGATCATGTAAGCCCGGACTCCAGGCAGGGGATTGGCACAGTGCAGGGCTGAATATCCCTGCCCCCTCCCTTAGTGTTGAATCTACATTTTTGGTACTTCATTGAGATTTAGTTCTGCTATGAAATTTTTGTGTATATAGAGTAAATCAGCTTCTTAATTGAATTTGTATGGGCTGTGGTGATGTTCCCATGTTCAGATCACCAATCGTATTAACCAACCGTATTACTGTACCACTATTTCTGCTTCACGCCCCCACCTCCTATTTATTAGTAGTATGATAGTTCTTATGGCAGCTGGAATAGCGTAGTGATATGGACTGGATAGTCCAGCATTTGAATCCCAGTAGGGGCAAGATTTTTGGGCCTCATCCAGATCGCCCCTTAGGCCCCAGCCATCCTCCCACATCATGGGTACTGGATCGCTTTCCTTGGCATAAAGCAGCCAGGTTCAAGTATGGGTAGAACTATACCTCCCTACCTCTCCTCTGTGCCTGCATGGCATGTAAGGAGACAGCCTTTGCCTTTACCTTGCAGTAATTATTATATACATATGTATTATTATATACACATCTATTGTGACCTATTATTTTAGTTTGTTAGAGTGATGAACGCTATGAAATGATAGTCATATCCTTACATACCAACAAATATCATTAGACCCACTGGTCTCATCTGATTTTTGTTGTCACGGCAATTACTGGGCAAAACACTGCAATTGTTATGCTCCTGTTTCAAATTGGAAGAGATCTGCAGACACATGCAAAGCTGCAGACCGGCAGGTTCTATGCTAGACAGTAAAAGAGCATGCAGAAGATACATAAAACACATCATACCTGGGGAAAAACAGGACAAAATTCTTGCTAGAGTGGAGACATAAGAGCATGCAGAAGACACATAAAACACATCATACCTGGGGGAAAACAGGACAAAATTCTTGCTAGAGTGGAGACATAAGAGCATGCAGAAGACACATAAAACACATCATACCTGGGGAAAAACAGGACAAAATTCTTGCTGGAGTGGAGACATAAGAGCATGCAGAAGACACATAAAACACATCGTACCTGGGGAAAAACAGGACAAAATTCTTGCTAGAGTGGAGACATAAGAGCATGCAGAA
>Ga0123357_10011414_pt1 | contig 11390 bp, 7 predicted proteins | sample TergutEmb28metaG_FD_89873 | JGI IMG/M metagenome (GOLD analysis project Ga0123357, IMG submission 89873) | Embiratermes neotenicus P4 segment gut microbial communities from Petit-Saut dam, French Guiana - Emb289 P4 | ecosystem: Host-associated > Arthropoda: Insects > Digestive system > Gut ...
CTGGCCATTATCTCCGTAACCGTTCAACTTTGGATATAGGTGTTTTGGGTTATATCGGTATACTTTAACATAAGGAACACTCTCCCGAAGTCTGGCACATTCCTCCTGGGACACCCTGTATAAGGTCATTACAGCCATACATGGCGGGAAATAGAGAAGACAAGTAAAGCTTCGGTCGGAAACCCTTGAAGGAAAATACTTGGAATAATTAAATGCAGATGAAAGGATAATATTAAAATGTATCCTAAAGAGTTAAAGTAGAAGGATATATGCTGAATTAATTTCGCTCAGAATAGAGACTATTGGATGGCTCTTGTAAATATGGTTAGTGATTACTTTGGTGTCAAATATTTTGGAAGATTTCTTGAATAGTTGACCAAATATTAGCTACTCTAGAAGAATTTTATTACACTGAGTTATTTAGGGAAAAATTCTTGGCGTTTATGAGCGTACAGTGTGTAAGTGATATAATGCCGATTAATATTTATATTTTATACTAGGAAGTAAGGGGAAAGTGCAGTAAGTATAACGACTAGCTACGGGCTGGGCGGTCCGGGGTTCGAAGCCTGTCCAGACCCGTCCTGGGGTCCACCCAGGCTCCTGTATGATGGGCATCCGTTCTTTCCTGGCGAAAGGGTACACCTATACGTCTATTCCACTCTGGACCTTCATGGTCTGTTCTAGGGTGAACTTCACCTATAAGTAGGAAGTAATGTTATTGGTGGGATAATGTACTTATTAAACATGAGTAGACAAATCGAAGCAGGAAGTAAAACATTAAGCTCTAAGACCCGCAACTTACTAATTCTACTTTCAATATTGGAAAGTGTCTCAGCAAGAAAGGAGTATATTTATGTACCTGTCTATAAACAGAGCAGTAAAACTGACGGCAGAAATTATCCAGGCGTTTCTCTGTTATCAACTATATGCAAAAGTTACTTCATATTCTTCTGCCAAGGTTAAATCCATGCGTAGTCGAAATTAATGGGGATTATTGGCGTGAATTTTGATGAAATAGATCAAAAAATTGTGAGATGTTGTGGATTCGTCAGCCTAATATTCAGTTCGGAAGGAAGGTTTGTAAAATACTGTCACAGAATTCGGAATACCAGTGAAAGCATTTGGGTTCTTGCAGTTGTGTTCAAATGAAACCTATAATGTATACCACATAGTGAAAACTGCGTGACAATTTCCTATTTTGAGCAGTCTGAAGGGAAAAGGTGCTTTATTGTCTTCGCGTTTCAACTTTGCTTGAGAATAGATTATTAAGACGTCTCATTATCAAAGTAATTACTGGGCTAAATATAATTTCATGACAAAAGCACATAAACTGTACCACAGGTTAGCATTGAGTTCCGTGGCTCTACACATATGAACGCAGAAAGAAGTAAGCATAGTTCTTTTATGTTTATGTTTATTGGACCGTGCATCATTGTGATATCTGAAGAATAAAAGACCAACTTGATGTCACTTGTTATTTTATTTCACTGCTTATGTACTCAACATGTTTCGGACACTAATATATCCATCATCAGGAGCTTGCGACTGTGCTATTGAATTACCACATCGGTCGTTTTGTTCTCGGTTCGTCGTGTGCTGGAGATCTGATGCGGCTGGGTTTGAGTAGTATCAGTGTCGCAGCCTGCAACACGGACACTACTCAGACCTAACCGCACCAAATCTCCAACACACCACGAACCGAGAACAGAACGACCGATGTGGTAATTCAACAGCACAGTCGCAAGCCCCTGGTGATGGATTTATTAATGTCTGAAACATGTTGATTACGTAAGAAGTGAAATAAAATAGCAAGTGACATCAATTTGGTCTTTTATTCTTCAAGTAAGCATAGATTTATGTTTATGTCGTATAGTGGAATGCAGGGCAGAATCATGTTACAAACATGCTGTAAATTTAAGTATTTTGGGAAGAGGGTAAGGCATTAAGGTAGCTTAGCTTTCATAAAATAATGGGCGGATAACCACCACTCAGTTCAGAATTTTTCTCTTTATCATCTAACACCTAAAACATAATTATGCAATTCCAGTACAGGTCTGGAGAGGCCATTAGGCGGCCAGGAGGTTTAGGCTTCCAGAATTTCTAGACAATTGGCACACGAAAATATCAAGGTCGTCAGTCCATTGCGCGGAAGCCTTTACCCCAGGAGATACCTTTCGTACTCGTTACTATTAGAGGCTGAGTCAACTTCTGTGCTATAGTACTGCCGGAAAGATTAACCCATTGAAAAATCGCAATGACCCCTTTAGAAATAGAACCCTCGACTTCACGGCTTGAAGCGAGGGGCCTGAACCAACTGCGCCACCGTGTGCTCCAAAACATTAGAAAACACAATTATAAAGAGTCAAATATGAAATCGTAGTTTTGTATGTAATTCGTTACATGTGTGAATCTTGGTCTTTCACACTCAGAGGACATTGATTGAGTGCATCTGACAGTAAGATTACTGACAGCACAATTAGATATTAGAGGGAAGTAAGTAAAAAAAAGATGAATTGAGTAAAGGGGAGCGTCAGAGCCTCATAATTTGTGTATTTCAAAGCAGAGGAAGTGAAAGCAAGTCACAAAGGAAGAAAGGATGAGAGAAAGAACGAGAATAAGAAATGATAAAGAGAGCACTTAAGAGTTCAATTGGAACAGTCGAGTACCTTGGCGGTTGGCCGGCCGGAGACAGACAGTTCGTACTGCTATTTATACAGATCGCTTTCTCCTTTTGAAGCTTGTAATCAGCAGCCTGCGAGACGCGCAAGAAAAGACGTGGCTGGCCAGACCTAACAATCCTTATCCTAAGTGCGGCTTTGCCATCTCTTTCACCTGAAAACGCGCTTTCCTCTGATCACTAGGCCTATTAGTTCCCACATAAATATTCGCCACACAACCTTCGGTGTGGAGTTAAATCCATGAGTGTCACATAGGGTCCATAGGCTACTCTCAGGGTGCACCTTATCGTCCTCGTTTGTTGAGCCTTACTTTTCTGCTGGGTTAATCAGAATGGGAACGCGATTATTAGTACAAAATTGATGGGGAGGGTATCGCGCTATTTTTTGTTAGATATCTTTCCCACACAAAAGAGAAACTGAAGAACACTACAAAAAATTTAAGTTCATTTTTTTTACAGCCCCGCAAATCAGTCAAAAAAACCCTGAGAGGGCAGTAGCTTTCCTCCAGAATTTTGTTCAAAATGCATTTTGAAACTGGCCACGACGGTCAGCATGCTAACATGCACAAATGTCTTCCTGCACTTCCCGTGATCATCTTCGTAAGAAATAAAATGTCATTTTCGTACCTATGACTTTAAAAAAAATGCACATAATTCACAACACTAATATTTTTTGCACATGACCTGCCCTCAAAATCACACACACACACACACACACACACACACACACACACACACAGACAGTCACACACACGCACTTTATTACAGTTATAACCAACTAAATGTACTCGATATATTTTAATTTTACAGAAGCTCTGCCACATGTCTGGGGCCATGAAGGTCCATCATCAGGAAGTCAGTTGTAGAATACAAACAGTATACCATAATGCTACAACTGGCTTCCTTATGATATAACTTCATGGACCGAAACAAGTAGAAGAAGTTTTGTAAAATTAAGTTATAACAAGAGTGAATTAAGTTAGTTTTAATGGTAATCGATTTATCAAAATTCACGGTCTAAACGACGTAAAATACTCACACGTGTACGAGTATATATATATATGGAGTGTGACTCTCCCGCAGTTTCAGCTGAACTGAAGCTCGAAACATTCGGTAAGGATGCTTTAATAAAGCCGGCGGAAAGGATGAAGAAGTACTGAGGTTTTGCAGCGTCGTAGCTGGGGATTATGTTCTTCAGGGATGACGCTACGTCAGTGCGCATTCGGATCCCGACGTTTCGAGACAAAACAGTGGCCTTATATTAGGACCTATCGACCCTTGAGTTTGAGGATAACACTTCACCTCGAAATGCCAGGAGACGATCGCAAATTGACTCAGCGTCGTGTCCCAGGACGAAGAAACTCAACGTTGTTACGAAATGGACGTTCTTTCGCTGGAGATATTTATGGCTGAAAGTGTGTGAAAGCATAAAAACATGTGAATGTGCTTTCTAGCAAGGAATACGGTGCCACGACGGTCGGAATTACAGATGGGCCCAGTTACATTACCTCGAACTGATAAAGTCACATGACGTTGGTGTTCCAAAAAATCGGTCAGTAAATAGTGTTGGATATGATCTCGGGAATAAATAGAGTAAGCAGTGAATACATGAAGAGTGATTTAACAATCAAGACTCAGTTACAAATACATGAAAGCGTGCATTGAGACTAGAGGATGATTAACATGGTTCTAAAATTTAATAATAGTACTGTGTGCTAGTGCTTCTACTGCTACTACTACTAATACTACTATTGCTACTACTACTGCTTCTACTGCTACTACTATTACTACTGCTGCTGCTATTACTACTACTGCTACTACTATTACTGCTGCTACTACTACTACTGCTACTACTATTACTGCTGCTGCTACAATAATACTACTACTGCTGCTACTACTACTACTTCTACTGCTACTACTATTACTGCTGCTACAATACAACTACTCCTACTACTACTATTGCTACTACTACTGCTTCTACTGCAACTACTATTACTACTGCTGCTGCTACTACTACTACTACTGCTACTACTATTACTGCTGCTACAATACTACTACTACTACTACTACTGCTGCTACAATACTACTACTACTGCTGCTGCTACAATACTACTACTACTACTACTACTACTACTGCTACTGCTATTGCTACAACAACTACTACTACTACTACTGCTGCTGCTACAATACTACTACTACTACTGCTGCTGCTACAATACTACTACTACTACTACTGCTACTGCTACAACTACTACTACTACTGCTACAATAATACTACTACTGCTGCTGCTACAATACTACTACTGCTGCTGCTACAATACTACTACTACTACTACTACTACTACTACTACTACTACTACTACTACTACTGCTACAATACTACTACTACTACTACTACTACAGCTACTGCTATTGCTACAACTACTACTATTACTACTACTACTACTGCTGCTGCTGCTGCTGCTACAATACTACTACTACTACTACTACTACTACTACTGCTACTGCTATTGCTACAACAACTACTACTACTACTACTACTACTACTATTGCTGCTGCTACAATACTACTACTACTACTACTGCTAATGCTATTGCTACAACAACAACTACTACTACTACTGCTACAATAATACTACTACTGCTGCTGCTACAATACTACTACTACTGCTGCTGCTACAATACTACTACTACTACTACTACTACTACTACTACTACTACTGCTGCTGCTGCTACAGTACTACTACTACTACTACTACTACTACTGCTACTGCTATTGCTACTACTACTACTACTACTACTACTACTGCTGCTACAATACTACTACTACTACTACTGCTACAATACTACTACTACTACTACTACTACTACTACTACTACTACTACTACTACTGCTACTGCTATTGCTACAACAACAACTACTACTACTGCTGCTACAATAATACTACTACTGCTGCTGCTACAATACTACTACTACTGCTGCTGCTACAATACTACTACTGCTGCTACAATACTACTACTACTACTACTACTACTACTACTACTACTACTACTACTACTACGGCTTTTCAATTAGACTTTGCACATTGTCGGATAAAGTACGAGCATAATATTCTAAAAAGTTGACGTGTCGGAGAATGACTCTGCTTTCCTCATCATGTGAAGAACTTGTAGCCTGCTGTACTATTGTGCGGTTTTAGTGATCCTTCAGCATGTTTATAAAGTTCTCCGATTATCAAATGTTTGAACCATGACTCAATCTGATTGGACTCCTTCCATACGCACCTTCGCACCTGCCACGTATGTTGCTGTAGGCCTGTTAATGTTGGCAACCCGCTCAGCGCTCAGCGTCAGGATTTGTTGGTAAGGCGGGGCACATTAGCCACGTGGTCATGCTTTTTAAATGATCAACACTGGACAAGATAGTAACGTAGTGGTCATTTAATTGAAATTCTTAATTAATCCTTCGAGTAAAACCGTAGAAAATGTAAGAAATTTTCCGTTTCGTTTTTGTAGAATTTTTAACAAATTATTTGACCACATAAAGTAAAAACTATTACAAAGTACCAAGGTGTTGGCAGTGCACCACTTTACGCCCCTGGCAACCCTGCTGTTGGTGTTGGCAGTGCACCACATTACGCCCCTGGCAACACCGCTGTTGGCGGTGGCAGTGCACCACATTACGCCCCTGGCAACACCGCTGTTGGTGTTGGCAGTGCACCACATTACGCCCCTGGCAACACCGCTGTTGGCGGTGGCAGTGCACCACATTACGCCCCTGGCAACATCGCTGTTGGCGGTGGCAGTGCACCACATTACGCCCCTGGCAACACCGCTGTTGGTGGTGGCAGTGCACCACATTACGCCCCTGGCAACACTGCTGTTGGTGGTGGCAGTGCACCACATTACACCCCTGGCAACACCGCTGTTGGTGGTGGCAGTGCGCCACATTACACCCCTGGCAACACCGCTGTTGGTGGTGGCAGTGCATCACATTACGCCCTTGGCAACACCGCTGTTTTCATACGGCCACACATTCTTGCAGCAGGAACTTCACAACATACACTAAATGTAGTCCTGAACCTTTGCAAGTCTACTTGTTACGTGATGCACCACCAGTTTAACCTTCAACAATTGTACGCACTTCCCACACTGTATTTATGTGTTTTGTACTTATCTGAGAACAAACAGCGAATTGTGCCACTTACATCATAAACTGATTGTTTTTATAACCAAGATGAAAAGTGTTTACAGCGCGGTACGAACTGGGTCTTTAAATAAAGCGGTCTGCACTTCATCTTTAAAGGGTTCAAAGTGTATAAGCATTTAAAAAATATACAGTCGCCTACAAGAAGGGTAAAGTGGCCCACTATTCTGGAGTAGAGCCTCCAGTTCACAGGTGTATATATTAGCATTTGGATTGTTCCTTTGCCCAGCGACCAAGATTAGTTATATCTAATGGGCCCTGCAGCCTTAAGTGTTTCTTCCCTCCTTTCCTAGAGGACGGAGACAGGGACAGTGTCCAAAAATCACGCTTTTAGAATGTATTTCATCAGACGAAGGACGAAGCCTCTAGAGGGGGTAATAAAGATTTTGTATGGTGAGGCCTCCATTTTAGGATTACTCATTCATTAAGACAGTACAGCCAGTAAAGTGAACTCAGTCAACAAGTACAGTCAGTAATATCTACTCAACCAGTGCAGTCATTATGTCAATTCAATCACTCAACCAGTAGTCAGTATGTCGACTCAATCACTCAACCAGTACAGTCAGTATATTAACTCAATCACTCAACCAGTACAGTCAATATATCAACTCAATCACTCAACCAGTACAGTCAGTATGTCAACTCAATCACTCAACCAGTACAGTCAGTATGTCAACTCAATCACTCAACCAGTACAGTCAGTATGTCAACTCAATCACTCAACCAGTACAGTCAGTATATCAACTCAATCACTCAACCAGTACAGTCAGTATGTCAACTCAATCACTCAACTAGTACAGTCAGTATGTCAACTCAATCACTCAACCAGTACAGTCAGTATGTCAACTCAATCATTCAACCAGTACAGTCAGTATGTCAACTCAATCACTCAACCAGTACAGTCAGTATGTCAACTCAATCACTCAACCAGTACAGTCAGTATGTCAACTCAATCACTCAACCAGTAGTCAGTATGTCGACTCAATCAATCAACCAGTACAGTCAGTATGTCAACTCAATCATTCAACCAGTACAGTCAGTATGTCAATTCAATCACTCATCCAGTACAGTCAGTATGTCAACTCAATAACTCAACCAGTACAGTCAGTATGTCAACTGAATCACTCAACCAGTACAGTCAATATGTCAACTCAATCACTCAACCAGTACAGTCAGTATGTCAACTCAATCAGCGCAGAGTCAGAAGAGATTTCGTACTGTTTGAAAGCCTTTCACAAAACTATGTAGTTTATAAAGCGTTGTTAAATCAAATGAGGCATCCTCGAAAAGTTTCACGTTACCTGGTTACTGATTCATTCGTTTTTATGAACCACAAATTTCAAAGCCGAGATAATAAAGCCCACCATTAATTTTACACATTTATGTTGTCCTCACGTATCGCAACAGGCAACTCAAGTTTTGTGTTTTATTTCGCTTATGAGTATTAGGCGCCTACTTGTCTCGCACTTATTGGTTTAATCGCCCTAACAGTAACAAATGAACATCACACAATACGAAAAATATTACATAATTATTCACTCTTCCTCCTCATTGACGTTTAGATGCAAATTATGTTCTACAATTCTCTTGATGTCTCAAAATCGTGAAGACCTTTTACGAAGCACGAGTTACAGAAATGTGTAATCATATAAGCATAACCAAATCACGTAGATCTTTATGCATTAAACAATTCTGTAGTTGACAATTTTGTGTCTTGACAATGGCATGGTTAAAAGAGTATCATATACACTCGACACCACAAGCTTCAGGAAACTGTCAAATGGGTATACGTGTATCTATTCGCACTGTGTGCATGTCAGCAATCGGAGTACTAACCTTGTGCGTTGTGTGTTCTGAGCACCTGCTCCTCACTGCATGGCTCTACTCGGGCATTATATCCTCACTGCTCGGAGACTAAATCGAAACTAGAGCGACTCCTTTCTCCACACCCGCTAGTCCCTGCTGCATTTCTTTTCACTGATTACTTCTTTAGCCTGTATTTGTAAGTGGTTATGAACCACTATGATAGACGTCGGGCTCAGCGCTTGACACGTAATACGAAGGACTATACAGCCCCCAGCTGCTGTGGTTTGTGTCCCACAACAGATTTCATACATTAATCATTCTTCGCTACTCGGTATTCCTCAGTACTCTCCCTTATAACGGCTAGTTCCGTAGCATGTATATTTCTCCCGTTTTTCTCAGACTTTAATATCTAATTATCTACGGATTTAAAATCAGTAACGTACCTAATATATTTTCATGATAGTTAAGCCATGTACCGAATTTTAAATAAATATTCATTACGAACTGTAACACAACAAAACAATTCTATCTCCGTTTCTGTAGCCTTTCAGTTCACAGACTCCCAACTGTCACCAAGCCATACTACTTCCCTCATTCTTATAAACAAACTACTTAACAGAGTAACTAATGTCCCAAGATGTCTCACAGCCGCAAATAGGAAGTCAGTACATAAGTAAATAAAATTGATTTCACTCCAAACCGCTTCCAGCGCGTACCTGACATAGAACACACTGACAATGGTAACCATGACAACCGGTATGACTCATATGCTGTATATACAGGAAGATACTGAGAAATATTATTTAAAGAAAAATGACTACATGTAGAGCAGGGCGCCCAACTGTAGGCCCGCGGGCTGAATTGTTGTTGCCACATCGTACAGTCAGTCCCGTAATAACGTAACTTTGGGGAGGTTATGATGCTCATGTCCGGTCTGCATATTCACTGCCATATATAGAAACGTGCTGATAACAGCACCATAGCCCTGCATTAGTCGGTTTAAATCTTCCGCTATTGAGAGGTTGTCGACCTTATTTGAAACCGGCAGCAACATTTTATTATCCGGGAATGGCACAATTATAACGTACAACCTGTGGAATTTACATTTTATGTTCGTGTGGCTCCACCATGAAGTTGCCGAAAGTAAGGTGCCATATAGAAATCGATAAACATTATGAAGCCCGATAAACTGTTGCCAAAATGTTTTTTCTTATTTCATGACGCTGTCACCACTGTTTATGTTTTTAATAGAAGGCCACACGAGAACAACTTCGTGGTTTACATCGCATATTTTTTCTCACTTTCCAGCTAATTGGCCCTTACTGTTCACACCTTGATTTGCGAGTGAAATGAATTTTTTTTTACCTGATGAAATTGTGCCAAATCATTAGGCGTTCTTTACGAAGTGAAGAAGGACACCTTATATAAAGAACCATCCGTCTCCCTCTGACCTGGTACCAGCAACTTAACTATCAGTTCGACTTCCACGAAATTCGATGTAGGCGTTCTTTACAAACGACTGTCAATCAAGTATGAGTTTCGTCAGAATCTGCCCAGTGACAGCCACACTTCAGTTACAAGCTCGAATGAATTTCTGCCCACACATTCCACATTTCTTGACCGATTAGGGGGAATCAGCTGTAGATTTTCACGTAGTGCTGTTGAACAGTTGAGTTTCGTAGGAATCGAAGCAGTAAAAGCCATGCATTCCTGACAGGAGTGAATAAATAGCTGCCTGTATTTTATACATTTTCGCCTGACGTGGGCAACATTCGGCACTTGAGATATCCGTAAATTGTACTGAGCCATTGCTTCGTGAAAGCGATCTGCTACTTAAGGTGTAAATGATTTTCTATCCGCAACCCCCACATTTATTATCAGATTTTGGTGAAGACTGATATAACAGATATTGACATAACGTTGTCGAGAGTTTGTCCGAGTCGTGAAAATCGGCGCGAGGAAGAGAGAACTGTTACTGACGTAACTACACTTACATCTACGCATGTACCGTAAAATTGTACATTTTTAAAGATCGCCTTCGTGAACTCACTGTACTGCGTCATGGAATACGTCACTTGCAGTTTATTTGCATGTGAAATCAAACAAGTATTTTTCAAGAAATATTGTCATGTATCCTTGTTAAATTCTACTTAAATTTACAATCTTCCCACTCCAATTACTGCTACGTTTATCACATAGGAAGTAAAATAGCACATAGAGATTTACGCCTTGTGGGATGCGACTCTGATTACTGGGCGAGTAGTGTCCTTGGAACATGATGGCGTCACGATCCTTTGTAACGCTGAGAAACTCACCCAGCGAAGGAACATCACAACTCAGAAGGCTTCGATCTTCAGTAGCACTGCTGTGAAAACGTTGTAGAACATGGTATCTCACGTGGTAACACACAGAACCGCCGACAGCGGGTTCGGGCCCCGGTGAAAAATCTTTTCGTACCACCCCCTCCCCCCAGCAAGGAGAAAAGGAAACGAAGCAGAGGGCATCTAGCCGCAAGTGCCTTCAATACGACACATCACTGCTTAATTACATCTAACACTACCGAGAAAGACAAAAAAGCATACGCAATATAGTCGGGCCCCGGCAATTTGGACCGTCTCCCCCCCCCCCCCCCCCCCCCCCCCCACCGCGACTCAAAAAGCGATTCCTGACAAAAAATAAGAGACAACAATCCAGAATACCA
>Ga0123357_10011415_pt1 | contig 11390 bp, 9 predicted proteins | sample TergutEmb28metaG_FD_89873 | JGI IMG/M metagenome (GOLD analysis project Ga0123357, IMG submission 89873) | Embiratermes neotenicus P4 segment gut microbial communities from Petit-Saut dam, French Guiana - Emb289 P4 | ecosystem: Host-associated > Arthropoda: Insects > Digestive system > Gut ...
ATGAGGTATGATGGTGGTGTTGGGGGGGGGGGGTGGGGGGGGGGGGGGGGGGGGGGGGGGGGGGGGGGGGGGGGGGGGGGGGGGGGGGCTGCACCGGTCGGCAGGTTCAAAGGGGCGGCAAAATTTACATTTTAAATAGATGGACTTTCTACGATCAACAAGTTTTAAGTTATTGGGCTAAAGATAAGGGAAATTAATAAACAATTGCAGTACTTTGTAAGTTCGTAATTTGCGTCGATGGCGGTCATCATCGTTGCTCGCCCTGGGCGCCAAAATTCCTAGCTACACCATTGCTTCCGCTTCGTGTCACATTTACATTAATCCAGTTAGGACGGTTTCTTTCTCCCATTTACGTACTTTTAGCCTCAGTCGAAGCTGCCTGATTGTAACGCAAGGCAAATTTCGCTCTTATTTCTTCACACATTTGGCCACTTCTTACTTCCTCATTAACCGACAGGCTGTCAACGAAACGCTCCTCGGTGGTGAGTGAAATTGTATCCTTCGTGAACAATGTTAGGAAACGTTGAAATGTGACAGAAATTTGTCGTTACTTTTGAAAAATAAACACGTCGGCAGTGGCACAATAGTGAAAGAAAAATCCCTCGTAAAACTGGGAACCCCTGCCATACGCAACAAGACCGAAAGGAAGGCCAAGATTAAGATGGGCGGACGACGTGAGAAATGATCTGAAAAAGATGGGAGTGAAGAACTGGAAACAGAGAGCGCAAGAGAGGAAGCAATGGAACGAAATAACTGAGCAAGCCAAAATTCATAAGGAGTTGTACAGCTGAAGAAGAAGAAGAAAACTGGGAACCCCTGCCACGGTATACCGCGTCACAACCCTCTCTCCTCCCGTTTCCGAATGCCTTGCCCGCCCTGAATATTAACCGTCTAAAATATAAGATTAACCTACATTTAGTTCGTACCGCGAAGTAAACACACTCCGTCTCGGTTATAAATAAACCGCGGTTAATGTTGGATAGGAAGTGGGCTGGGTAGCTCAGTTGGTATAGCGACTGACTACGGGCTGGACGGTCCGGGATCAAATCCCGAAGGGGACGAGATTTTCTGCCCGTCCAGAACGGCCCTGGAGCCCACCCAGCCTCCTGTAAAATGGGTACCGGGTCTTTCTCGGGGGTAAAGTGCGGCCGAGGCGTGCTGCTGACCACTCACCCATTCCTAGTGCCGCGGTCATGGAAGAGTAGAGTTATATCTCTACCCACCCTCTGGGCCACACCGGGCCTGAAACGGGATCACTTTACCTAATGTTGGATAGGGAAGTAATCGCTGTTTGTTCTGAGATCCATACAAAAGCAAAAATGTGCTCTGTGGATAGATTGTAGAATTTTTGAATGTTAAATCTGGCAGTACATTAAGTAGCCACTGGGCTTGAAAGAGTTGAAGTCCGCGTAGATTTCGTCATCACAGAGACAAACATGCCTTGTGTTTTTATCCATAATGAATGTTTTGTTATAAGGAATTCGATCGCAGCTATAGACATCCCTTGACACTGTTCAACACCAACAGGAGACAAACGCACACACCGTTCGTCTCCCAGTGGATCTGTAACCAATGATCTCAGTCTGCAAGCGGTAGAAAACTGTACACGTGTTAGAATATACGGGCATTGTAATCGGCTCATATGTTTATGGATGTTAAAGTCAGAAGTTTTGTTACAGTTATGGAGGAAATATTACATCTGATCCTGTCACGTTACCGCTACTGTCGGCACGAAATTTTGAGCAGAAATTGTTTACTACAAGCATATTATTTTTAATGTAGGAATTTTATAAATATCTGTGTTTAGTTTGAAGTTTCGTCACCAAACTTACCGGAAGTTAAGTCGTCGGAGCATTGCTCGTAAAACACCAAGATTTCTGAGGAAGTGAGACGGAACTCTGTTTAATTTCAGCGCCAAATGCTGTCAGGAGTGATGGGATACCCAAGATGGCGCGTCTGGACCAGCTCGACAGATAAGCAGTTTGCAACAAATCAAAGTATTGTGCGTCACGGCGTCTGTGTTGCAGTCAAGTTCATATTGCTGGTTAACTTACTAAAACTCTGAAAGCACAACAGTCGCGGAATGCCGTCTGCGAGTTTATAATACAAAGAAAATTTATAATGTTTGTCTTACTTGAACATATCCTTTGCCTCGTTATATTTGTAACCCTTTAACTTTTACGTCCCCATGTGGGAAAGACAGCGTATGTCCACGCAGACACTCTCTGGCATCATATCGATGTTGCCTAATTCTAATATCAATACACTTTATCGCTACAATAGGCAGTGAGGCTTTGTGTGACGTCTTATCTAGACAATGGAATTTCAGCTTCATTGCACTCTTCATCACCATAGATTATATTCTTGGCAAATTGAGGCTACAGTTACCTGCTCCTGCTGCCTTGTGTTGAAGCAGGCAACTCAGTCATTATACGGACTGAGACATGAATGAATAACCAGACTCCCGACCCGTGTATTCGGAAACATTTCTCTACCTCTGAGGATTCAGTTTCGTTCGGGGCCCGGCTCGTGTACAGTAGGGTATCCACCCCGCGAGTCGCCTCAGCCCACGGCCACATTAAAAATTATATATAATATTTACATAAATATATGTATATTATACAAGAGTTCTAGTGGTTAGGTACATCACGTCTTGTGATTTTCACACGTGCGGGCCGTGAAGGAACGATTGTGCCTTTTTGTCAGAAAAATGTGGACACACCTAATTTAAGGGGCACACATTGGAAGAAAATCAGAAAAAAAAAATATTCTGCGAGTTGAGGCATGATAGTTTACCCAAAGTGTATTCTTCTCAGTGAAGCATTTCATTCTATTTTCCACGTAAACTGAACTGTTGCACACAGTGCCGCAGGTAAAGCCACCACAAACCCCACAGTTCAGGGGGCTCCCAAATGTACAGAACAGTAAAACTTGTTGCGGTTACTTTCAGATTGGATTCAGTTCTTCTAACAGAAGGCAATATTCTAGATCCTGTTATGAGATCTGGGAGTAACTTCTCTAATCATTATCGGGGTCCCCGATTATGGAGTTGGGTTGGTGGGGGGTGGGGGTGGGGCGTTGGGCTGACTTTTCTGCAACACCACTGCTTTTGTATCCAGTGTATAGATAACATGTGGCAGCAACAGAATTGTCTTCCTGAAATATAGAGGCTGAGAACTACAGGGCAGGCAATACCAAATACTGTCTGTGCCCCTGTCTATTTTTAAGTTATACTGGCCTTAGTATTATTAAGGAACTACCCGCTACAACTCTTATTGCAGCAGTCGTAGTGTGGATAGTTACACTGTGTTCAATGTGGATCCCAAACCATTGACTTCAGGTGAGAAATTTCAGCTTGTTTACAAGTAATGAAACATAACTTTTAATTGATACTTTTATTTGACTTTAACTTTATAAAATTTGCAAACATTTTCATGAATTGTTTTCAAACAATGAACTTTTTTTTTTTCTGTATCCAAGGGCATTCTGTCACTGGATGTGCCTATAATGTGTCTGCAGAAAGGCAACGTTAGCCATACAAATAATTAAGTGTACTGTGAACTGGGATATCAAGTCAAGAAGTGTTTCAACAAATTCATGATGACAGTATGTAATAAATAATTTGAAAATTGTCTTTAAAATTGTAATTACCTGAGAAGCATGATAAACGTGAAAGAAGGGGATTTATTATGAAGTTAGAAATAGAAGAGATTTTAGGAATGCTTATTATTCGTTCGAAAGACATAAACACAACACATGTGACTTAATTCCAGAGATAACAAGAGGATAAGCACATCACATGAAGCACTGTAATGATGTTGAAATGTAGGCGTGTTAAAATTTCAGGCTTAGAAGTCACTCTGCTTAAAGATGATAGAAGGAATGAGTGCAGTGGTGAAGAATGTGTACACGTTAGTGATGGTAGCTGTCTGATGTCTGCTATGGAATACTGTGAAAATACATGTCATTGGTACAGGAACTAATCTATGGATGCATGTGGTGTATCAGAGTACATCACACTTCTGACAAACAGGCTTAGGATATTGTGCTTGAAACTGATTACTTGAACAAACACTGCAAGGAAGATAGGAAGACTTTCAGGTAAGAGGATTGTATATGTACTGGTTGTTGTGTGGGATAGAGATGGCAAACATTTACCCTACCATTATTAAAAATTAACAGAATAATATGCTGTGCTCTCTTGCAGTTCTCTTTTGCTGGATGACAACACATTTCTGCATTCATGGTAAATACACAAACTAACATACAAAGTGCTTCTTACAAAAAAATAATGAACCACAGAACTATGCAATGACTCCAGATCTAAATATAGACAAAACCTATGATCAACACTGTCAGAACACATATCAGTCAATGCCAAAATTGTAACTGGTGCCACTGGTTTAACACCTGCATGCAGGAGATAAGATTTGGATGCAATCCCAGATATATGTCACCTGTCATCTCTTGGGTTTTAATTGCAATTAAATTATATTCAATTGAAACTAACGCATGCAATTTAGCAGTATTCAGTGAGCACATTTTTAGGGACCAATCCTGATGCACTAGAAGAAGGTTCCATTGATTCACCCTACCACACATCTCTGGCACTCTTAAGCTTTTCCCATCCATTGCACTTACTGAATGCAATAGCTCTTCTGATAGTAGCAATGTTGGTAGTTATAATCACATGATAATATCTCCTAGACACACTTTGTTTGAGGTGACTGACCTATACTGGTGGGTCTGCAGGGGAATGTAAAGGTAGTCGGACAGTGGGAAGGCTCGAGCAGTTGCCACCCACCATCCAAGGGTCTTTATTCTAGAGCCCCACAACAGAGAAATTTTCTGGCTTTCACAATTCATAAAATTTAGATCAGCTCTTCAGTTGCCTAATACCATACTCATTACTGCAGTTCACAGAAATAAACATAAATGTAGATGTGAACTTTGAGCTTAAAATTGTTTTCTGTTAATAATTTCTTTCTTTGTAGGTTTCTGGGTTCATTGCCAGTATTGTCAGCCTGTGCCTGTATTCTGGTGTCATACTTAGAACAACATACATTTGGACTGCAGAAAAATTCCAGATTCATTGGAGAAGATCAGCTTTGTTTAAAGATACGATGAATGGCATTCTCATTATACCTTCAACATGAGCTTAGATGTATATAACGATTTTTTATCCAAAATAAATTTATCTTACACTATAAACATAGCTGAAATTTATCATCATGGAATCTAAACCCAGAAGATGGTAAATTTGTTCCTATATTTTAAAATGATCTGTGACCCATTCACTTTGGTAATTTCAGCCACATCCAAATAAATTTAGTGCTGAGATTTTCAGCACTTATGGATTCTGATGTGTTCAGACACCAAATACATGACACGAGAACTGAAAATCTGTGGATCCTGCAAGACTGGGTTGAGAATCAGTAGCGTTTGAAATTGAAGTGTCAAGAACTGATACTGTATTATTATGAGCACTCTAGTGTTATTATTGCTACTTCTAGTGCTGTTATTAATGTTGTTCAAACACTTCCTCAATCTCTCGTCCAGTTACTGCAAACTTGACACATTGTGACAATTTCATAATCTCCATGTGCTTAAATTCAATGGTTTATTGGCATGCAGGTTCGTTACAATGTTGATAACATGTACTGTTGAAACATGTGAGTTTTAATTATACATCATCAATAAAAGTCACACAACAAAATTTTCGTTAATTACACATACATGAAAGAAAAATATATGTCCAATGAAAAATTTGACAACATATCATATTTGTTGGCTTTGGCATTTCTAATGTAATCATGACACTTCAATGAAATTTTAGAATACTGTATTCCACATGCAGATGTGTAGTCCGTTTTGTTTACATGCAGACTGTAGCATAAGTTCATGCAGTGACACTATTGCTTAACATTTTGAAGTAGCACACATGTGTAAAAACCCTCGTAAAAGAAATTCGAACAGCATAAATAATAGCTGAGCCTTAATATACTGTGACACAACCAAGTTAATAGTTCAGATAAATAACACTCATTTTAGATTCTGTTAACAGATTTTTGGTAATTCTTAATCAGATCCTATCTTATGTACTGTGATTATAAATTTAAGATTTACTTCAATTTCAGGGTATTTTAATGCATTTCCACTTAAAACAAGGCAACTTTCTTCATCATAAACCTCTTCTACATCATCATTTAGGGAAAGAATTTTTTTTGAAATGAGGTATGTAAATTCAATGTTTTTTTTTTTTTTTAAATTAACAGTACTTATTTTATAGAAATACTGAAAGCCATTTTCTCTGGACAACCACATTGAATGATCTGCTGCAAATCATTGTTGGTGTTGTGTTGTGAACAATACCAAAAAAGTGTGTCATAAGCAGTCACCAAATACTTGAAGTTCCTAACAGTTCCAGCTGTATCAAGCATCTTACCTTCCCTACAAAATACTTGACTTCCACAGTCATCTTCCTTGTATTGTCAGATATGTTTTTGGGTGCCTTTCCATGTCTTTACCCAAGACACACACCAAAACTGTGCTATAAATGCTGTTTTCCTCATGTTTTATTACATCTTGGAATGTAAGCAATTCTTTGCAAACTGTTTCAGCATAGTGGCATGCATAGTGTGTTGACATAGCTACCTATTGTGCAGAACTAACCGTATCATGGAGCCTTGCTCCATATATGCAGTCCTTAATTCTTATTTTACACTTGTCGCAAATGTTGTGCACATTTCTGCACAGAAGATATGAGACTTCAACAATTTCTCACACATCACAATACAGTACTTCTGTATGCTTTAGCTTAAAACTAGTGATTCTTTTGATGTCCTCTTTCCTAGCCAATGAAAATTATTTACAGTGCATGGAATTGAAGTCTGTAAGGAGGATGTAAATTTAACATGTTTCATATGCCTGAATTATCAATAAAATAATTCCTATATTTGACTTAAAAACTGACATTCACGCTACACATACATTTCTTTCTTAAAGAAAAGAGTAGAGTGGTACATAGCCATGCTGTCTGAGTCTAAGAGCTTTCAGCTCTGGAACGGATGACTGGTTGCCTTGAAACAGGAGGCTATCGTGTTATAGATTCTATTTTTCTACACTCTGTAATAACGTGATGAACACATAAATGTACGAGGTTGAAATGACACTAGTGAAGCTTAATTTTGGATCCTGAAAATATATGTAGAAAGAATGAAAATATGAAGCTTTTGTTGCAGAAATTTTTGTAGAATGTAAAAAGATTACAACCACATAGAAATTTGGCTTTCTGGTTGATACCAATAACTAATGACCATCTGTAGTGAGGCAGTTGAAATTAAGTATACAGATAGGACATAAACATGCCTGCACATGGTAAGTGAAATACAACTTTTACATCAATGATTAAAAAAAGTGGTGACCGTGCAAACTGTAAGGTGTTTTGAATCTGTATTTAACCCTTTAAACGCCGAATTAAATCCCATCTGCCATTTGCTGGCATTATTAGGAGCTCTCCATATACTCCACATTAGCAGGATAAGGGTTAAGCAGCAGCAGTAGTCTATACAATGCATAAATGAGTTTTGTGAGTTCTGTTAACTTGTTTGATTTACAACTGAAAATTACAACTACATTTATGCATAGGTATAACTTGGGGAGAGGGGGACAAATGTCCCCCCCACCCATTATATTTTTTACCTAATAATAATTTCTTTGGTTACAGAGTTGAAGAGGGGAAAATAAAAAAAAAACTGGTGTAAGAGTGGGGGGAAAAGTTGTTATGTATATTAAGGACTTGTTCAAACCAATCTTCCCCCTCTTTCCAACTTGACTCCTAACATACTTGATCAATTAATTTTGCTCCCCCCCCCTCCCATGTTATTGGCCAAGTTATGCCTATGATTTATATGAATGTTCACAATACTTCAGCATACCACATTTCGTGAAAAATGGCTCGATTTGAATACAAGTGATGAAAAAGACAACACACAAGTTCAAAAATAGAACATTTGAACTTCTGCTATCTTCTTTTCATCCTTTTGCTCACTGGCTAGTTGTATCATGCTAATTTAAGACATCCAGTAGACAACGCCGCAAGATTTGCAGTTCTCACAACAGTTGATGACGATTAACTCTTAAACTGTCTAATGGTAAATAGATGTCGACACTTCAGAGAAGCTTGCAGTCTTCACATTCAGGATATTCCAGTCGACAAAACTTTTTATTCCACAACACTTGTCCCTGAGGATGGCCACCGGTGTGAAACACGTAGGAGTTTTGATAATTGTTATAAATTGTATTTTATTAAGTGTATTGGCTGGGGGATCTATTTATTGTATATGCTCTGTATGAATAATAATAATAATAATAAAAGAAAACCAGCAGGCCGTGTACGGTATGGAGAAGTAGCAATCTGTGGTCAACCGCTCGGTCATATTCGTATCGCCACTGATGTATGATGTGTGATACAGAAGGCAGAGTTACTGCGGGCTTTAGTGTCTTATTGGGTTATGTAAGCATGGTTAAGGAATCAAATATTAAACTCATGAACTTGGTTGAGGAAAACTCCATTTTTCTGTGACTCGAAATATGTTGGTTTTACAAGGACGGACAAAATGAATATAGCGTGGAAAAACATCGGAAAAGGACTGCATGAATCAGGTAAAGTAAACTATTGCTGACATACTGTAAATGACTTAAAAACGTGATGTGGGGTTATTGTCATGTGCACTCAAATATTCTCTGTTACAATTTGTGACATTTCGGTTGTGCATATCGTTTGAGTAGCTCGCCTCAAGTGTACGAGGACCGTACTGTATTTTCATCGTTTGCCATCACATCGAAAGAATACTGACTGTAGAGTTCTGCGCGATAGCAGCCTAACGCTAGTTCTGATCGATATTGAAACGGATTGATATTTGTTTATTTATTTATGTTCCAAAAAAGCCAGAAATTGTCTCAGCCTTTGGGTATAGAACATGTCACAAATCAATCTATGAAGGCGCCATGCAAACAGAGAAACGTATATAAAACAAGAACAATCCCATTATACAAATTCCTTCAGGTGAGCCACCCCGTTGTGTTGTATAGGATCACGAATACAGGTAAAGTTACAGTCAAACACAACTTGTAATGCTTATAATGCTAAGAAATTTTTACATAGCTCGTCTCGACAACGACATGTTTCGGCCTTTTCATGGGCCATCATCAGGTTGATCACTTATCCTTTACAAGGTAACCATACAATATACAATGTTATGATTTTGTAGTTAATTCTACTGTTATTGTGATCATTTAAATGAAAATGTTATAGATGTACATGCGATCTCGTTAACAACAAAAGCATAACATTGTGTGTTGTATGGTTACCTTATAAAGGACAAGTGATCAACCTGATGATGGCCTATGAAAAGGCCGAAACATGTCGTTGTTGAGACAAGCTATGTAAAAACTCCTTAGGAATATATAAATTACAAGTTGTGTTTGTACCTTTCTTTACCAATATTCGTGACACAAATTCCTTCATACTTAGTTACTTACTTACTCCATGGAGCACAGTCCTTTTTGAGAAACTAACCGGTTCTCAGCTAGTCAAGAAATTCCCCACATTTTATGGAACCGGGAGGTTTATTACCGAATTTACAAGTGCCCGCCACCTGTCCCTATCCTGAGCCAGATCAATCCAGTCCATACCTTCCAATCCCATTTCCTGCAAATCCATCTTTATATTATAACCCCTGCTCCTTGTGTGCCCCCTTTGTCCCAGCTAACCTCCTGTATACCCACCAAATCTAATTTATATCTTGCTAATTCCCTGGCTACTGCTGTAACTGAACCTGGCCTATACCGGAGGGATATTCTGTGATTTTGTTAATCCTTTTAATTAGGTTAATCGTGGTATTTTACTCAAAAAATTTAATTTCAGTGCACTAACTGGCAAAGATGGCGAATGGATTAAATCATGTCTTAGGAATAGGGTTGAAATATAAAGTAAAACTTTTAATCATAATTCATTTTCAAATTGTGGAGTTGTAAAACACGGTGCTCCACAACGATCAGTTTTGGTTCCTTTACCATGTATACTCTTTATAAATGATTTATCGATGATTATTAACAGGTAAATCTAAATCATTGTTTTTTTGTCAGATGAAACTAGTTTAACATTTACCAACTGTAATCTTGAAGATATTAAAAATGATACAAAATATTGAAATAAATGGTTCAAAGCCAACAGAATATTTCTAAAGTTTGATAAACCCCATATCACTCAATTTACAACTAAAACAGTCGTTGGATATTAATTACGATAAAAAATTAGTTTCCAAAGCATATGATACAAAATTTATTGGAATATATGTAGACAATATACTTTCCTGGAATATACATTAAAAACTATACATAAATTATATACAGCTTGCTATGCAGTTTGATCAGTCAAGCCTTTTATATCACAGGGAACAATGATTATGGTTTCCTACAGTTATTTTCAATCTATTATGAAATGTGGAATAATATTTTTGAGGAACTCTCCATATAGTGTAAAGGTTTTTAAAGCACAAAATAATATAATTACAATTATTACCGGATGCAGGAGTAAATACTCACATAGAGATTTATTTCAGGCGTTAAAAATGTTACCCACTTCTTCAATCAGTATCTTAATATCTAACTGTATTTCCGCTTCTTTCTTTTATGGCTAACAAAAAAGAAAAAAAAAAAATGAATTGCGATGTTTAACATATATTCTGTACAAAAATTTAATTCTCTTCAATGTTTTTCAAATTTATCACTACTACTCTTTTAGAATAAACGTGTTTACCATAACCCACCAAGTGTAAAAAATCTGATTAATAATTCTTAACAATTTAAATGCACGTTAAAATTTATTTACATTATTATTTTTCTTACTCTGCATATGAATAATTTAATGTAATAGACAATGTTGAAATTAATAAAGTAATAATTTTAAGTTAATGTTGTATAGTATTAACAAACTGCTGTTTGTAAAAATGTATTGTGACTTGTACTTTATCTAAAGGTATTACCCTGTTTTGGATTGATGGAATATAAATACGTACAATTAAAAAATCAGTAACAAGGAAAAAACTTTTGATACAACTCTACCATGAAGTTATATAGAGGCAATGGAAAATTATAATTGACAATGTAAATTATTCCTTTTTGGGTAACTCCCCGGCGTCTGAGTTCTAATTGCCGACGTTTCAGAACTCACTATCGGTTCCATCTTCATAGGCAGGTGAATGAAGTATGTCAGTGGAAGGATTGTGTGTGGTATATATAGCTGGTTAGGTTTGGAGCGGGGAAGTGGCCGAGCCAATAGGAAAAGGTGTGCCCTGCGGGGCCACTTCCCCGCTCCAAACCTAACC
>Ga0123357_10011417_pt1 | contig 11389 bp, 9 predicted proteins | sample TergutEmb28metaG_FD_89873 | JGI IMG/M metagenome (GOLD analysis project Ga0123357, IMG submission 89873) | Embiratermes neotenicus P4 segment gut microbial communities from Petit-Saut dam, French Guiana - Emb289 P4 | ecosystem: Host-associated > Arthropoda: Insects > Digestive system > Gut ...
CCATTTTTCCTTGCCGGAAGTCTTTAAAAAATGAGCTCAAAACTGTAAATAAACATCCTTAGTTTAGTTCATTTTTAATAAAATGCCATAAATTTATAGAAAACAAGCTCTTTTGGTTGGCAGTAGAGAGCGGAAAAGAGACTGTAAGGCATATACATAGAATGTTTGGCTTTCCTTTTTTTGATATACTGCTGTCGGAAACACCTTACCCTATGCTGGTGTGCATTGATTGTGAAAACATATCCAAATATGCCAGCTCATTAACACACAAATTATTAAAGGAACTTAATTGTGGATGATTTACAACAAAATTTGCACTTAAACAAATTTTTGAAAACAGAGGCTAAATTAGATGCGGATTTAACTCCCGATGAAATATCTTTTTTACGTCAATATTGTATAGAAGAAAAGATGACAGAGAAAAAAATAGTAAAACCTTCTGGTTGCAAAACTGTCACAGCTTACTATGCTGAACACAATAATTTAAAAAAAGCAAAAAAATATATAAAAGAAACAGTTAAGCCAAGATTTAATGGATTAAAACAAAGAGTGAAGAACAAAAAAGATAAGGAAGTTTTTGGCAATTCTTTTGCAAGGTTTTTTTGGTGGTACTGTGGCATAAAATACAACGGTTCCAATTGTTGCTACTGCGGCATTGAAGAAAGCCAACTAATAAAATATTTTCATGACAAATCACAAGCTGAAAAAGCAGTTAAGCGACAAAGAGGATGTCACTTGGAAATTGAAAGAGTTATTACCGCTCCGAAAGACAAAAACAAATATAGCGAGGAAAATTGTAGGCTTGTCTGCTATATCTGCAATAATGCTAAGAGTGATTTTTTAAGTGCCGAAAATTTTAAGCCAATAGCCAAAGGGATAAATGATTTTTGGAGTAACGTTATGGGAGTAACCATAGATTCCTGGAAAAACGTAGAGAAAAAATATGATGAACTTATCAGAAAATTAAAATAGAAAACCCTTTTGAGGTATTATGAAGTTTAAAGATTACAAAAAGAATCAATGTACTGTAGAAAAGCTTTATGAAAATAAATGCGCTAAAATATCTGAGATATCTAAAAGCTCTGGAATATATATGTTGGAATTCCCAGATGACAAATCAACAATTGACTTCAATGAATCCTCAAAAGATAAAGATAATAAGTATTCGATAGAAAATCTTAAAGAAAAATTCAATAAAGGTAATGGAAAGATTGTGTATATTGGCAAAGCAACCTCTAAAAAAGGAGGGTTGCGCAAAAGGCTTGGCGACTATATAAAATATGCTTATGGTAAAAATGTAAGTCATCGAGGCGGGCGCGCCGTTTGGCAGATTCAAGGCTGGGAAAAGCTGAAAGTCTATTGGTATCCCATGCATGATGCTGATGCAGCTAAAGATCTAGAAGCAAAACTACAGATAAAATATAAAAAGAATAATAAGACTTTACCGCTTGCAAACTGGAGAGAAGAGAAGATAAAGGCTAAATAATTTTAATGTCAAAATGAAGAAATCCCTAACGTGCAATTGCCACGTTGGGGATTCTTTAATTTAGAGAGAAGCTGATATCACTTTTTGAAAAGCATTTTGAATTAGACGCTAAAGATGTTTTTTGTGAAGTATTTTGCGATTAGACGAAGTGCCAAAAAACTTTAATGCTATTTTTACACAGGATTTTGAATTTTTACGACGCTTGCGGCGGCAAAGTGTACTCTGTTCTGTACATGAGCCGGCGCGTAAGGAAGTAAAAATTCAAAAGCCAAAGTAAAAACGGAGTATCAAGTTCAGGCAGCTATTCTCTCAGATTGCAGAACATGAAAAGTCCGTACTGAGGGTTCGCATTGAGACTGGAACACGGAGGGGGAGGGATTTGAACCCTCGATACGGACTTTCATCCGTATACCGGTTTAGCAAACCAGCGCACTAGGCCAACTATGCGACCCCTCCAACATTTATATTTTACGAAGGATTTGGAATTATATCAAATAAGCTCCCGCCTTTTCAATAATCGATTTTTTTAATATAATTGCGGAAAGATTTGAAGTTTTGAACGCGGAGAGAGCAAATCATGAATATAATTGACGGCAAAAAAATTTCAGATGAAAAACGCGCGGAAATTAAAGAGCGCGTTGCAGAAATAGTAAAAGAAACCGGAAAAATTCCAGGACTTGCTACGATTCTCGTTGGAGAAGATCCGGCAAGCCAAGTATACATAAACTCGAAAATAAAAGCCTGCGAGAAAGCCGGAATAAAATCATTTCACCAATCACTGCCTAAAACATCCTCAAAAGAAGAAATAATATCTCTGATAAAAAAATTAAATGCCGATGAAAATATCGATGGAATTTTACTTCAGCTGCCGCTCCCCGACAATAGCTTTGCCCAAGATTGCGTAAACGCGATAAGCCCGCTAAAAGACATAGACGGTCTTCATCCTTTTAACGCAGGGCTTTTAAACCTTTCTAAAAACTGGAAAGAGCTGATGGACAAAAACGTTTTGCTTTCCTGCACGCCGCACGGAGTTATACATCTTTTAAACGTTTCAAACATCGCGATGTCAGGCAAAACAGCCGTAGTCATAGGACGTTCAAACCTTGTGGGCAAACCTCTTTCAATGATGCTTCTAGCAAACGACGCCACCGTCATAATGGCGCATTCGAAAACCAAAAATCTTAAAGAGCTGTGCAAAAACGCCGACATTGTGGTTGCGGCTATCGGCAAAGCCAAATTTATAAACAAAGATTTCGTAAAAGACGGCGCCGCAGTAATAGACGTCGGCATCAATAGAGTCGATGGAAAGCTTTATGGCGACGTGGATTTCGAATCGCTGAGAGATATGAACGTTTGGGTTACGCCGGTGCCGGGCGGAGTAGGCCCGATGACCATAACCATGCTTATGGAAAACACTTTAAAAGCTTTTGCCAACAGAGTAAAATAGTGAAAACTGAAATTTATTTGAAGCCCGTTAAAGCAAACATCGCTCTTTTCAAAAAACTCGAAAAACAAAAACTTATACAGCTTTTTATCCCGACCAAGAAAACGATAGAAACAAAAACCAAGACCGGAGCGGTCTCGAAATTTTATTCGTCTGATAAAAAATTCGGAGCTCATTCGCTGATGTGCGTGGGCAAAAGGACGTTGCAAGCGCGCCTTAGCCGCCATGAAGACAATGAAGACTTTCTTTTAATCAACCCGCTGAACTTAAAGCTTAAAAAACTGTTTTTAATAATAGGGCTCCCGAAAGGGGCGAAGTTCCTGAAAAAATTTTACTCCGGAAAGCTTTCCGAAAAAGACTTGCTGGCGATAGAGCTTGAATTCAATAATCCGCGTTTAAGTTTTTTTACAATGCTTAAAGGCAGCTTCCATTGCGAAATAACCGAAGATAAAAAAGGTCAACATCCCGTGTTTTTCGTTACGGAATCTTCAAATTTGAAAGACGACAAACTGCCGCAAAAATATTACGACATAAAAATTCTCAATTCTTAGAGGCCTTATGAAATACGATCTTTTGGTAACGTTTCTCCTCCCGGTAATTACGGGGCTCACGTATTTTTTCATGGCGTTCCTGGTTCACAGAACCGGCAAATACCGCGCGCTGATGTTCGGCGAAATAGGGTTTAAAAAAATCGCCGGGGCGTTCATACTGCTCGGAATTTATTTTATTACCCGCCCTCTGCAAAATTTACTAGGCCCCCACCCCATGCCGCTGATAATCAATTCTGCGAGACAGTTTTTTTTAATGGCTATTATCGCGCCATCGATACTCGTTGCGATATTCCACTGGGTGCCTACGCCAAGCGGCGCGCCGCGCTCTTCGAAAGTTGCGGCATATACCATAGGCATTCTCATGGGAATAATTTTTGTGCTACTTAATACTCTGGCAATCGACGGCTCAGTCCTGCTTTACTCGCACGGAATAATACAAGTTTATGACCCCATGTGGTTTTCAAACGGCGACCCGGCTACGCAGCTTGTGGCCGTTCATTTAATATGCCAATTTGTTTCGCCCGTCGGGTTTTTGCTTTTGGCGGCTGCATACGTGCGCCACAGAAGGCACAACTATCAGCTTGCCAACATTTACAACCTGATGCCTCTCAAATGGAAATACCTGGAAGTGAGCTTGGTTCTTTTTGCGGTTTCGTTTATAGTGGCCGGCGCGACGGTGGCGTTCGGAAAGTATTACACTTACGTCTGGGTAATATATTTTATCGGCGCGATAATATCCGGGCTTTTCACCATGAAAAGCATTAAACTTCCGCCGAGAGAAGCTCCGTCTGATTTGCAAAATTAAACTTTTTAAAAAAAAGTGTTGCATTTTTTTTATTTATTTATTTTAATTTATATGTGCAACAGAAAAATTCCGCGTTTCTTACGGAATTAAAAAGCGGCGAAAGTCGCAAAAGGAGCCAAAAATGGCTTGCGGATGCGGAGGGGCTATGAAAAAGAAAGTTGCGAAAAAGAAAGTTGTTAAAAAAGCTGCGAAGAAAAAAGTTGCGAAAAAGAAAAAATAAGAACAGTTATTATAAAAAAACCGCCTTTTCAAAAAGGCGGTTTTTTTATTTTTAACGTCAGATCCCAGATTACGAATTTCTGGGATGACAAAGAATAAAAAGTTTTATTTATTTTTTATAACATCAAAACCCGTATACTTACGTAAGACTTCCGGGATGACAACACTGCCGTCTTCCTGCTGGAAGTTCTCGAGTATGGCGGCAAACGTTCTGCCTACGGCTACGCCCGAGCCGTTCAACGTGTGCAGAAAATCTCTTTTTTTAGTCTCGGCGGATTTATATTTTATGTTCATTCTTCTGGCCTGGAAATCTTTAAAGTTAGAGCATGAAGAAATTTCCCTGTATGCGCCGTCGCCGGCAAGCCATACTTCGAGGTCGTAAGTTTTCGCAGAAGAAAACCCCATATCTCCGGTGCTTAACAAAGATACTCTGTATGCAAGCCCAAGCTTTTCCAAGACGTCTCCGGCATCGGCGACAAGCGCTTCGAGTTCACTCATAGAATTCTCGGGGTTGACGAATTTTACGAGCTCTACTTTATTAAATTGATGGTTTCTTATAAGGCCTTTGGTGTCTTTGCCGTAAGAGCCGGCCTCTCTTCTGAAACACGCCGAATAAGAAACGTATTTTTTCGGCAGCTCGGCTTCTTCCAAAACGTCGCCTCTATAAATGTTAGTTACCGGCACTTCGGCCGTCGGAATAAGATATAAATCGTCGTCGGCGCATTTAAAAGCTTCTTCGGCAAATTTCGGAAGCTGCCCCGTGCCTCTCATGGACTCTCTGCTTACAAGATACGGAGTCATTATTTCGCCGTAGCCTTTTTGTTTGTGCGTATCAAGGAAAAAACTTATAATGGCGCGCTCCAAAGCGCATCCTTCGTTTTTTAAAACCGCAAATCTCGATCCGGATATTTTTGACGCCGTTTCAAAATCAAGTATGCCGAGCTTCTCGCCTATTTCCCAATGATGTTTCGGCTTGAAAGAAAGTTTCGGCGGCTCGCCGACAACGCGGACAATCTTATTGTCTTTTTCGTCTTTGCCCGCGGGAACGCTTTCGTCGGGGATGTTCGGAATGCGCAGCAAAAAATCTTCTATGCGGTCTTCTATGGAGAGAATGCGTTTTTCCTGCTCCTGTATCTCTTCCCTCAACTCGTTAATTTCCGCAAGAAGTTCCGGCGACGGCTCTTTGCCGGATTTTTTAAGCTTTCCTATTTCTTCGGACTCTTTATTTCTTTTAAGACGCATTTGCTCCGTTTCGGTGATAACCGACCGCCTTTCATCGTCCCATTGCAAAAGCATGCCAAAGTCTACATTTTGATTTCTCGACTGCATGGCCTTGGTAACTTTTTCAACATTGTCTCTGATAATTTTGATGTCTAACATCGTTTTCTCCGCTGTATTTTATGATATGTAATGAAGTTCTACTATATCTTTTGAGCCTATCGCCTTTTCAATATCGTCTATAAACTTGTCCGAACAATCCGCGAGATAAACCGTTTCGACAGAAAAGTTGCCGTGGACGGAATCTTCCAAATCCAAAAACACCTTTGCTTTGCCTTTATACTTTTCGAAAACCTTCGAGAGCTCGGCGTTCAAATCGTCATCGTATCTTGTAGTAGAAAGTTTTATATGCACTTCTCCGCAGTTTGCCGGATACTTCTTTTTAGCCTCGTCTATGCTCATCATCTCTTCGACTATAATTTCGGCTTCGCCTTCAGAGCCCATCAGCCTTCCCTTGATTACGACCACGTTGTTGGGCGTCAGATACCCCTGATATTTTTCAAAAGATTTCGGGAAAAGAATCGCGTCGACGCTGCCGGACAAATCTTCAAGCTTAAATTTGGCGTAAGGCTCTTTTTTCGCTTTTGAAATCAATTTTTTAACCGAAGCTATCATGCCGGCGACGCGCACAATCTGAGCGTCCTGTATTGCGACGTCTTCTTTCGGCGCGGGAAGAGAATCCAGCCTGTAATTCGAGTAGGCCACAAGCTCTCTTTTTCTCGGCGTCAAAGGATGCCCCGAAAGATAAAAACCCAGAACTTCTTTTTCAAAGCTGAGCGCCTCGAACGGTTCGAGAGGTTTCGCTTTCTGAACGGAACTTTTCTGTTTTATAGTTTCCGAAGAGTCAAACAAAAATCCTTGAGCGGATTCTTTGTCCTGTTTTATCTTCGCCGCTTTATCCACGGAAGAATCTATGCTTGCGAGAATCGCCGCGCGGACGGAAAGCTTATCTTCTCCTTGCTGCGCAAAAGCGTCGAAGACTCCGGCTTTCGCGAAACTTTCAAGCGCTTTCTTATTTATTGCTTTCAAATCTATTCTTTGCAGAAAATCGTCCCAGTCTTCGAACTTTTTATATTTGCCGTTTTCAAGTCTTGCGCGTTCAACCGATTCGGTGACGCCTTCTCCTACGTTTTTCACCGCAAGCAGTCCGAAACGAATGTTGCCGTTTTCCATTTTAAAGCGTCCGTCCGACATTTGAATATCAGGCGGTAAAATTTTTATTCCGAACGTCTGCGCGTCTTCGAGATACATCACAAGCTTGCTTTCTTCGTTGTCTTTAACCGCCGAGCGACCTATTTCGGAGTTCAAAAGCGCCGTTATGTATTCAAGAGGATAGTTCGCTTTCAAATACGCCGTGCGGTAAGAAACGATTCCGTAAGCGGCAGAATGAGATTTGTTAAAGCCGTATCCCGCGAATTTTACTATATCGTCAAAAACTTTTTCGGCGATTTTCTTGTCGACTTTGCGCGCCGCTGCGCCGTCTATAAATTTCCCGCGCATTTTCTCCATGACTTCGGGAATTTTTTTGCTCATGGCTTTGCGCAGCGCGTCGGCTTCGCCGGGCGTAAAACCGGCCAACGCCACGGACATCTGCATAACTTGCTCCTGATACAAAATTACGCCGTAAGTTTCTTTGAGTATCGGCTCTTGCAGAGGATGGTCGTAAGTAACTTTTGTTCTGCCGTGCTTGCGGTTTACGAAATCGTCAAGCATGCCCGAGCCCATAGGCCCGGGGCGGTAAAGCGCTATAAGCGCTATGATGTCGTCTATGGTCGAAGCTTTTAACTTGCGCATCAGGTCGCGCATGCCCTTGCTTTCGAGCTGGAACACGCCGAGGGTTTTGGCGTCCATAAGAAGCTCGTAACTTTTTTTATCGTCAAGCGGGATATTGTCGATGTTAAACGCCGGATTTTTTTCTTTTATGAGCTTGACTGCGTCGTCTATAATCGTGAGTGTTCTCAACCCCAAGAAGTCCACTTTTAAAAGGCCGAGGTTTGGAAGCACGACGCCGTCGTATTGAGTCGTTATTATATCTTTCGAGCCTTTGGAAAGCGGGGAGTAGTTCGTTATCTCCTCGTTGGCTATAACCATGCCGGCCGCGTGAACGCCGGTGTGGCGCTTTAATCCTTCGAGTTTTTGCGAGGCTGCTATGAGTTTTGCAACTCTGTCGTCGCCCCGGACAAGCCTAGCCAAATCCGAAGAAGCTTTTAAGGCCTCGGCGATGCTTGAATTAAACGGTATGAGCTTTGCAATATTATTCGATTCCGTCGGCGTAAAACCCATAACGCGGGCGACGTCTTTTATCACAAGGCGCGCCTGCATCGAGCCAAACGTTATAATCTGCGCGCATTTTTCTTCGCCGTATTTTTTGCGAACGTATTCTATAACCTTATCGCGGCCAAAATCCGCGAAATCTATATCCAAATCCGGCATGGAACGCCTGTCCGGATTTAAAAATCTTTCGAAAAGAAGGCCGTATTTCAGCGGGCAGATATCCGTTATTCCCAAAGTGTAGGCAACCATAGCGCCCGCGCCTGAGCCTCTACCGGGGCCAACTGGAATGCCGTTGTCTTTGGCGTATTTTATAAAGTCCGCGACTATAAGAAAGTAGGACGCGAACCCCATCTTATTTATTACGTCAAGCTCGTGTTTGAGGCGCGCTTCATGCTCGGGGGTAACGGTTTTGTATCTCCGGATAAGCCCTTCGCGGCAAAGTTTTTCGAGATACTGGCTGTCGGAAGCAAACCCCGCGGGAACGGGAAACTGCGGCAAAAGCAGCTGATCGGATTTTATTTCAAGATTGGTTTTCTCGGCGATTTCCAAAGTATTTTTCAGTGATTGCGGGATATAAGAAAAAGTTTTCGCCATATCTTCGGCGCTGCGGTAAAAAAACAGGTCAGAATCGAAACGCATTCTGTTGACGTCGTTTAAAGTTTTACCGGTGCCTATGCACAAAAGAATGTCATGAGTAGCCGCGTCTTCCTTGCGCAGAAAGTGGCAGTCGTTGGTGGCCACAAGCGGTATGCCGGTCTTTTTCGAAATCTCTATCAAATCGGGAATTATTTTCTGCTGCTCTTCAAGGCCGTTATCCATAACCTCTATATAAAAGTTATCGTTGCCGAAAATATCGCGATACTCCACGGCGGCATTCGTCGCTTTCTCCTTGTTGCCTTTAAGCAAAGCGGACGCCACTTCGCCGGCAAGGCACCCCGACATTGCTATAAGGCCTTTTGAATATTTTCTTAAAACCTCTTTATCCACTCTGGGCTTGTAATAAAAACCTTCGGTAAAGCCTATGCTGACTATATGCATGAGATTTTTGTAGCCTTCGAAATCTTTGGCAAGCAAAGTTAAATGATTGTATCTTCCGTTTTCTTCCCCGGGCTTGTCGGCTTCTTTGTCGAAACGGGATTTTGGAGCGACGTAAATTTCGCAGCCTATAATCGGCTTTATGCCGACCTCTTTGGCGGCCCAATAGAATTCGACCGCTCCATACATGTTGCCGTGGTCCGTTATTGCAAGCGCGGGCATTTTGTATTCGTCGGCTATCAAATGAAAAAGCTCGCCGGGCTTTCCTTTATCGTCGGTAAGCCGGCATGCTCCGTCAAGAAGCGAGTATTCGGTGTGATTATGAAGATGAACAAATTCCGCCATTTTTCCTCTTTGTCTTTTGAGTTTATACTGCGTCAGAAGCTCGCTCATTTACCGTAAAAAGTAAACTTCGTTCGCCTCTTCCTTGTCTAAGCTCAAAATACTTCGCGTAAAAAACCTATTGTTTTATTTTAAAACCTCTTGGGACTGTGTCCCAGAACTCTTGCAAGCGCTGCGCCTTGCAACCGCCTTACTTTTTCACGAGCGAAAAAGTAAGCAAAACGCCCGTCGCTGACACGCGTTCACTTCAAAACTTCACGGGCAATTTTTATAAACTCGCGTGTTTTACACGCTCAAACACATAAAAATTAAGCATGCCCGTGAAGTTCTTCCGCTCACAGGACGCGTGAAGCGACAAAAAAGACAACAACTATATAATGCCGTGTCGTTAGCGCAAAGTATTTTGAGTTTAGGCTACGGTTGCAAGGCAGCCGCAGTGCGACGAATAAGGAGCACAAGTCTTGCGGCGTGCGCGAGATGTGAGCGCACAATCCTTTTATAAAAACCTATTCCCGTTTTTGCGGGAATGACAAAATCACTGGCCAACGTAAACGTAATAATTCATGTATGGTTCTTTGTCTGCCGAAAACTGATACGACAACAACGTAAGCTCGGGGTCCGCGCCGTTTACGCTGCCCCAGGCATACGGGACATCCGTTCCAAAACTGGGGCTATATGCCATGGGCTTATGGCCCGAAACTACGGCAATGTGTCCGCTTCTCTTTGCGTTACGCGAGTTATAAGTGACCACTATCGCTTTTCTGCTTCTTGCGGCGATGTAAGCGGCGCCGTGGTCAAGTTTTCCGTTTATGCGGGCAATCAATTTCCAGTCGGGCGAATTCCTCAAATAATCGTCTATTTCATTTGCGCTCAGACACGGAAGCGTTATGTTTCTGTCTTTGAGTTCGGCTACGGCGTCAAGGTTGCATCTAAGCGGCCGCGAAGCCGAAGGAGCGGTTCTTATAGTTGCGCACGCGCCGAGAAAGAACGCAATAATTAAAATGGTCAAGCCAATGGCTTGCTTTTTCATATAAGACCGAAAGATTTTAAAATTATCGCAGCGACGAAAACTGCGGCAAAAACGATAAGACGTTTTGTGACCGTCTTGGAATCGTCTTTATTTATAAGCTCATACGCAAGCAAAATGACCGGAATGACCACGGTATTAAACGAAAGCAGCATGGACACGGCATAAAACAAGACCGATGAAACAAAATAGAACTCCGACTGTCTATGTTTAAGCCCGGAGGAATCCGCGAGCGTGTAAAGAACTACGGAACAAAGCCCGATAACGACGCCCAAAAGGGCAAAATGATTCAAAGGAAATATGTTAAAAAAATTAGGGGCTATCGCGGCGAAAAACGCAATTATAAAAGCGGTTGTATAGCGTTTGTAAATTTTCAGAACGCAAATGTAACATAAAAGAACGGCCAAAAGATAAAGCGCTATGTTAATGAGCGCATGTATGGTTATCTTGTTTATGATAGATTCATAAACGAGGCTTATCAATGTTATTGCCGCTATTACTGCCAAAGGCGGAAAAATTTTATTTTGCGTATTGTTCTTCATCATTCTTAGTGGCAGCACCCGCCGCCGCATTTGTGTTTTGTTTTTGACGGGCAGTAATCTGCGGTGCCGCAAGACGGAGCTGAGTTTGAAGAGGCTGAAAATACCGAAAACTGTTTGGTGACTTCGTCACTTTTGCAGGATGGGCATTCGACTTTATTGTTCCCGTCTAACACCAGCGTTTCAAATTTTTCACTGCACTTTTTACAAACGTATTCGAATATGGGCATTTATTTTCCTTCGCAGGAGTTGCACCCTGCACTTGCTTGCAAGCGCTGCGCCTTGCAACCGCCTTACTTTTGTCCGGAAACAAAAGTAAGCAAAAATTCCGGCTCTGCTGCGCGAGTTTATTAGAGCTTACTCCAGATTTTTGAAAACAATTTGCGAAA
>Ga0123357_10011418_pt1 | contig 11389 bp, 9 predicted proteins | sample TergutEmb28metaG_FD_89873 | JGI IMG/M metagenome (GOLD analysis project Ga0123357, IMG submission 89873) | Embiratermes neotenicus P4 segment gut microbial communities from Petit-Saut dam, French Guiana - Emb289 P4 | ecosystem: Host-associated > Arthropoda: Insects > Digestive system > Gut ...
ATCTCCTCTGTTATGCGACCCAACAACCACAAAGGAAGATACTGATGAGGTGGGGAGGGGTGTAGGGGGGGGGGGGGGGGCATCACCATGTGTTCTGTGAAGTGAGGAACTCTGCATATCTTTTGAGGAATTTGATGCACAGTTCGACGAACCTGATGCTCATGTATATTATTAAACCTAGGCATGTGATATGTAATGGGGACTTCAGTTTATTGAGGATAAAGTCATGGGATATGACTGCGTGAGGTTTAGTAGATAGACCCAAACAATTTGGAGGAACTTGCTGCCCCCCCTCTTCAAGGTACAAGAGTTCTTTCCTTCTAACCATGGAGATGGAAATTCCAGGTTCCACCAAGATGTTAGTACCTATGTGTCAGACACCACCGCATCACATACCGTGAACCCATAATCTTAATACTTTCTACACTGAAAACACAGATTTCACATTTCGCTTTTAGAGTAGCCTACAATGACCTTTCTTTACATTCTTGCTACAAAACAATTATGAGGCATAGAGAGGTGTAAAGTTTGGCATTTTCATTCCTGTAGGGTCTAGAAGCTTGGCGAATTTCAGGGAAGTGTGAATGTATGTTGGAAGTTGCACTTTTATGTGTTAATTTGGTGTGGATTTACAAACTTTGCAGACACGAGTTAATCAAACCATGTGTGTATTGTTTGCATTGTGTCCTAAAATACAATAAGCAAGAGACCTTATTGGTTGCAATGTTTGTTGTAAGTATAGTACAATAAATATAAACAGCTATAATTAATGTCCTGATGAGATACAGTGTGCTTTATTTTGCTTGCTATAGATACAGCTTGCATACTGACAAGCTGAATCCTCTCCCATCCACATTTTCAACCCGACTCTTACCAGATGTATTGCAGACAATGCAGAAGCAACATGCACATAAGCCAGTTAAGGTACCATAAACTGTGGATTTTTTTGCTATATTTGAACTGCTGTAAATTATGTCAAGGACTGTAAGGAGCAAAGATATGTAATACTCGGGGCATGATCATAAGGATGTGGTAAATTGAAATGCTAGTGGCATAAGATGAGAAAGGGTTAATATTTTGAAATAAAGGGACTTGACAATTTGTCATCATTGAGTTTTATTGTGCCCAAGTATGGCACCTCCCTTTACATAAGAGAGCCCTAGGCAGAACATAATCTCATGCAAGAGTGGTGCAAGTCTTGTTGGTCATGAGCAATCAGGTTTATGTATGGCCCTGAAGACTGTCACAAAGTGCAGTTAACCTACTTACATTACGTATGTTTATTAAATGCCATTACCTGTTGGTTACCTGTTTACCAGCTGTAATGTATTCTGTACGCAAGCCTGACATTTCAGAAACTTCCAAATCAAAGCCATTTATGCTCTCCTTGCCATTATATCTTCAGAGCGTACACAACAAAGAATATGAAAGAAACTTCCGACACTTGTCCTATTCGTCGCTGTCAGAATTTTCATTAAGCATACACTCAGAAGTTCAGCCATCTGTTCTTAAGTGTGAATGTTCATCACAAACAGCCTTAACAAGTGATGGATTTCAGGCTATTTCTTCTTGCCCTTTACCTGTTGTGGGATAATTTTCTTATATGTGAAATTACCAGCATACACGTGAACAACACAATAAAGAAAACACCTTGCCAACCTCAGTCTGTGCATTCTCTTGGCATGCTGATAGCAGAAAATGCAAAACTTCCACAGTTGCATGATTTCAGGTTTCGAATGCGGTATAAATGAGGTCTGCGATCTTTTGGGATTTTGCGCAGCGTCGATTGGTAGTTTCTTAGCGACGTTTCGGGACAACATTTGATGGTTGTGAAATTCTCACAGCGGTGTTGGTGAAGATTCAAGTCGTCCGGGACGTTTCGCCCTGTCGACTGGTCAATTTACCTTCATCTCAGGGCCAGCAGTCCAAGATGAAGACACTACTTTCCACCGAAACGTCCGTAACCGTTCACCAGTCGACAGGGTGTAATCTTCATCAATACCTGTGTGAGAACGGTATGTCTGACAGAATAGAAGACCGTGCCGGGCCGAGTTAGTGTGTATGACACGTCTTTTACGGATCTGTGAAGATCGTTGCCGCATACACAAATGCCCCTTACTGGACATATTTTTGAATATTAAAACTCTGGTTAACACCAAAAAGTGCACAATTCTACAATCTACCTATTCTTTGTATTGCATGTCGGTACTAATAGAAAGAATACGTAGATTGTCGAATGTGTATTTTTTTAAAAATACTTTCCCTTCGATGCGTAACTTACCGACGCAGTCCTTTTTTACTGACATTTATGGGCTGAAATTTTGTGTGCAATTCTTACCTTGCGATCATAAGTCTTCTGAGATGTTACGCAGCGTGGATTGCTAGTTAGCTACCGATGTTTCGGGACAACCTACCGGTCCCATCTTCAAGGGTCAAGTAGGACATTGGTTGTCTTGAATGCTGCGTGAAGTCCCAAAAGATCGCAGATCTCACTTCATAATTGATTACATATTTCCAGCAAAGCCAGTTCTTTTATGGAAAACAAACATTGTAGTAGTCGTCAGGCTATAATGCCGCAAGGGGCGCTTAATAATTGTCTGACGTGCATAAAATGTGCAGAAGCTTCGTATTCTGAGTGTTGTGAATGTGTTTTATCACTTACTACCAAGTGGGGTCCCTTTTGTTCCGGGATATAAAAAATAAAAGCCAGTTAATTGCCTGAAAAATAATTCCTGCTTGCCACGTGCTGAGGTATATTGCAGACAACACCTACTGAATATGCAGGTTAAGAAGGCGACATTTCAGAGAATGGGAAGTGGTGGAAAGGGTAGAACTGCAAGTAAATGGGATGTATCAGGTGGACAGTCTGCATCACCGGAAGTATATCTTATACTTCCACGGTAAGTACACCAAGAAGTCAGCGGCTGACCGTCAGAGCGACGACAGATCTGTTGCTGGAAACACGGCAGTGTGCTGTTCTTTAAGCGAGATCAGTACTTAGTGTTACTTTACACCTAGCAGAACGTACACCTCTAATCCCAGCCGAGGAGTTCATACAAATTGCCACAGCCCCCTACCTTGTCCTCTTCCAGTTACGGTCTGTTGGGATTCTAGGCCGTGTCTGCCGAACTACACGGCGTCACACTAAAAGACCGTAATCTCAGTGCTGTATCACCTCGAGCAGTTTCACACCCACAGCTTTGACCAACACTTCACCGACAAAATCACGTTGTTCCGTCACAATTACCAGCCAGATGTATGTCCGCTTTGCTAGCAATGTTAGTAGGGTAGATGTCAGTGCTACAGTGCTACAGCAATGAGACTAAACATACAATTTGAAATGACCTACAGTACTACTGTAGAGTTCAACACTGCCATGGCACTGGTAGTTCTGATGGAGCGATGGAATTTCGTCAGTGTGGGTACTGAGACAGAAGCAATGGGACATTTCACTTTATAGACAATTTATGAAGGTGTTCCGCACTTATATTACTTGAGCGAGCGTCGTGATTTAGTGGTTAAGAAGCTAGACTGTCAAACTTATAATCGGAGGTTCAAGGCGAACAGAAGTCCTCTCTAAAGAAACTTATCTGTTAGATATATTCCTGGCCTCACAATCCAAGTTCAAGGACTTGGACTTAGAATATTTTCTGTTAGGATTCCTCGACCTCATAACTCATCAGGAAGTTCCAAAATTGTTCTCTCAACAAATACTTCGTGGTCTAGTGGATAAGACGATGGCCCAGCAATCCAAGGTTCAGCAGTTCGAGACCGACCGCCGGCAAGGACTTGAATTAAGAAAATTTTCTAGTAAAATACCGTGACCTCATAATTCAGCAAGAAGTTCCGAAATTAAAATTATTCTCTCAACAAGATCTAGTGGTTAAAACGACGGCCCAACAACCCAAGGTTCAGCAGTTCGAATCCACTGGGTTCCACGATCAGGCAGCAGCAGAGACATCTGGTAGGTAACACTACGAAGCGCGCGTGTGTGTGTGTATATATATATATATATATATAAGTTTTTTGGCGGGAAAATTTTTACTGCCACGCGCGTAGCATTTAGAAGCAAGAATTCTCAATTACCAGAAAACTTTTACTTGCGCAACGGAAAATTTTGAAATGTGGGTCGTACACACCAAGAATGTAGGCGTGTGATACTTGTGCCGTCTAGCTAGCAAATATTTGCATGATGTGAGGGTGCTACCGCGAAATAGCTAAGAACTGGTAGTGGTAAAATTGCCACTACTCGCTGGGTAATAACCCAGAAGAGCGCAGTTCTCAGCTACTTCGCGGTGGCACCCTCAAATCACGCAAATTGTTGCTAGTTAGACGGCACAAGTATCACATGCCTACATTCTTGGTGTGTAGGACCCACTGGCGCCATACCAATAATTTTTTATAACCCAAACTTACCGCATGGCGTCCATTCCGCACCCAAAAATCAGAACTTCCGACCACACGCCCTCCTCAGTTCCGATTTTGTTACTGGTACCAAAATCGCTATTACGTGGTGTTCCTATTACAGCCACAGCTCAAGATCTTCATCATGCACAATATTTACAGCCCCAAAAATCTCACCCGGACCAAACGATCTCCCCCCCAAAAAAATCCAGCACACTACATCATGTAGCTATTTTGGTACCACACTACGAACTGGTCATGAAATCTTGCAAGTACAGTTGGCAAATGTTGAAACACATTATTGCAATCGTAACGCCAACATTAAAAACCAGGATTACTGGCTTATAACTTCAAATGTGGGAATTAAAATACAAAAGGCACTAAATTGCAGTGCAGGACTAAAAAACACAGGGCTACTTTCCCACATTTTGGGCACTTCCAGTTCGCAGAACTGTAAAAAGTGAAAACCATAATCTGCTATACACCACCAAATTCCGTCTCATGGCTACCTTCTGACTGAAGGACCTCAGCTAACATTTATGAAATTATTTTATAAACATGTAAGAAATCATGACAAAGCAAGGGGTCAAAGGGAAATATCAAAGAACACTGAATGAAAAATATGAAACGTACCTGAATAATATGATGATAATAATAAATACAACCACACATAAAACCAAGTCCACAAATTATAACAAAGTTCAAGTAAGATATTATCATCTGGATTGGGTAGGACAATTACAGTTTATTGTAATCCACTTGGTATATAAACTGTGTGGTTGCAATAGTCATACTAATGCCATCAGAACAGGACTTCATATCACACTGATTTAATGGTGCAGATCTATATGTTGCAACCTCTGACATGACACCAGGAGGATTTTCCCCATCAAGTTCACAAGTCATAAATGCCTCGTGGGTAAATGAGTACTATGTAATAAAAAGTGGTTATGATGAATACAGGTTAACAAAACAAAACCATTCAACAGCATTACTGAATACAGGCAGACAAGGTAAACTGTTAAACAAAACACCTACTTACAAAGATACATTTCTACGTAATTTTTCTTATAAACGCAAGGAATATAACTTGGCAGCATGTATAGGGGATGGACAAAAATAATGGAAACAGCTGTGAAAGATTCACATTTCTTTATTAATATGGAGTTGGGCCACCATTTGCCTGCAACACAGCTTGTATCCTTCTTGGAATTGACTCTGTAAGTTCTGAATAGTCTCTAGTGGAATATTGTACCACTCTTTCTAGTCGCTTGAGAGATGATGGAGAGAATCTGCTTCTCACCCTGCTCTCTAAAACTGACCACAGTTGTTCAATGATATTTAAGTTGGACAATTGTGCTAGCCAGAGAAGATGTTGAAGTGCTGCATATTCATGCTCCTCAAACCAAGACAGAACACTTCTGGCTGTGTGTATGGGTGAATCGTCATCTTGAAAAATTCCATCATTGTTAGGACACAACACCTGGACCACTGGATGCACCTTGCTACATAAAATGTCCATGAAGTCACTGGCATTAATTTGACCATTCTGAGTAAGTACAGGACCAGCAGAATACTAGATATTGCTGCCCATATCATCACAGATCTGGTTTCATGTTTCACAGTTGAAACCAGGCATTCAGGATTATAGGCTTCTTTAGTGATGTCCAAACATAAACCCGGCCTTATGTTGGGAACAACATGAAGGATGACTCATCTGACCATATTATGTATTTCCAATCATCAGATGGCCAGGTTTTGTTTTTTAGGGCTGTTTTCAGTGATCAGAGATTTAGCAATTGCAGCTCTACCTGATGTTGGATTTCTGAATCTTTCATCAGACAGTTTTTGTGGAAACGGTCTTCAAGATTAATATTAAGTTCTGCTTTCACCTTTACTGCCGTCCATACCCTGTAGATATTAATTCAACTATACGCATTAAGTTGCCACTCAGCAACTCAAATAAATATACAAATAGGAAACCACCACCACTGGAATAAATAATGGATATATCACAGGCATGACAAAAGTTACTAACAGTATAACACCAAATATTTCACACAAATACCTTCAGAATATAAGAAAACATTTTCAAACAACTTGTATAATGCTTATGTAAGGCAAGTTACAAAATTGTGTGGGCATAGCAGGGTGAAAGTCACTACTAGAACAAATAATTCATTGTAAAAATTATCAACAAATGACACACAAACCCCACCATTCAGAACAACCAGTATTTATGAACTCACCTGCTCAGACCGCAATGCATATAAAAAGAACTTTCAAAAAATAAGGCAACAAACACTGTCATGTCAGAATGTTATTGTGACTGATCAATACACGGCACATGTGAAGCAGATGGTACACATCAGACCTCAATACAGTCACCACTACCATCTTGGCATCTGCCCCAAATGGTACCAATATTATTGAGTGTCTGTAGCCAAGAGGTGGCAACTTGCTTCACATCAGCATCTATTGCAATCACTTGCCAGCCAGGTGCTTCTCAAGGATTCAGTGAGAGATAAAACACTAAGCACAAGACTGGGACTGATCCATAACCTATCAGATGTACAGCCATAAACAGCTGTCCAGTCGGGTGTATGACGCATGGCATTTTCATGCAAAAGGACAATACTTTGGCAAAGTAACCGAGGCCTTTTGCAAAGAATGGCTGCCGTAAGCTAAGTGTACCACAATAACAATCAACAGTCAGTATCATCATGGTCAAGGGAATCCAAAACAAACACATGTATATGGTCCCAAGAAAGTCTTCCATGCCATCTTTACTGATGACAATGCTTCCATTTTCTTTGCTGTAGGGAGACGATAGTTTCTCTATCACACATCCTTTTTCTGTAATTAACCATGTTCCAGCTCCAAAAGTGCTCGCCTTGATCAGTATAACATGTCAAGTGGATAAAATAAAGGCCTCTACAGTCCCATACAATGAGCTTTGTCATCATCTGTGGGATTCCTTGGCACCCAGTGTGCACATTTCTCTGTAATCCAGATGGTCCTGGACAATTCTGTGCACTACCCAGTGAATGTCTAGCTCTCTGGCAACGTCAGCAGCTGAACGTGTTTGTACACCACACATCATCTGTAGTGAACATGCTTGGTGCCCAGGTCACTACCTGTCAATATCTGTCCTGTTGAGAGCCATGCATTGTATCTGTCTGTTTTCATGGTATTACACATAATCCATACACCTTCACCAACCAAAGTGGATTTTCACTGATGCAACATTCATCGCACACAAAAATCAAAACACACTTCATACTTCAAAGTCTGCCATGGTTCTTGCAGACCATCTATCTTTAATCTGACATACTTATGGTATCCACTCATAGCATACAGTGACACAATCTGTGTGCGCCAATTACATGCTTAAGTCTGCAGTCCCATGACACTATTTCATGTCAGACATGTTTCTTACCTTATTTTTTGAAACTGTCTTGTGTACCTGTCAAAGGTAGAAAGCTCAAAATATGATACAAGGAACACATCCACAACAGGGAGTACAACTGGAATGAATAAAGATATGCCACTCATTCTGAACAATAATCATGCCGTTAGTGTAACTGATGAGGTAAGAGAAATAACTTGGTTCTATAATAAAAGATAAAAGCATGCACATTTTGTAAAACCTGTAAATTTGTATCATGAAACAGGAAGCATAAGATAATAGCCTACTTTTTAATCTTGCCTGGTCACTACACAAGAAAGATGGCTTTCTATCCAAGTTCAAAGCAGGAAGGTAATCATGCTAATCCTACTCACACTTACTTTTCATTTTCAGATTGAAGTACTTTTTGGAATCAAACAACAAAATACTCTACAGAATTCCATACAGATCCACACAACACAAAACTGGTAGCGTACAGGCGCCTACATTTACATGGACCGCTACAGCATCCTCACACACCCAGCACTACGCTGTAATTTGGATGAGGTAATGGAAAAGATATCTACACTGTTTAATTACATTTTATCACTACCAAAGTTGTTACAATTTACAAATATGCTGACATATGCAATGTTAACATGTGACTGTAAATCCTCCTCTGTTCACCTTTGGACATTGAAACATGTAGAGGTGCAATGGTCAAACAATGTATTTTAAGTTGTGTCTTGATGGCATTAGTGTTAATTCGTAACACAATAACATGAATAAAAATGTGAAAACAGTGTGTGGTGTTCTTAGAGCACAGTGACTTCAAAATATACACCGTCTAGAAGCTCATTTACAAATGGGGCTGACAATTATCATGCAAAAACCAAAAATAGTAATGAAATGCCAATCAATTATTTATGTGCTTACCTATCTCCCCATACAATAGCCATAAGCATTTGCATATCTGCACACAGCCAAAATCAAAACTTTTAGATCTGTTACTCTAACCCATTCAACAGGCTGTCTTGCGAAGCTCCACTACTCAAGAAAGTTCCTGTGTTCACTACTCTGTTAACATAACTCCCAAACTAAGCACTGTTCTGGGCAGGATGAATCCTATCCACCACACCTTTCCACTCTACTTCTTAAAGATCCATTTTAATATTATACTCTCAGCTATGTCTAGTTCTTCCAAGTAGTCCCTGTTCCTTCAGGTATTCTGAGCAAAACGTTCACACACACACACATGCGCGCGCGCGCACACACACACAAACACACACTCTCTCTCTCTCTCTTCTGTCCAATATCCTGTTTTCTATTCCTCTAGTGCCTTACAGCCTGACTGACCATTCTTTGCAGATTATTGTCCTACAAATGACATTTCAGACCCATTTTGGCAGTAAGTCAGCAGTCTCATTGTCTGATGGCCCATGTTTGAGCAGCATGTTCATTTGCACCATGTTCTGAACTGCCTTTGTCACAAAGGACTGTAAGCTGTCCCATTCTAGTTTTGAGTAAATGTGGAAGGAGTGTAGTCCCTACAGCACAGCTTAATCATCCAGCAGAATATACATTTTTATCTGTACATGGCACACACTTCAGTATCCACTACTGTGGTGTACTGCCAGCAGTCAAAAATTCCCACTCACCAATCTGCCAATATCACAGGATATTGTACACAAAATGAGAAGACTGTAACCATTCAACTGTGTCAGTATCGGTATCCATCATCAAACAATGAGAGGCTGGTGCATAATGAACTGGAATGGACGTGGAAGGAAGTGGTCACATCCTGTCTGAAATACTACTGCAATATTTGCTTGAAGGTACAGAGAAAAGTCAATGAAAATCTGTCAGGCTAGCTGGTGCCATGGACAAGATTCACACCAGGTATTACCATTTGAACCAATCCCTTCAGTAGATATGTATAGTATTATCCATCACCATTACCAGAACAACTGCCGGTACATATACTGCATGCCAGCCAGTGTCATCACATGCACAGCTCCATTTATTTTCACAGCCCTTCACCTAGCAAAGAACACCTCTGCTGATGTCAATGCTCAGTCAAAAGTCAGGTGATGGGCCTCATATTGTGGTGAAGACCCGATATAACACTCCTAATGGCAGTCCTCAGTGTACTCAAGTGCCTCTACAAGATTGGGCAGTCTTCATCCTACCATCCAGCTATAATCTGCATATCAGTCCTTTGTACAGTACCATCCCTCCGGAGTGTGACTTCAGAGGACAGCTGTTATATACCAAGTGCTTCCATATGGCCCTTTAAGGTATTTACAGCTGCCAGCACCACTGTGATGTGTGGACTGACAGAACAGACTTGCTCAAATGTTACATATATATGTACTACTTCTGATACCATCTAGGAACTTCTCCTTTATCAGGATAGCAGTATTACCCATACATTATGCTGTGTGTCAGCCATTACAACTGAGCTCCTGCCAGGAGGTCCATTCACAAGGAGTAACAAAACTTCTACTGCAGCAAACTTTACACGTTGAGCTCCTCTGTCTCCCATGCAGCAGGGTCCTGATTCTAGTTTCTAGCATGGGGCTGACTCATCCACATTAACAGTGGATTCAACTTCATGTGTTCCGGCAATTGAAGGAATACTTCAGATGCTTCCACATTATCAAGGAACACTCCTTGTACGGTCACCATGTCCAAATGCATTCTAAATGCACGTAAATCACATCATAAACAGATGTTTCAATTAATGTAGCAGACCAGCAGCCACTTTGACTTCTGCACAAGGGACATTCCTTTAATGCTCTGTCCCTAATAAATGTGTCTACCATCTTCTCCGCTCTTTGGACTGCATACAACAGGAGACTGTTCTTGAATTGTGCTGATGTCACCAAACCTCCTTCCCTTCAGTGCCAACCTAAGTTTCCAAAAAAAGGAATGGAGCCAAGTCTGGACAGTACAGAGGATGCAGAACAGCCATGCCATTCTATAGGGTTCTCACGACAGTGTATGACATTTGAACTCTCATACTTTTCACAATTTCTGAAACATAATGCATTTCAGGGACAGGTTTGGCCCTGTTTTAAGGCTTCCTTCTTGCAAAACAACTGCCACCACATGGCAATTATTTACACTTTAAATAACCCAGACTAACATCACATTACTAAAAACCACATATTTTAAAAACTTGTAACATATACAGGGTGTCCCAGGAGGAATGTGCCAGACTTCGGGAGAGTGTTCCTTATGTTAAACTATACCGATATAACTCAAAACACCTATATCCAAAGTTGAACGGTTACGGAGATAATAGCCAGAGAAAAGTGTGGTCTTCATCGGTGTCGACGTACTGTACGCCGTCCGTGACATCATACTTGTCCAATGCGCCTGCCCGACAACTAGACATCGTAATGCAGTGACCTTGGCGTGTGCGCTACAGCGCACGGTAGCTCTGATGTCACAAGATAACAGATCAGCTGTGGCCTGCGTAAAGTACTTGGAAGTCTAAGGACAACTATGACACGAGTGCAAGTGTTTTTGTAGTTCAATTTAATGGCTTTATGTCACTCACAAGTGACTTTGATGTTACGTACAGCTATTAAC
>Ga0123357_10011419_pt1 | contig 11389 bp, 4 predicted proteins | sample TergutEmb28metaG_FD_89873 | JGI IMG/M metagenome (GOLD analysis project Ga0123357, IMG submission 89873) | Embiratermes neotenicus P4 segment gut microbial communities from Petit-Saut dam, French Guiana - Emb289 P4 | ecosystem: Host-associated > Arthropoda: Insects > Digestive system > Gut ...
ACCCTTTGATCCGTTCCGTCTCCAGAGTTACAGCTGCTCGCGCCAACGCTTCTTCGGTCTTCCAATTGTTCTCCTTCCTTGTGGTCTGTAGTGGTATGATTTCAAAGGGATTCGGTTTTGTGGTATTCTTTGCAAGTGTTAAAGCCACAAATCTTGGGAAACACCGTCTGACAAGATATCGGTCAGCTGTGCCAGCAAATCCGACTTCCTCACGTCCTCGATCTTGATCCCTGAGCAATGCAACTTTAGTTGTAGCAGAGAGGAGCTGATGAAGGCGAGTCCTCGGCGCCTCAAAACCGAGACCTTCGGCTAAGGGAGCACACCCCTACTGAAAACAGACATGTTTGGAGGCCCTGAGGTTAGTTACCACCAAACTTACTCAGCGAGGGACTGGTTATCCATCCTGAGGACACCCTACACAACTCAGAATCTCCAGAGGAAGCACAGGACTGATTCACAAATGACAACTCTACAATATATGCGGTGTATTCGGGAGAGGGGACGAGATCTCATTTACAATAAATTTAAAATTCGTGTTTCCGTGCATCGTTAGTGCAATTACAGTTGATAACCAACAAGATGCAACTATTTTGATTTATTTGCTTCTAATCAGCTCTACATGTTTTGGGCGATGTTTTCGCTGATGCTGCGTATTGGTGGAACTCAGTCCCACCCAAACGCAACACCAGCCAGCAGCAACATCGGTGCACAATATCAGAAGCTGTAGTTACAGTGATATACTCCTGATGATGGGCGAAAACATCGCCCGTGACATGTAGAGCTGATCAGAAGAAATAAATCCAAGTAGTTGCATCTTGTTGGTTATCAATTGTAATTACTCGTTTACAATAGTTACTGGCATACCACTTGTTGTTAATATAGTTGTGTTCTTACTGTATGTCTACTATATATTTTGATGTTATGATTTTATGATTGAATCAACACAACGAGGATGACTCACCTCAACGTAAGCTGTTGTTGACGAATTGCATATTGTCTATTCCTTGCACTCTAATTCATTATTACAATTCTAACCAATAATAAAATTGTGTGCATGTGTTGGTTTGAATTAGAACTGTTGTTGACATCACCCAAATAAGTTTAACTTGTCTTCAACGTATTTCGGCCCAACCGGACCATCTTCAAGGTTTGCGTACTAAGACACTTTTAAAACATTTCAGCAGTACCAACAACAACAACAACAACAACAACAACAATTTTAATTTTATAACTGATTAAACATGTACATAGTACAAGTACAACAATACACGAATTATTTATTTCCTTGTCCGATAAGGGCAACAGAATAAATAATCCATTGCCATTAACCCCATTTGTTTTTTTTTTTTACGTTCAAAAAATTTAAAAGAGAAATTCATCTAAATAAGGTTTATAATTAAATCAATCAACAGCGCCCCCAAAAAGAGCGTGTGTATATTACTAAGGACTGCTTAAGAAATTAATCATTGTGTATTCTGAGATTTGAAAGAAAGAAGTAGAAATTGTTGGAAAAATTAAGGTTATTTCAAGTGAAAGCCCTGATGCATGGCGTTAAAGGACTAAGCAGTTTGTGTAAAACAAACTCCAGCTTCCATACCTCGTAATAAAAAGTGTACAAATATTACATGCCGTATTGCATGAAACAAATATTGTTATAATCAAGGATATCTCTTACCTAACATAACTTATTTTAACAGTCATCTTAATATGAACGTTTTCCTAAATAACACAGACCTGGATAGAGATAGGAAAGATGCTGCTAAAATGTAAGTATGATAATTATTTGCTTTTTTATAATTCGTGTATTAATGTTTTCTATTGTTTTAATTTTACATTTTACATTCCTGATCCTATTCACTTAATTGTTGTTATTAAAGTGTTATTTCAATAAGAGAGGCATTGGTAGTAATTGCCTGTTGTAGGACATCAGCCTTTGGCATTCACTCTAACAGGGAAATTCAATTTATCTGAAACAAAATTATTGGGTGAATTCAGGGAAGTACGAATCCCGGCGGTCAGGTCGCCATGGTGTTTAAATTTGATACCGTAGCATCTAATATTTGTGGGTCCTCAATACAGAACTTCTTTCATGTCAGCTTTCTGACGGCTAGAATTTTGAGGTGGTTTCTATATTTTTTATATATTTGTTCTTCGCTAGCTCTGTTGGTTAGGAAATTTGTACACACATTAGCTGTGGGATATATTACCTTTTCCACGTAAAATATTCAATTATTATCTTGTTTTGTTTACACTGAAATTAAAATCGCCGCTCTAACCACATCAGCAAACAGACACGTGCAATTAATTGTCTAGGTAAAAAGCATCGTTTACTGCTTCAGGACCGAATACGGTAAACAGCTGTTACAAAATAAATATTAGAATAGGAGAATGTCAGTGTATCCTTCGCAAGCCTGTTACAGACGACTTCTACAGAATGAGGACATCAGGGGCCAGACTTCCCTGTAGCGCATCCCACAGAGAGCAATTTTCAGAACTTTCGTAATACACACGTGTACTGCGCTGTCAGCAATTATTGCAAATATGCAGCACAGACAGAGTAAATTAAACTCAGTCTAGGCGGTGTGCATGCGTTTGTTTGTCATGTGGGATTCACCACTGTGAATTGACAGAGAAATGGAGGCTCAGTAAGACTGCCTGAAAGGCTTAAACCCAAGACAGTCTGCCAGCGAAACCCATAATTGATTTACATGTCACATCGAATTGGAGTTTTCATTCATCAGCATCCTATTGTACAGGGAGGTCTGCTGAAAATCGTGCCAAGACGCATGGCCAGATGAGGTGTTACATTTCCTAATACAATATATGTATGCATGTATGTATGTATGTATGTATATATGTATGTCTATGTACGTATGTATATATATATATGTTTGTATATTATATATATATACATATACGACGAACAGATTATTAAACAACGTTTGAAGTTCTCTTCTAAAAACTGTCGACACAGCACGCCTGATGAATCGGCCGCTGCATGACTCACACACACACACACACACACACACACACACACACACACACACACACACACAGTAATATCGTCTCGCTTACGGTTAAGTTGAATCGCCTAAACATACAGTCCACTGTAGTCACTTGAGTGACTTGTGTCAAGCACAGAATACCATGCATTTATTTTGTTCATGAGTATGCAGTACAGTGTAATACAGAGGGTGTCCGGTCTTGAAAACTCTACAAGAAATCATATGAAAAATGTTGTGGAAAATTTAGAATAAGTTTTCCCGGTTCTTCGGTATCTCAGAAATTAAGCTTTTCTTGGGTTGAAGGAGGTCCTTTCAAACACCTACTCTAACATGAGGTAAGTTGTCTTATAAATATATCTTAGTTGTACCCGCGCGAATAATTCGCACGTAGAAACAGTAAAATATTTAGTCAACACCAATTACAGCATTTTAATAAACTTTAATCGTACTTACTAATGCTTGATGCTGGGTAATTTCTTTCGGAGATCAACGGATTGTAAGGAAGTTGTTAGAAAGAAAGAAAATCCACCTAGCACGTGTAAATAAGAAACGTAATGTTAAAATCGACAGTCCTACTCCAAGCGGATGCCAAATGGAGTACCTGAATGTTAGTTTACCTTGGAATCCGTCTGAGGCAGCACCGTCAATTTTTAACTTTAGCTTTTTTGTTAAAAACAGTTTTTTGAGAAGGAATTGATAAAAGCAAACGAGATTGCCATCAGTTACGAATCATAAGCTTTCTAAAAACGTCTCTTTTTGAAGATCCGTTCGGTAGTTCAGTAAATCATGAAGAAATAACAGGCTTTACCGTACTGATATATATGATTCAACATGGAAATAGAAGGCGGGTAAAATTTTCATATCTCTTGTTGGGTTTACGAATGAAACGCCTCTAGTTTCGTAGTCTACAAGGAATATTACTCTAACAAAACTCGCAGACTTTCATGATGGTGATGATGATCGGGAATATCTCACTGCAATGGACAAACTAATGGCAAAACGACGGGTGAATCGGGTTTCGATTACAGCACAAGCACACGTCTCTATTTGGCTTCCACCTAAGCACAGACTACGGGACACACACAGCTTTCCAACCAGAGGAAAGCGAGTCTTGTTTCCAAGGAGTTAAATTGACAGCTCGATAACATAGAGATTAAGAATGCGTGGAGTAATACCACCATTCCATAATGTACTTGACTTGTTGCTGTAAATATGTGTGATAGAACAATGGAGTAGCAGGCTACGGATTGAAGAGTTATGGATGATTTTGGGCCAATAATTTGTGGTTTCAAAATTAAACAAACTGAAAATGAGTTGTAAACCGTGTAGCTTGTTATTCAAACGGTACAAGATTAAATAAATACTACATATCAACTGCCGATACAATTATTTGTGTCTCCTGGGGTGTTAAGCCCTGCCGACTGGTAATTACGGACGCTTCGAGGTGGCATAGTGTGTCCACCTTACTACTACTAGCAGTAGTAGTAGTAGTAGTAGTAGTAGTAGTAGTAGTAGTAATAGTAGTAGTTGTTATTATTATTGTTGTTATGGTTGTTTTTGTTTTTGTAGCAGTAGCGCACTAGCAGCAGCGAAAAGCTGTTCTGATTGCAGGATATTCTCTGTGTTATTTCTTCTTCCTTTCCCACCTCTAAATATAAATATGACATATTATTATCAAAACGCTACGCATGGTATTAAAATCGTATTAAGCAAAGTCTACCTGAGTATTCTGTGCCTGGATTTGTAAAACTTTAAGCTCAGTACGATGTGAAAAATCGCACATCATACACACAACGCCCTTATATTTAACGGGCGGGCGACGGGCGGGCGGGTGGGCAGGCAGGCGCACAGAAGAGAATCGCAGACGTACTTCGAAATTGGATTCTGTCATCCGCTATACATTCTCTGTCACACCTGTTACCATGTGTTAGCAACCGCTGGGCGTACTGTAATTGGAATTGCTTCAAAATGTGAAATGGGAATCCTATAATACAAATATGAAGTTCAATACTTGGCAGACAGAACGACATCAATTGGCATGAAATTAATTTCAGTCTGCTACTACATATATCTTTTACCCACACACAGTTATTCGTGTAAGCAGATGATGGTCATATCTCAACACTTTTATTCCATCACATCATAACAAAACTTCCAGTTCTTCGGATTATATAGGGGTGAATAGAAAAAATTGTACGTAATGAACTGTAAGGGATAGGTAAAAGCGGCCATGACCTGATTTTAATATTCTGGCATTTGTTTGAAGGGACAGTGCAAACCAGTGACATATATGAGTCAGTGTAGCCGGTTTCCTGGCAGAGATAGTGAACCGGGACTTTCCGTCACAACTACGGGTCGAGTTACTTTCGCAGCTGAAGAGTGGCAGCTGTGGCTGTCGTCTCAAACCTTCCGGCCGAGGTCTTGTACTTCTACTTTCCATTTACACTGCATAGAAATTTGTCACTAAATGGTGACATTTTTATAGTGTGTGTGTGTGTGTGTGTGTGTGTGTGTGTGTTTGACCATTATACCCTTCCGCATTTGTTACAATGATTCATGCGGCGAACAAAACTGCTAGCAATAAATCTGTATTTTTCACAGATGTTATCAGTTTTTATATTGGTATAATTTGCACGAATCAAGCCAAAGTCTCAGTCAGTGACGTAGATAATAAGTCGAGACCCCATGCCGCCAGATAGGCCGACGGCCCCCTATAATGATCAGCGAAGTTCCTGCCCGGTCTAATAAGAGATACGTAATTCTGTGTTCTGCCAGAAGGGAGGAATTCAGTACAAATACAGACAACCAACTATATGCAACAATAACCATTTATTAATGATTTCAATCAGCTCAACATGTTTCGGGCGATAATTCCGTCCATCCTCAGGAGCACTAAACTGTTTTTACAGCTGATGATGTGGAACCGTCTAGTCAGTTCCACCTCCTCCAAGTCACCAGCCAGCAGCATTGTCCGTGCATTATACCTGAAGCTGTAAACACAGTCTAGTGCTCCTGAGGATGGGCGAAATTATCGCCGAAACATGTTGAGCTGATTTAAAACATTAATAAATTGTTATTGTTGCATCTAGTTAGTTGTCTATATTATCAAACCTAAAAATTGTAATGTTCTTTACTTTTAACGGCAACCCTGCCCCAAGGGGCTATTGCTCCATGGGGTCTGCGAAGGTCGTATCTACGCCAGTGGCCTGAATCGGAGATGCTGGGGGCATTGTTATTTTGTGCCTAAGAGGTAGTAAATAACAGGCGGCTGGATAGGAGTTCCTAAAGAAGAGAACATAAATTGAGGTCACTGCCAAACATTATAGCCACGGCGATGACCTAAATGAGGATGACCTGGAAGGAGCGCGTACTATAAACGACTGGAAATGATAAATACATAAGAAACTGCACTTGAACGGCTTCACACAATTTGGAGCACTAGACGTAGATGCAAGAACAACAGTATAATTAATGTGAACAAAGCAAACAACGCACGTAATAACGAAACCATGAGGCACATTCCTGCAACCATTGTTGCAGGAGAAAAGCAATAAGTATTACAGATTCTGAAAGTTTGTGTTTGTTGCCTTAGGTACCTTGCATGAAATGCGCGTGTGCCTTATTGTCATCTGTGCGTCTCCGTCTCTACTACATTTTTCCACATTATCTCATAAACAACACGATTTTCAGAAACAAGACACTGAAAATAAATGTGATTTGACCTTCTCTACAACGTATGTCTCAAACATATCTCATTCTAAGAATAACTGAGTGAGATACGATCAAAAATATAAATTGGTCTTCATGTAAAGTGACCGTTACTCTTGTCCGATTTTAATTACTCTTGAATTTTCTCTAGATTTTTTTTTTTCGAAAAATACTCAAATATTAAATTTCATGAAAAATCTTCTAGTGTCAGCCGGGTTCTTCCATGCGGACAAGCACGACAAAGTTAATAGTCTCTTTTCACAATATAGCGAACGCACTTAAAGAAGTGCAAATATGTCCTTGACTACGTCTTGAAGACATTAGTGGTATCTCGACACTAAACGGCGGTGAATGGACGAATTCACCACCGGCCCCTTTAATATCAGTGCCCATTCAACATAATATTTCTCGACCATACAACAGGTCTGGACGTTTTGGAGAAGAGGGAATTCTCTTTCTCTGCACTGCATATCGAACCCCGATTTGAAAATGGATTTCCAAGAAGTAGAACTGGATCCTTTCAACTGGATTTAGGCACTGGCGTTGGGACTCAAAACGGGCAAGACCTTCCAAGTTCTTTAAACGAAACAGAAATTATTGACCAGGTGATGACTACCAGATAAAGAAAATCTCTTATCCATGAAGCTAGTAGTATCACAAACCATACAACACAGAGACAAGAAAATTGCATAATTCTAACCTGGACAGCAATTGTTTTATTTTCTTCTTCTGTAAATATTTACCCATTTTCTATTTGTCTCTTTGTTTATTTAACGACTTTTCCCTGGTTCCCCCTTTAAATAGTGCTTTAAAAAATGTGACGGCAAACAGTAAATTCGGACGGATATGGATGGAGTGTTATGTCACTGTTTTGTGCAGCACTGAAAAATATAGGACAAGATTAATTAGGGTAGCCTGCCTGTGGTTGGGTTGATTCAATCCGGGAGTTTCCTCAGTCAGAATCATACTGTTCAAGAGTACCTTTCAGTAAAATAAAGGTCCATGCCACCTAGGCACATACCGGAGTAGAATTTCATATCTACTCATTCGTAACTTCGGCACTAGATGGGTGTCAGAGGTCAGCCTCACACCCCGGCCACTTTCCCCCCGAGAAAGAACTCGGTACCCACTGAATAGGAGGGTGGGTGGGCCCCAAAGGAAGTCCAAACATTTTGGAGAAGAAAAACGTCTTGCTTCTGCCGGTATTCTAAATCCGAACCGCTCAACACACAGTGTATTTGTTGACCTATTTACTTACTTGAGAGGGGCAGCCGAATAGATAACAGTAAAACTATTATTATAAAAACAGGATGCGAAATGTTATAGTGGATTCAAGTGGCAACACGGAATTGATCATTTGGGATCAACAAAAGCAGGATAGTTGTTGATCAGTCTAGTATATCAGCTTTAAAATAGGCTCTAAGCTGCACCATTTGGTCAGTTTACTTATGCATGTTTTATTTATCTACATTTAAGTTTTAGGCATTGTTTTATTTCTAAGCTAATGAAGACAATTTTATTTTACCGGAGTACATGCCATTGTGTTTGTGTATCAATAAAAAATCGCTTACTGTCCGTCAAAAACAAACTATTATTCTATATTTCGGTATAACTCTGCACAACTGCCACTTTTATTTTGGACCAGAACATATAAGAGTAGTTTCATTCGACGGGCAGTGATCGATTTGTTTTGAATAATGAAGACAAGTTTAGACTATGTATATATATATATATATATATATAACGATCGTTCATGGAACTTCTGCTGTTGACCCAGTTATGAATGCAGTATAAGCCGCTCTCTGTATCAGATCAACATAGAATATGAACACCTGTTTTGACAGCTGAATGTCGTCCTGTGCGGGAGTAAAATGGACGCGTGTCTGGTCTCGGTTTAGACGTGCACTATGGCAGAACTGGTCTGTCAGTCGATGCAGGTAGACTGAACGGTCGATGGCAAGTGAACTGCTGCCATCCTGGCAGAAAGCTTACTGACCAAGAACTAACCACGTATTGGAACTCTTACAGTAACACTTACTGAATTCGTGTAAGTAGATCATACTACTGATTACTGACTTGAAAACCGAGAAATCGTGGTTGGATTTCGGCGGAGAAGAAATCTTTGATTTCGTCAAAGTGTCCACATGGGCTCTGGGGCTACACAAACTACTCAAAATTTACCGGGGTTAAAGTGGCCAAAGCGTGAATCTGACCACTCACCTCTGTCTAGGATCCATAGGTCTTCGTGAAGGGCATAGGAGTAGTTTTATATTTGCCTTTTATATACTAATGTCTGTGGCTCAATCAGAGGGTCCACAAAGCGGACACCTGCATCTCACAACTAGATTTTCTGAAAAGGCACGCTAAGAACTGCTACGGCAGTGGCTCTCAAAGTGCGTTCCACGGACCCTAATTTTAGCGAGACCTGGCCAGGAGGTCCATGAGATTATTTCGATGAGTTACAATGAAAAGTATTGCACAAAACGTTTGTAATATTAAACAAAATCTGACTTATCTTGATAAATAACATTATACAATACACTGTAGTTTCTGCTCAGTACAACAGGTTTTATTTCCTTTGGCTTTTTAATCTCAGTTTTATTGCCATTTCTGGTAGAAATATCATAGATTTCATAAAGATTTTTTAAAATAAATGAATAATGATTCGTCAACACAACCAAATTTTCTCTGGTACTTATTTCTGCAACAAATTGCAACCACAAAGTCATTTTTTGGGCTAAAATACTTTAAAAACGCAAGAAAGGTTTATATACAATTTCAACATAATCGTCAGCTGAGAACTGGTTTAACAACTATGATGTGTTTTAAAAGTATTTTAGCCTGAAGATGGTCCTGTGTGTTTGAAACTTGTCGCAGAAATAAATACCAGAGATAATATCGTTGTGTTGACGGCTCTCTATTCCTTCATTAACACAAAGGGATGATAAACCTAAAGAAAGTAACTAATTTTTATACTGATGTAATACACTGTTTTACAGTTAAAGTACTTTTCTTTTTGTAACTACAACAGCTTTAAATATTGCTACAGGTCGAACCTTAAGGATTCTACGAGTTGAAATTATTTCAGTGAGGGGGCGTCCACGGAAATACTGAGGCCATTAGCGGGGCCCGCAACAACAGAATATTTGAAAATTCTGTGTTAATGTATTCTCGCTTGTTTGTGTTTGGATGGGCTTAAACCCCGTGAAGTTGTGGATTCTAACGGCACTTCAACCCAACCCCTGGATAACAGATGAAGGATAAGGAACGCTAGTTGAACATAGCAGATACGGGAATACCGAAGTATTCGGAGAAAAACGTGTCCCAATACCACTTCGACCACGAATCCAACGTCAACCGCGCCGTGAATAGAGGCCTGTTCTCCCGTTCAGGAAAAGCGATTAGGCGCCTGAACCATGCTGTTCTTTCCTGCACACGTTGACGCTGTACGTAATGTGGATAATCGTAACTGAGTTAGGAGACAGACAGACACACGAAGGATGCCAATACTTCCCTAAAATGAATGCCAAATTTTTATTGTTATTCCTTACCTTCGCGAAACGCGGTGGTTGCATGTTAAAAGCACCATCTTCTTAAAGCATGTCAGACAGGTAAAAGGTATAGTTTTCCCCGTATACTGCGCCAAGAAGGCACTAGGTGTACGAGAGTGATTAACTTTAAGCCCCGACCGCTTTACCCCAGCGAAGGAGTTCCGGTACCAGTTGAATAGGAGGCTGAATGTGTCCCAGATCCCGTCTGGACTTTTCGAAGAAGAGAAAAATCTGTTGCCTTAATCGGGATTCGAACCCCTTACCGTGAAGCCAATAACATTGTCCTTATACCAACTAGGCTGCTCCGGCTTAACTTGTATACGTAATGACGTGTTTTACTTTAACTGTACTGAACATATTGATTTTGTAGATAGAGCCAGGTATTATGAAACTGTTTTGATACTCTTCCTTGGCATTCCTTGAAACATTTATCTTTATTTGTATTTGTAATCCTTTATCTACTGTTTACGCAGCAATACCGTCAGTAGTGCAGAATTGGTTGCAGGTGTAGAATGCTTAGTGTTAAGGAAATTGTAAGGGATTTGGAAGGAAGCAGTTGTACCTAATTTAATGTCCTATCTCGTCACTGGTCTGGAGGAACTGAAGAAACCCAAGAAAATTTTCAGGCAGTGTAGCCGATATCCCACGCTTCTTTCAAACTGGCCGTCTCTCGAATGTAAGTCGAAACCGTTACAATTTGCGAAAATTTCATCAGTTGAATATGTCTCGCATCAACAGCCCTCTCGCCACACGTTTCTTTAAAAACATGTAATTACTCATTCATAAAAGGTAAAAGTAAATTTGTCCCTGCACACATCATGTCAGCACACAGGGTGAATGTAGGTATGGATCCAGTAATTCTCATTCCCAGTGCCAGAAGCAGGTGAGTTGTCAGCCGCACGCCCCGCCTGTTTACCCCTGAGACAATATCAAGGTACCACATTAGGGGTGGGCCGGGATAGTGCAGTCGGTTTGGCGACTCTCTACGGGCTGGACGGTCCGGGGATCGAATCTAGGTGGGAGCGAGATTTTCTGCTCCAGTCCATACCGGCCCTGGGTAGCGGATCTCTTTCTTGGCGGTAAAGAGGCCGGGGCGTGACGTTGAACACCAAACCCCATCTAGCG
>Ga0123357_10011420_pt1 | contig 11389 bp, 6 predicted proteins | sample TergutEmb28metaG_FD_89873 | JGI IMG/M metagenome (GOLD analysis project Ga0123357, IMG submission 89873) | Embiratermes neotenicus P4 segment gut microbial communities from Petit-Saut dam, French Guiana - Emb289 P4 | ecosystem: Host-associated > Arthropoda: Insects > Digestive system > Gut ...
TTTTCAGAATGTTTTTAAAGTGATTCAGACACTTTTCTTCAACCAAGGCACAAAGTCTGTTCATTTCAGCTCCTGGAATGGCCCGACCGTTAATGTTTGCTGCTTTATGTTAGCGCGCGCATCCACTAAAACATTCTTTAGCCGAATCCATATTCGTTAACCGAGTCCGGAAAACAGCGAAAAAATCTTCGTTAGCCGAAAATTTCGTTAGCAGGGTCACTCGTTAGCCGAGGTATCACTGTACATTAAAACTTCAAACCAAAATGGTAACAATATATAATCTAAGCGTTAACATTCAAAGGTTTCGCAAAGGTTTCGTAGTTTGCCCACTCATTAGAGACTTCTTGATATTTCTAACAAAGATGATTACTTATACGTATACACTTAATAAACCAGTTAAATTTTCAAGGAAGACCTTTGTTTGCTGTGACATCGACAAAAGACCCGCAATGTTACTGAGACAATCTTCAGCTTTATATTGAGTCTTCCTCTCTCAGTACCATTTCCGATGATTGCTTCATACGCAGCTTCGGCTTAATATAACTCTTACCAGAAGGACAAGCGGGTAAAGCCTTGGAACCTTCAACAAAGCAAAGAATTTCGGCTATCGGAGCAAACTGGAGAGGAAAGTACATATGTAATTTCACTTATTTGATGCTGCTTGTGAGAAAAGCCACCCATAAAACAATGTGGGGGAAAATTTTAATTTTCTGATATTTCTGCTAAGTATTCAAATAAAATTGTTTGTAGTGATAGGGATGACATACACGACGATAGGCATTCTTCGAGATATCGATACTCATTTCACTAGAATATGCTCCGCATTTCATAGACTCCGAAGCAGATTACCCTTTTGGCGCCGGAATTATTTTTTTAAATTTTAGCACACTCTGTATATAAAATGTGAATAAAACAGGAACCAAATACGTTAGAATTACGAAACAAACTGCATTTTGAAGAGAAAAAAAAAACGGAGAGTACATACCATGTTTAAAATATTCCGTACCTATATTTGTTGAATAAATATATAAAATGCAAAGTTTAGAGGTTAGCGGTGCGGTACGACCACTATAGTGGTCGTTAGGCGTCAAAGGGTTACGTATTCAGGATAGCCCCCACCCCACCCACCACTGTGGATCCCTACCAACCCTTCAGACTTAACTTCTTTATGATGCGATTTAATATGATTCCCTTGTCAGTGTTAGGTATCTATCTCAATGGCCTTGTAACTTTGATTTGCCAGCCGGAGTGTTGTCGCCCCTCACCGTGACACAAGTTAAGCCTGTCTGATCACATTTCAATCTCACAAACCTAACCGCATTTGGCTAAGACTACAAACTACGAAGTTACACGTCATATAACCTCCAGGACACGACCACTTGTTACCATATCCCTTCTAATGCAGTATTCGCTACTGACTTTCCCTCCATAGTCCTAGCTACTAACTGCGTCATTATGGGAACTAGATCTGAGGTTTCAGCGACAGACTACGAAGATTATCGTCCAGTGGGATGTGACCCCGTGCAGTCTGACATAAATTCAGCGACATTTCATGGAAAACCCGCTGCTACCATCTTATACCAGACTATAGGAGGTCACGTGACAGAAGAGAGCTATATTCAATAAAAATTACGTGACTCTATTGTCATGCTAGTTGCTTTGTCTTAGGTTCGTATATCTACTTCGTCTCGTTGCTCCCAAACACCTTAAATCGATAAAGGTTACAGTCTTCTGGGATGTTATTGATTCCGATGTGTCGCAAATATCTGCTGACCCAATTTTCAGTGTAGGTGAATCATTGGTTGTGACAGCGTGTTTCCCAGAAACGTCTGTGCAGTGCGTAATTTCATACCACATCGTGTCACAAACCAAAAGTTAATAACAGCGACGTAGTCCCAATATCCTCAGATTTCACTCTCAGTCTGAGTTCTTTGGGAGAGAGGCCAAGGTGTCTTGGTGTTCGCATGTTTCATTCGAGTCAAGAGAAATGTGCTTGTTGCAGTGCCGAGGAAACAGGTAGCCAGAGCAGCGTAACCGGCCGTACGGCAGTAGGAAGGTCTAGGTAACGTGTTATGAATGGACTCAATTGTCCTGTCAACTGCATGTTAAATGAGTTGCTTAAACATACACTGTACTGTAAATGAAATTGTTCATATTAATCGTCCTTCATGGGATAATGAAATGAAAGAAAAGAAACAAATGCGTAAATGCAGAGGTTAACTACATGTTGAATGAGTCAAGGGTCATACAAAGAATGTTACAGTATGTTTATCGTAAACACAGTAAGCTGCGGCTGCTAGCACAAAAGCGAAGCAAGTTTCCTGGGTCGTGCCACGTACAAGGCGCTCTTATTAAGAATAAAACGAACTGTGATTAATAATGCAGTAACTCACCTTTTGTACTCTGAACCCTCAATTTCACGTAAACATTGCTCAGTCGGTACAGTAGCTCGCTACGGACTGGACGGTCCAGGGATTGAATCCCGGTAGGGGCGAGATTTTCTGCACCATCCAGACAGGTCCTGTGGCCCACCAGGACTCCCGTACAAAGGGTACCGGCTCTCCATCCAGCGGATAAAGCCGCCGAAGCGTGGCGTTGACCACCCACCCCATCTACAACCGAGGTTTAAGAAAGAGTAGAGCTATACATCTACTCTCTCTCTTTCTCTCTGACCTCTTCTAGGATGAACTTAACCTTTACATTAATACTTAAAATTCAGTTCCTACAGCACAGCAAGCACCACACGTAACGAAGATCAATCGGTGAATGTCGATTAGGGCAATAACCACTAATTTTGAGTCTTACACATAAGAATGTGGTACATATATTAACCACTGTGCTTTAAAAGATGTAGCTTCGTGGGTGCTAGAATAAAGAAAATCTGCCATGCGTGACCTTTGATTTTTTGTCTACTTTCCCTCACAAAAAAAAAAAAGATAATGATGCTTATAAAAGCATCATGCAGATTGTCACCACTTAAACGTTGACCCAACTTACCATTCTTCACGAAACGTGGTTACGAACTTAATGCTACGTAAGACATTCGAATGATCGCCATGTTCGCAATAGTCGACTTACAAAAAATTACTACGCAGTATGTAGGTGCTTTTGTGACGCACTTCCCTCAATAAATTTCACATGCATATCTCCAGTGTTCCATTATAGTCATTAAAATGAAACCGAAAGACTAAAAATTTCGCGCAGCAGGCATGTTGCTATTTTACATTCAACACTAATATTACTTTGAGACAAACTGCATATTTTTCCGTGTTCTGTTGCCAAACATCACACCACATTCTCAAAGTACGTGTCGCTGGAGTTTCTGTGGTTTCATAATTCCGCACGCCTATCGTGCTGTTACTATCGACTGTAGGATACTTAAAATTAAGTCGTTGGGGCAGCTTTCAATGCATAAGGGTTACGCTGACTTTCATGCACCTTGGCCACACTACTCAAAAGTTGATACAGGGAGAAGCAAAAAAACAAAGAGCATGGTGATTGCAAAAACGTCCTTTTTTTACTTTAGGAAAAGAAACGTACAAAAAAGAATTGTTATATAAAACAATAACACCAAACAATATCCATGTGGATGCTTCAGTTAATCAGATAATGTAATTACAAGTTAATTAATTTTAATTGAGGATTTGAAAACCCGTACTCTGAAATCTCCTATGCCAGGTTCTACGGTTTTCTATATAAACGATACATCCTCTATGGAGCTCTAGATTCATCCCTGGGATGATGTCCATGTGTGCAGCACACAGACTAATTTCCGCAAACCATGCATCGGACGATCAATCAGAATGCAATGGGACTGACCCTCACCCTTCGACTGAACCGAGTAAAAGGGCCTTCCGGGTGATATAACGGGATGATAAAACCATCCGCGTTGTTCTGTAACACCCTGCATTGCATCAACTAACTGCTACATGCACCAAAGTCCTTATGGTTACGTCACGTGTCACTTAGCTTGTGAACAGCTTGCCAGTCTTTTATGAAGGCCAAATGGTCAATACCGTTTTTGAAAAAAATTCGGCAGTCAATATTCTTCCTATCCAGACGAAACCATCCCAAACTCCGTCCTCTTTCTTTAAAATTCATCTTAATATTATCCTGCAGTCTTTGCCTAGGTGTTAGGGTAGTTTCGGCTAAAGTGTTGTCTGTATTTACCAACTACATGCCTGCAACCTGTTCTGCCCCTACATTTCTCGATGTCATCACACTAACAACATTCTAGCGGAGCGTGAAATTATTTCATTGTAAGGTATGAAATTGATGTTAAATATGGTCATCATTTATAAGCAAGCACTTTAGGGGACGACGCGGCATCTACGTCATTAGGATCAAAATTATCTCAGATATTTAACTGTAGCAAATTTTGACCTCAGAGGCTAGATGGCTGACAGGTCATTTCTGCGAAGAGTTAGGGGCGGGAGCAAGCTGTAGCCTTATGTTAAGTAGCAATTTATTTTCCCAAGCACGCACGCACGTGCGCCCACACACACACACACACAAATGTATGTATGTATATGTATTGGTATATATATATATACATATATACATACACACACCCAAATGACGAATATTTGTAGAGAGAATGCGATGTCTGTGGTAGTGCCGGATGTAGTCAGCCAGTTTTATGCGATAAGGTAACCGACAGGAACCGACCAACGATGTGTGCCTGATGAAATATGGACAGGCAGTTTCCGAGTTGCACAAGGGTTCCGTCCCTGAAACTTCCACCTAACCCAAACTTTACTTAATTCGGAAATGACCCCCACCCCTATTTATTTATCACGTATCTTCGGTGATGTATAGGTTATTATCATGTATAGGTTATTGCCATGTATAGGTTATTACCATGTACAGTTTATTACCATGTATAGGTTATTGTCATGTATTACCCTGTCAGTGTATCCACATGTTTAAAGATGTATTTTTGTCCATTTTTTTTCATAAGAAGCACATAAAATAAAACGCGTTTAATAATTACATACATTTATATACATACAAATATATTGTCCTTAGTTTAGCACATATATCAAGTAACTTCATAGCAGACAGGAACGAGCAGTCGGCTATGGGCTGAAAAGTCCAGGCTTCGATTCCCGCGAAGGGGAAGGGATTTTCCCCAACACAGTCCAAAGTGGCTCTGAGGCCCACTCAGGCTCCTACCCCGTGGGTTCCAAGGGCACTGTTCCCGGGGAGCAAAGCAATCGGGGAGAGCATCCGACAGCACACTGCCATCTAGTGCTGAAGTTGTGAATAAGTGCAGCTGTATGCCTTCGTTGTGAACAAGGAAAACTGTGACAAATCGAGGTTCACACTTACAGTAAACGTGATAGTAAAATGTAGCATAAGAAATTTGAAATTAATTGGTAGTACTTATGAAAGGGGAAACTATTAGTTCTTCAATGCCACGTACTTCTTCTACATACTTCCAGGCTCTATTAAGGTATTTAGTTTGACAAGTACAGCAGCAAATGTTCCAGCATAGCCAACCGTAACCCCGACGGACACATTCAGTTCTGCATAAAGGTAATTAGCTAACTGTGTACTCAGTGCCACTATTTTATTAATAAATATGCGGATGACCTTTTCCTCTTGGCTAAAGAAGAAACGGTGTTACGGGGCATGAGTAATGGACTAACAGAAATTGGAAGATGTTATGGAATGGAAATGAATGGGAAAAAGGTAAGGTAATGAGAATCTCAAGGCAATTATCCCTAGTGAAATGTGTGGTTGATCGAAAGCAATTGGAGAATGTGGAATATTGCAACTATTTGGATGGCATGATAACAAATTACGAAGAAGTAAACAAGAAATTAAATCCAGGGTTGTCATGGCAAAAGTCAGTCAGTCGGTCGGTCGGTCGGTCGGTCGGAGAGTCAGTCGGTTAGTCAGTGAGTTTAGTTAGATCGTTAGCTAACTTACCCTCTTTTTTGGACATACGTGGTACACGATTTACATGGGGTACTTCGAATGCTGATGATACTGCAAAGTTGGTGCTACTTTGTGTCATTTAAAGAATAACAAACAGCACGGCATGCAAACCCCTGTTTGAACTGAATCTCTCCGCATATGAACTCACAAACGTAGACAAGGCAAACAAGAGTAGTTTTGGGCTCTACTCTGATTTGAAAAGCTGGAAATGGTTTTGGGCTGTACTCTGATTTGCAGAGCTGAAAATGGTTTTGGGTTGTACTCTGATTTGCAGAGCTGGAAATGATTTTGGGCTGTACTCTGATTTGCAGAGTTGAAAATGGTTTTGGTCTGTACTCTGATTTGCAGAGCTGGAAATGGTTTTGGGCTGTAGTCTGATTTGCAGAGCTGGAAATGGTTTTGGGTTTTACTCTGATTTGCAGAGCTGGAAATGTTTTTGGGCTGTACTCTGGCTTGCAGAACTGGAAATGGTTTTGGGCTGTACTCTGATTTGCAGAGCTGGAAATGGTTTTGGGCTGTACTCTGATTTGCAGAGCTGGAAATGGTTTTGGGCTGTACTCTGCTTTGCAGAGCTGGAAATGGTTTTGGGCTGTACTCTGCTTTGCAGAGCTGGAAATCCCTGAAACTATTGCATTTAAAACGGCCAGTCAACTCACAAAAATTCCCAAATTCATGCGCAGTGAGCCTGTTACTTGTGGGTGTCAATTTGTTACAGTTTTGAAATGCCCACTCACTTGTGACAGGATAATACAGATTCGAAACCTGCATCATTAGGAGTGTTCTGCAATATCATGTGTTGTTGATGATCTGGTAGATAAACATGAGCTCCCCAACATAAACACGCATGCATATAATTCAGTCGTAAATCCGTTTTGATTGACAAGACTTATGACGTGTATTTAATTGTCGGATTATCTTCACATACTCCAAGCTTCCGGGGTGAATTTGTCTTGTATTAATGTTCCGAGTGTAATACTGTGTTATTTGGTACACTCATAGAATTTCAGATTCGGTGCTCGAGTACTAACACGAAGGAAGAGGAAGTAACAAGAGACTTGTGAAAACTGCATAATAACGAGATTCGTGGCCTTCAGCCATCGTCAGATATTATTAGGATGATGTGGGGCCCGCCCTGCCTCCTATACAACGGATACCGTGTCATTCCCGGGATAAAACGTCCGGAGCGTGGCGTTAACCACCCACCACCATCTAGTGCAGCAGTTAAAGAAAGAGTGGAACTAAACCTCTACTCTCCCGCTATGTCTTCATGGCAGCTTATAGCGTAAAATTTACCTATTATTATTATTATTATTATTATTATTATTAAGGTCACCAAATGATAGGGAATGAGAAGGGTGGGGCAAGTGGCACGCATGACAGAGAACAGACAAGCGAAATTTTCGTTGAAACGTTAGGTAAGAAACTGCTTGAAAGACCTAGGCACAGATGCAAGGGTAATACCAAAAAGTATTTCAAAGAAATTTGTTTATAGGATTAATATGGTTCATGATGGGGATCAGTGGCACTTTGTTGTGAACGCTGCAATAAACTTTCCTTCCCATAAATTTTTGGGAATCTGCATTAGTTCCGTATGGGAAACTGCTCCTTTGACTTCAGTCAGTCAACCAGTCAGTTTGTCTGTTTGTTTTGTTTGTGTTGTTTGTTTATTTGTCGTAATATTAAACATCAGTAAGGTCAGGTTAACATCAAATGAACATTTTCACTTGGCTGTTCCACGTCACTCACGAATCTCATTTAGTCATGTCTAAGCAACCGTTTCAATCGGTAAAATTAAATAGCACTAAATCATAAGAGGGGAGGATAAGAAGGTGTAGGAAAGAGTGGCCATAGGCTTACTTAATAAACCATCTCGTGCCATAGTGCAGGCTGTTAGACTCTAGTCTCCGACCTCAGTACGTCGGGTTAAGTCACGGATAAATTCAATTGAAGGTTAACGCTTTGACGCCTAACGACCACTATAGTGGTCGTACCGCACCGCTAACATCTAAACGTTGCATTTTATATATTTATTCAACAAATATAGGTACTGAATATTTTAAACATGGTATATACTCCCCGTTTTTTCCTCTTCAGAATGCAGTTTGTTTCATAAATCTAACATATTTGGTTCCTGTATTATTCACATTTTATATACAGGTGTGCTAAAATTAAAAAAATAATTCCGGCGCCAAAAGTTTAAGACAGATGAAGTGGAACTGCAGCAGATGCGTTACCCAGTCGCTTCGGTTTTCCCCTGCTAATCAACATATCACAATCGCTCCATACTCATTTCCCACAGACCCCTGATGCCTCTGATATATCTGATCAGCTATCATACTGGCAAATCCCTAGTCAGGAGTTGGAAGGATTATCTCTGATATGGCCCGTCACAGAGCAAGGAAGTTAAGTTCAGTGTACGAGTACTTCCATCAAAACAATTGCGTTTGACAACAGCACACATTAAGTGGAACATTGGCATCTAATATCTCTGTATTGCATATTACATATTACTGCATAGCTAACAGTTTTTATGGGGTTTGGATAAAGTTTTACAAACAACAGTTCACTTCATCTGCCTGAGTCAGACACGCGACAAGAACAAGGACTCAAATGCAGGCAAATACTCCAAAAAATTCAAACGGAAAAAAATATAAACAAATAATATCAGAAAATAAAAGTAATAATAATTATTATTATTATTATTAATTAATGCTTTTTCCCCCAAAGTTCGTAACAAATCTTTTTGGTTTCCCAGTTATAAAGTCAAGAGACACTTGACGGACCGTTATAGGATTCCTTGCATTACAGGATTTAATACGTTGTAACGTTTCTACATATTGAAGAATCAAAAAAGCAATTAGATGCCACTTGATATTTTATTGTACTTCTTATAGGTTCAACATGTTTCAAGCATTACTATGCCCATCATCAGGAGCTCGCGACTATGATGTTGTTTACCACATTGGTCGTGTCGTTCTTGGTTTGTAGTCGCGAGCTCCTGATGATGGGCATAGTAATGCTCGAAACGTGTTGAGCCTATAAGAAGTACAATAAAATATCAAGTGGCATCTAGTTGGTTTTTTCATTCTTCAGTTATCACAATGATGCACGGTCCAATAAACATCAGATTCCACATATGTTGCACACGCAAAATACAGGATGCCCGGTGGCTTCATGTCATAACTTCGAATTCGATTCTTGAACTCACACCGGGTCGGAAATTTCGTACAAATATCGGTCCGATTCAAACCGTCAACAGAGCTACTGGACTTTGAAATGTAAATGAATAAGGAAAGACAAATTAGTGAAAGACATGGTTCTGTTTACTTCAGACAATGTTACAATGTTACAGTATGTTTACAACAAGTGTTAGAAATAGTCACCTTCGGCCAGGATACACCGTGCGGCCCGTTTGAGGATGGAATGTGAAAGAATACGAAGAGCTCTTGGATTGTTCACGCACGTTGCAGCACCGTGTGTGCGCTCCAGGAGTGCTTCCCCAGAGTCTACTTGGAATCTCGTGCACCATGTGTTTTGTGTGTCTCCGCAGGTAGAAATCCATATGCGTGAGATCTAGCGACTTTGCAAGCCAAGTACGCACAACTCCACGAGCGCCACCAATCCATCTGTTAGGCATACTGTCAATCCAGACCCCGCGGAGCGCAGGGCGCCTACAGAAACGGACGGGAAATTTGGTAGTATACCTGACGGTGTGTGTGGAAAGGAATGTTATGGAGGAGTGCTGGTAGTTCATTTTCTGAAAAGATATAGTAAATTTCAAGTGTCAGCCAGGCCGCGAAGATGTTCGGTCCGGTCAGCAGATCTCCATTGACTATACACCACAAATATACACTAACACTTTGCTAGAAGTAGCCTTCGACTCTTCGGCGCAGATTTCCACGATACCCAGAATAGAAGTCCACCGTGTACATGCCATCCCGGATATATTGTGCCTCGTCCGTTGTGAGGATGCAATTGGCCAAGCGGCGACGGAAACTCATCCAACGACAGAATTCCAACAGATGACCGACAGCCACTGCTTCCAGATGCTGTACTTGTTGGACATGGTACTGACAGAAGAAATCCTCGTGCAATGTTTCCCAGACTCATTCGCGGAATGGCACGGTGGGCAGACTGCATGTACTAACAAGCAGACCGCGTTCTTCCGTTCGAAATATATTTTCTTCCTCCACAGCAAGTTGTACCAGACGCTCGGCATTTTGACAGACATTCTGAATGGTGTCATGTACACGTAACTGCTGGTAAATGTGAATAAACACGTGCCGATCTGGGAAGCGTGTTCACAAACGTCGTCGATATTCCACACAGCAGCAAAAGCTTTGCCATTGCAAAGCCCATATACGAAGACCATATCCGCACTGTCTACAGTGGAGAATGTAATCAATTTGTTAACTAACCAATCACAAAAGAGAACACACTATTCCCATTCCTGGCTAAGGTTCTACTAAATTACGTCTGTTAAGTTGCCCGGATCCGCCTTGCAGCAAGCGCAAATTTCAACGTCCTGTAGCTCTGTAACGGTTGCGAATCTGATCTGTGTTGGTAGGCTATTTTTCACTCAGCATAATGCCAGGAATCTAATCCTAAAGTTACGACACAAAGTCGCCGGTCACACTGTACAAAGAATAAACGCGCGTTAAAGTGCCCGGCTCTGCGTCAGGATCTCTGTATAAATTAAACGAAAGTGGTGCGAGATTACTGGAACTACACGCAATTTCCCATGATCTAGTATCAGTTTAGTAGATTAGATTCTGCTGCAACGCACAGCAAACGATGCGGGAGAAAAATCCGTTAACGATAACTTCGTTCATTGCTACATTAAATTTGATTTGTAGCACATTATCACGGTAAGGTAAACCTAATTTTGGAAACCACAAGGAAATAGGGGGAAACAAAAGGAAAAAGGAAATTAGTATTATAAAATAAAAGTAGTTCAAGCAGATTCTCATAATAAAAGCCAATGAGATGTACTATTTCACAAATTTATTTCGATAAAGAACTCTACATTTTTCAGACAGATCTACTCTCCACCACCAGGGGTCTCAACACTGTATACACAGCAATAGGTATTTGTCTTGCTTGTTATGTTGACTGTCTGCTAGCGAGCTCACCTCGCTAGTAGACAGTAGATCTGTCCGAAACATGTAGAGTTCTTTAGCAAAATACATTTGAGAAATAGTGCATCTCGTTGGCTTTTATTATAAGAATATATCATGATGCACGGTCCTCTGAATGTGTAATTCAAACAGAATCTCTGTAAATTATTTAGGTTATCTTTCCTTTAATATAAGGTACTGGAATTAAAGCGAAAAATACTTTCATAGAGTAGGCAAAAAAAAAAAAAAAAAAAAAACTAAAACAAAAAAAAAAAAAAGGAAAATCAAATAAAAAAAAAAAATTACAAAAAAAGCTCGAAGAAAAAAAA
>Ga0123357_10011423_pt1 | contig 11388 bp, 10 predicted proteins | sample TergutEmb28metaG_FD_89873 | JGI IMG/M metagenome (GOLD analysis project Ga0123357, IMG submission 89873) | Embiratermes neotenicus P4 segment gut microbial communities from Petit-Saut dam, French Guiana - Emb289 P4 | ecosystem: Host-associated > Arthropoda: Insects > Digestive system > Gut ...
ACTTATTGATTCAACATTACATTGTACAATAACGAAAAGTACAGAATTTACCATAAGTACAGCAACATAATGTAAAACAAATTAAAAGAACAAAACTTACTAACTATAAAACTCTACACAACAGTTTGTTGTTCAGATGGGACTGTCTGTTCACTTTCTTTACTGCTTTGTAAGCTAGATGTAGGCTAGACTTCAAGTTTTCTAATCGGCGATCCTGATGAAAATGTTCTTTTTCCTTTGGAAGTTTAGCTTTCAAATTGTTACTATTTGACAGTGCAATTTCCCTTCCATGAAGTAAATGGTACGGGCTGAAGCCTTTCGTCGTGTGTTGTGTGGCACGGTAAGACATTAAGTAAAGTGGTACTACTATGTCCCAGTTTGTGTTTGGAGAATCGATGTATTATGAATGACCGGTATGTAACGATCTGTGAAATCGTTCCTTATTCCATTGGAGGAGAGGTGATAACTGTACGTATTTATTTTCCGAATTTCCAGTATTCTGCAGGTTTCCTTAAAAAAGGAAACATGAATGATCTACCTTGGTCAGTTATTAGTGTAGACCCTGTGCCATGCCGAGTAACAATGTGGGTGGCATATACCCTGGCACAAGTTTCTGCAGACTGGTCCGAAATTGGAAAAGCTTCCACGTATTTAGTGAAGTGGTCTATGAAGGTTAGTAGTTGTTTATTTTTCTGCGGAGTTGTCAAAGAGGGGCCCGAGATATCAAAAGATGTGACCTGGAAAGGGGCTGTAGGCTCCTCCATTTCTAGTGGGTCTACAAAATCTCTGTCCTCCTTCCGTCTCTGACATGGGTCACATTTCCTGACATAGTCTGCCACTGATATTCGCATACCGGGTCACCAGTAACAGAGAGAGATAAAATAAAATATTTTCTTCATTCCGGGATGGGCAACATAAACCTGATCGTGGTTTACTCTTATCACGTCTCTGATTAGGGTGTGGGGTACTACCAACTGGCGTTTTCGATCGGTTCGACGCTTATATAAGACGCCATTTTCGTCCAGAAAATATTCGCTCTTGCTGCAGGGGTTTGCTGGTTTTCGCGAATTACAGAAAGAGTCCTTTTTTGTTCTTCAAGGAATCTTTCTTTATCTGGAAGACCGTCTTCCACTATGGCACCTTTCTTGTCGACTCAAGGCGTCAACATGACTAATTTTGGTGCCAGGTTTGTGTTCAATAAAAAGTCAAATTCAGATAACCTAAGGCTTCACCGCACCAATCGGGAACTACAGTCCGCGAAATTGCGCAGGTAGGATAAGGCTGCGTGAACGGTTCTAACCAAGAATTGCTTTCCATACAGGAAACAACGAAAATATTTCGTTGCCCACACTAGTGCCAGCATCTCAGTATCAGAAGTAGAGTAGGATTGTTCTGCTCTTTTCATTTGCCTACGGGCCTACGGAATTGTTCGCTCCACACCATTCTGTAACAGACAAAATAGCGGCGACAGCTATCTTTGAGGTATCTGTAGTGAGGATAAACGGTAGATCAAAATTGTGTAGGTCAACACGGGCGCTGTACACAATTTGTCCTTTATGCTTTCACGAGATTTTTGCTGTATTTGACTCCTAAAAAATATTGTGTCCTTGGTTAGCTGAGTGAGTGGTTTTGCTACAGCGGCAGAGTCCTGTATTTGCCTTCGATAAAATGAAGCTAGGCGCAAATATGCGCGAACGTCCTTGACTTTTTCGGGGTGAGGTAATTTCTCACAGCCATCGTCTTATAAGGCGAAGGTTAAACTCCCTTTTCGGAAAGCACAAACCCTAGGTAATTCACCTGAAGCAGTATGAACACGCACTTTCCAGGGTGTAGCTGCAAGGTAGCCTTGTCAGACCTCTGTAATACATTTCTAATCTCTGCATGTTCTTGCACCGATCAGGAAAATATAATTACATCGTCTATGAAAACCCAGCACTCCATACCAACTAGATCTTTGAAGACAACGTCCATCAGCCGGTAGGGTAACTTAGTCACGGAATTTTGGGCTGAAAATCGACACAGAACCTAAATTTCGGTTTGCTGTCCTCACTGTTTTTAGGAACCAAAATGTCGGGGGCCGACCATGGAGACGTACTTTCTCGAATTACGCCTTTATCCAGCATTTTGCACCTGAGTTTTTATTTCATCCCTTAGCGCATAAGGATCTCGGTACTGGGGTTTCCTTATCAGTCGCGCATCTTCTAGTACTATTTGGTGCTCGATTACGTCGGTGCCTTTGAAGTCGTTTGATTCTTCGTTACGAAATACGTGTGCGTAATGTATTAGCAGCGGTTCGATCACTTTGGTTTTCAGGGGCGTTGAGGCGAAAAGAGCTGCCTTCCTTTACACCTCTCGCGTTTTCCTGACTCGTGGTTTTCTTTTCGCAATCCCTTCCTGTTCTGAGCGTGTAGTTTTCGCCCGAAGAGCGTGAACATTTCGAACGTTCGCTCGGGTTCATTTTCCCAGGCGAATTAATGGACTTAGCCTCCCGATTTAGCCGTGTTGGACACTCTCCCGCGAAGTGTCCAATCCCCTCACACTCATAGTATTTAAGTGCAGCTTTGGTCTGCGCTTTCCTACTTCCTGAGGTCTTTGGCTTGTTGTTGCTACTTGAGGTCTGATTGCGCTGATTTCGCCCCTGAGTTGCCGCATCCCTCTCGCGTCAGCTGCGGTTTGCGACCTGTGGTCCGCGTGTCTTGTCGGGCTAGGCGAACGTACTCGGAGCGACATGTGGAAGCTAGTGTAAAAGCAATCGCTAAAGTTTTCTGCTTTTCCACTACTTGTACGGAGGGCGCCGTTTTCAAATCTTGGTCTAAACTTTGAGAATTTGAAAACGTAACCTGTCTACCAGGAATTCCAGCCAAGTCAGGCGCGAAAGTAGCCAGAAGCATTGGATCAGCGTTTTCGTAATGGATGCGCTGATGTGCAGGGTCATCCACTTTGGAGAGTATTTTCTGCGCCAAAGCTGTGCATCTATCTGCAAATTCCTGGATAGATTCGTTCCTAGACTGTCTTGCTGTTTGGAGCCTCATGAAGTGGTACTGATCGGTGTGGGTGTCGCGAAACCTGTGTCTAAAGACGTCTTTGAACTTTTGCCACGTCACTCCAGGCACGTGCAGTTCTAAACACCCATTGCAGAACTGTTCGGCTACGTCACTAAGCCGAAGGATTACGATCTCCAGTTTATCTGCGTCTTGCCATAAACCCATACGATGGTAACTTTCGATACTAGACGGAAATTCCTCTAGGGGAATTCCCGTTTCTGACCCTGACAATTTCGGAATTAAAGAACGTAAGGACAGGTCCTTGTGAATCGTTGGTGTCCCTACGGAAATCCGTTCCTTTAAAAGCTGTAATTCCGCCTTAGTTTCTGCCAACTCAGCTCGCAGTTGCGCTTCGGCCATGATGGAAAAAGCTATGTCAATACACTAAACAAATGCTTAAATTTTGCAGTTCTGACTTCTCTTCAACAATGTCCCAGTAATAACATATAGTTTAAGTCGTGTAAAATAGCGTCCAATTCGCTGCGCGTGACAAATTCCTATCCCACCGCTGCAAACAATTTGTGATGGCTCCCGATTTGGTACACCGACCTAAGTGCACCTGCCTCGTGAAGACACTATAATTTAAAGGGGCGCGGCTGTTAGCGTCAGCGCCGAAGTCACTAATTTCTATGCTGCCTCCAGCCAGATTCCGACCAAATGTAGACCTCGGGAAGCTGACAAACTACTCTGCCACACAACCCAGTAGAATACAGAATACGGTCATCTGTATTCTCAGTTAACTTATCTAATAATCCAAGGGCATCAATCAGTTGTCAACTGTACGTCAATTATGTCAGTAAAATTTAATAATTAACCCAAAAATATTTAATATTAAAGTAAAAATAAAAACATACAACAACCATAATTTACACAATAACAATGTAAGAAATAAAAGGTTCAAATTTAGCAGTTGACCCAAATCCTCGTCTTGCCTTCCGTTATAAAGCCCAATGTACGGCAGAAATTTAGAATGAATTTCTAAATAATTTTCCAAAATAGTTGTTGGCCGAAATTGTTCAACTCGCGTGAGTTAACTCAAGACGGGTTTCTAACACGTCGAACACAGCTTACCTTGGATACTCAGGAGAATTCTGTGTCTCGTACACATAATATAAATTCTTCTTCAGTGTAGAAGTCAGAACAAAACTTCACGTTGACCAAACACGTAAGTATAACCAGAATTTCCAGGAGAATGAGGGCGTTTGCCTGGTTACAGTGGACTAATAGAGTAGGGCCGCTGACACATTTAAAAATGTGCGTCTTCTTTAGTGCATTACACTGTTTGACACGGGGAAGTTCTCCGGATGTTCATTGACTCCGCTACTTTACGGCAAAAAGGAAATCACTATGTATGTTGCACATATTTGTAAGTGCAGTGCAATGCTCTTGTCAGCATTCGAAACCTTGTCGCGTCGGAGCGCGACTGATTTCCCAACTCAAATTTATAAGTACATTGTTCGTTTATTGCAGTAGTTTTATCGCCGATGACGTGGCATTACAGTGTACGTGCGATACAAAGGTCACAGACAGTAGCTTTTCTCTGACTGATCTAAGACATGATTATCTGTACACCTTATCAACCGGCTGTACTTCATGTGACAGTAGGAGACAGCGAGATATCGTGTGAACAGTGTGTGATGTTCCTGCTTACTGTGCAGTAATACGTACAGTTGATCACGTAGCAACAGCTGCTTATTTGGAATTATTGTAAGTAAATGAATTTTCAGATTTGTTTATCTCAGTTTGCTGAAGGAAGGTAATATTGGCATCAGACGCTAAATATAACTGGAAATGTTCTCGCTGTTGGCAGTAAGCAACACCAATAGGATACATACGCGTTATGTTACTCTTTTCAGGATTTTAGCAGCCAAAAGCTATAGATGTGCTTTTTTAAGGTTATGCGTCTCTGTATATCTGCCTCTTGTCAATGAAAATATTGCTAAAATGTACAAAGTGTAGACTAATTACAAGTACCTTACATTTCTTTATAACTTTATGTTCAGTTGCAGACATATGCCTGCATCTGTGTCAGTTACTGACATCTTCATTCTGAGTTATGTACCTGTGCTGTGTGTTAATGTTTAGACCATAGTGAACCATTTAGTACTTAGTGCTCCGCTGTGTTTTGATATTTGTAATTAATAACACAGGATCTTAGCTTCATGTATCCACATCTTGGACAGCATTTGTTGTTCATGTTTTCCTATGTTAACGACCTCCTTGAAGGTGGTCTGAATGTTCCGACGCATGTAGGCGGACCATCACAAAGTAGCACATAGTTATTGATCTTTGTCGGTTCAGTTTGGTGAATTGAATATTGAACACCACTGACTGTTTTGAAAAGGCAGTCTACTATGAAGGCTAGATAAAACAATACTTTCAGTCCCTACAAGAAGCGTTAGTTGGCTTGCGGTACAGCCAGTAGACCTATAAAATGTGCAAATTCCGGTAATATACTTTCCACGGCCCGTGGTTCGAACAACGGACCGTGTGCTGTTTCTTAGTGTCATGTATGGAATATAGTGTTGCTCTGGTACTTCATATACTGTATATTGTTTTCACAGGCCGTCTGTTTCTCGTTAATATGGGTACCATTTTTGGTGGTTTCGCAAAATGCGAAAGCGTCTGTTAGCTATGACATGTCTCTCCGTCCGTCCGTCCGTCCGCTTGGTACAACTCGGTTGTCGATTGATTTTCATGAAATTGCATATTTGAGGATTTTTCGAATGTTTGTCAAGAACATTCAGGTTTCTTCAAAATCTAACAAGAATAACGGCTACTGTACACGATGACCTGTGTTCATATATGATCATTTTCCGCTTAATTCTTGTTAGAATGAGAAATGCTTCACACAAACCTTGTATAGGAAATCAAAACACGCATTTTCTGTTCAACATTTTTTCCCACGAAAATGTGTGTATGTATGTATGTATGTATATATATATATATATATATATATGTGTGTGTGTGTGTGTGTGTGTTTGCAAACCTTGTATAGGAAATCTAAACACGCATTTTCTGTTCAATATTATTTCCCCCGAAAGTATATATATATATATATATTTGACCCTTTGACGCCTTACGGCGACTATAGTCGTCCTACCGCACCGCTAACCGCTAAATGTTTCGTTTTGTGTATTTATTCAATAAATATAGGTACAGAATGTTTTAAACATGGTTTATACTCTCCGTTTTTTTCCTCTTCAAAATTCAGTTTGTTTCGTAAATCTAACGTATTTGGTTCCTGTCTTATTCACATTTTATGTAGAGAGTGCGCTCAATTTAAAGAAAAATAATTCCGGCGCCAAAAGGTTAAGCTAGTTAATAACGTTGAATCGCCTTCAGAGCCGAAAGGAATATTGTGTGCAGTGCGCATGGTACAACGAAGAACCCGCATGTGAGATCCTCCCTTCTGCAGTACTGCACTTAACAAATTGTATGCTTTGTTACTGTAAAGCTGAAGTTAATTTAATTATTCCTTAGAAATTTCGTTTGCATGTACGAAAGTCGCAGCAAAATGAAAGGTTGTTTATGATCTTGGAAATTATTTAAGATTTCTTGTTCTGAGCTTCATTCGAAGTCATATATGGAATCTGAACAAGCTGCACTGCCTTAATGTTGAAGCAAGTCGTATACATAGACTGCTGTAAACTCCCAAAAAGGAATAAATTACATTTAGAACACGGCGAAAGCTTCAAAACAACCATTCCTGATTACTGATAAACTTTGTCACATAGGGAAATGCTAATTTTAAAAAGGAAGATAATATTTGTTGTTAAATGAATGTAGAGTGGATATTTTGCCTTCCAGTTTAATAACTAAAACCTTTAGCTTAAATATAAATAAACGTACGCATTTGTAGGAACAGTTTATCACTTGTAACCTGGTATTTATGCTGTGTGTCACCAGCATATCGACTGAACAGAATTGTGCTGGTAAAATGGTTAATACTGTGTATCATTTTACAAGTACCGTTTATAATTTTGTCAAGAGGAACATGTTTTTGAGTATCACTGGACAGTGTACCGACACTGTTGCTAATATGGCTGGAATTTACTTAAACATCAAAGTATAAGCTTTATATATGTAAACCGGATAGATAGGTTCAAGAATTGAACATTACTATACTCATTTTGTATGTGGAAGGCCGACACAATATACGTGTGGTGTAGTGAAACGTGCTGGTATGTGCATATGGTAATGAGGTTTGTCGTCATTTTGACAGCTGTTTTTTGAGAGTCGCTTCCAAGAACTCCCATGGCTGTGCAGTAAAATAAAGACGCATCCAGACACCATCCCATCCCTTTTCATAAAGCTAACAGAGCGCCTCAAGCACACCCTGTCCATTGAAACGACAGTTCAGTGTACAGGACTGCTGTAGTATGAGTCGTACTGAAAAGACAATTGTACATGTACGTCTGTGGCAGGTGTGTCTGTATTACAGTGGGTGACTGAGGTATATGACGGATTGTAGAGACCTCTGGTTGTTTTGATACTGTGTCTTCCGAAGGCTGTTCGTTTTAACAGAGGTGGCTTTTTGAAACATTTCCATACGCTTATCACGCAGTGCCTTCCATGTATTTTTGTCTGTTTGTTACTGTAAGCAGACGATGTGGAGTCCTCAATGGCAGACAGCAGCGCAGTTTGATCAGTAGGTAACCATTTATCGAATGAAGGAGAGACGTGAGTACTTCGACGTTTAGAGAAGAGCCAGATAAAACATTGCAGCGATAAACTGAAACAACTTTCCTTTATGGTCCGCGCTTGATTGAGTCACACGGGCAGTTCGCACGATTGTTCCCAGTCCCTCCCACCCACTAGCACTACTAATGCAGCGCGAACAGTGGAGGCGTGATTGAGTTCTGATGTCATGCTTGGGGTTTGGAACAGCCTAACACACGCGAGAATTAAATATCCACTCTTTGGGGCCGTTTGATTTGGAATGTATTATCTCTGCGGACTGTAATTCTCTGCACAGGCCTGTTACAGTAGTAGCAACTTTCGGCAGCAAGAAGCGGTAACACCTGTTGCTATTGGCCATACGGCACACAGCCGGGTTATTCCCCACCTGTCAACAGGTGTGGCGGTAGCAACGTGTGTAAAGGACACTTCTGATAACGAGCTGCACCTTCAGTTGTTAGGTGCTTCAGGTTGGCGGGGTGTGGCGAGGGGGTGGGGGGCGTAGACCGGGCCAAAAGGGCAGCAAATTGGGAGGCGAAATGAATACTTTGAATTAAATGCTTAATTTTTCCCGCTCAACCTGCTTGAAATTACTGCTTCGAATGTTAGGAAATCCAGTAATAATTCCGATTTTTCTTACACTTTGTAATTTGTTAGTTGCGCGCCATAGTAAATGCTACCGCGGGCCCTCACAGCCCAGCTTCGTTGACAGTTGTCATGTTGAACGTGCTTGCACAATTTCGTTTATTCTTTCTTCGTTTATGTCTGTGGTGAATGGAAATCCTTAGCTTTTCTGAAACCAACGTACGTTTCTAACTGGGAATGACTTCGTGAACAGGATTGCCAATTTAAAACCTCTAGTCCCAAATCGCCTGTGTGTGACAGTCATATTCGTCTTTGATTTGAACGATTCTAATATTAATAGTGCTCACCGATATCTCTAGCCTTAAAGGAGTTCCGGAATGATTTTTGAAGTTTGAATATATGGTTCTTTGTTAACAGAATTCACTCGCGGGCCGCATGATAAGTCTGGCGTTCCACGTGTTGCACGTCACCGTGCTAACACAATTTTAATATCCCTGTAGTTTGTGGTTGTAATGTAATGTTACGCATGCCTGTTGTACACTGAGAACGAACAGCGTTGGCAAACGGTCTAACTAAAAGCCTCTTTTTGTTGATTGTTGCCGGTAAGTGCGGATCTTGCTGATCGTCTGTTGCTGCTGAGAGCTTACCGGTAAGTACAGCACTTCTGTTAACGAGAGCTTGCTGAATGATCTGCAGACACCCGATGATACAGGAATGTTACGTATGCACATTTGCTGCAAAGTCTGTCAGCAAGTCCTGTCGAGGTCGGTATTATTGTTTCGTAGAAGTTCGTCGTCTGTGGAAGTTTTGTGATCGCAATGGTAGCTGCAAGAATAGGACAGGAGTATGTGGTCTGGATTGGTCTGGCTGAGAATAGAGACAAGTGGAAGAAAGTTATGTGTCAGCAGTAAGCGAAAAAGAATGAATATTTAATATGTAGTTATTTGTATGTGGTTGGTTATCGAAAATGCGTCTCTTAGCTCCTGCAGCTCCTGAATATCATATCCCGTTGGCAGCCCCAATGCTGGCTCTGTGTTTACTGCACAATTCCCACCTTATGTGTAACATGAAGATAGTTAAACAGTTTTCTTCGCCGGTGAAGCAGTGATATTCTCACCGGCACAGCTTCAACATTTCGTGGGCTTATCGTTTGGTATAGCGGACAGCGATTGTAGAGCAGAAAAAAGCAGTTCCCACCACAATTAATAAAACGCGTCCACCTACTATATGTATGTCTAGTGTTACCTACATATTAATATTATTATTATTATTACTTTTATTAATATTTCTATCTGTGATTGGAAGCTTTCGGCGTGAAGTAGATGAGAATTGTGTGCTAGGGTTACCATCTTTCTTGTTGGATTCTTGATCCTGAAGATGATAGCGACTGGTTGTACCGAAACGTCGGTAAGGAATTACCACTACTCGTTTCGTAAAAGCCCAGAGGAGCGCAGTTCGTATTTATATCGTATTTAAATTTTGTGAAGAACTTGATACTGGAGTACAGATTCTGTATATGTTAAATTTGTCGCACATAACCTTAATGTATCGAGTAGTCGCCGTGTCTGTATTTGTTGGTTTGAACACTGCGTTTCGCACAGAATACGTTGGTATGAGGACTGTTCGAAAAATTCACGAACTCTTTCACTAAATCTCAATTTCATTTACCTAGGAGCTCTTCGGCCCTGTCCCCTTCCAAGTAGTTCCCTGCATTCCAAATTCACCGCTCTCATCCTGTTTTATAGTTTTGGAATCATTGCTGGAATTCTTTTTGTGCAATATCGCGGAAATCCGCTAGCGATTTTTCTTGGGTGTTCTCGACAGGCTGAAAACGTCGACCGTTGTGTGTTTCAGCTTCGGGAACAAAAATAATTCTGCTGGTGCGAAATATGGCTAGTACGGAGTATGTAAGACGAGTGTGGTCTCGTGCTTTGCGAGACAGTCTCCACAAAGCAGTGAGGAGTGTGCGGGAGATCTGACATGATGTAGGATCCATTTTTGTCCCTCCACGAATGGTCCTTTTTCTTCTCGCTGCCTCTCGCAGACTTTTCATCACTGCATGATAGTACACTTTGTTGACAGTCAGGCCACTGGGTAAAAATTCATGCTGAACAAATCCTTCATAGTAAAATGCAGTTAGCATTTTTATCGGCATACCTGTAAACCCATTTCTCGTCACATAGAATGTTTTGTAAAAGTTGTCATCATTTTTTTGCACGGTCAGAAATTTCTTGAGTGACATCAAGACGCCTCTGTGTTTGCTCGTCAGTCAGCAGACGTGGCACATATTTGGCTACAGTGTTTTGGAGACTCAGGTTTTCAGTCAAAAGCTCGTTACACGAGGTTCTCGAAGTTCGGTCTTCGCAGGCCACTTACCGCAGTTGTCGATTTGAACAGATGACTTTACGAACATTTTCGACATGTTGTTCATCTGTTTGATGAACGTGGGCCATCTTCGATCGAATTTTGGCCGTCTTTAAACCGTTTGTACCATTCGTAAGTTGAGTTCGGCTCACGATTTCATTACTACACTCTTGGTTGAACAATTTCAAATGTCTCTGAAAAAATATCCGTCGTTTAAAGAAAATTTGACCCACACGCTGCTCGTGAAAATCGGACATTTTTAAACATCCGAAAAATAGCGGTATGCACCAAACAGTTGCTTTACTGTAACAGACAGAAGAAGAAGACTAATCAAGATAGAGTGATGATAATGGTGTCGGATGAGTCAAGAAAGTCGCCGTTAGGATGCCTCACTTGCTGGACTTTGCTTGGCAGTCGCTTTGGGGCCGAATTTTAAAATTTCGCGAAGTTTCTGGACAGCCGTCTTATATTTATGGTCTTTCACAGCACTACATTTTGCACGGTTCGTCTGTCATTATCATCAGACATGAAGCTAAAGAACATTCTCGCACTGCTGTCGTGTTGTTATGTTGCTCGCTGCAGAACATAATGTGCTTATGTATTGACGCTGGGGAAACTAGCGCTGGTGTGTATTATAGTCATTGTTTCTCCGCTTACTAGCATGGACACAGACACAGTGCTCAGTGGTTCACTATAGTATGAACAACACAACACA
>Ga0123357_10011424_pt1 | contig 11387 bp, 9 predicted proteins | sample TergutEmb28metaG_FD_89873 | JGI IMG/M metagenome (GOLD analysis project Ga0123357, IMG submission 89873) | Embiratermes neotenicus P4 segment gut microbial communities from Petit-Saut dam, French Guiana - Emb289 P4 | ecosystem: Host-associated > Arthropoda: Insects > Digestive system > Gut ...
AATGCAATTTTGACCTCCTGATGATGAGCACATGTGCTCGAAACATGTAGAGGCATGAAATAAACTTATTGTAAAACAAAAATTTTGTGCATCAAGTTGGTTAATTACTGAGATAAATATATTGAAATTTAATGTCGATACAATAACACTGTGAATAAGTAAAAAGAGCAGAACTGTGATTGGTGTCGGAACACTCGCCACCCACATGCAGGCTTTTCTTGTATACAGTGTGTCCATTTTATCGTGTCACTGCGCATCAGCTGTCAAAGATATTTTTATCGCATACTAAGCGTGCATTCGCCGGGAATTTTATAGAGTTCGATTTTCCCTTGCAGTTCATCTTACCTTTCTCTCTCTCCATCTCTCTCTCTCTCTCTTTCCCCTAGAAGAGTCTCGAGGTACTCAAAAATTACCGGTTGATGCAGGATTCCTATACGATTGAATTGCCGCGCCGAAAGACGCCCCAATATATACAACCTGTATATGATTGACTTATGGTACTTTTGCACTGGTTACGTGTATCTGTTACCCTGAACGCAACAAATGAAACTAACTTCACGTACATAATATTGTTAAAGAATTAGCCCCTAAAGGCTAATATTAATCTACATTTTACACAGGTTTACCCATAGAAAGATGCAGTCAGTACCTTACCGAAAACACAGCATGCTTCCATTAGAAACACCAACTGATTTATGCTGTATAGGGAAATAATTTCGCACATAAATACACTGTGTGGACAAAACCCAGAAAGACATTTCTTTTATTGAACGACAGAGTTATTTGTTGAAACAATATAGTTTCCATAGTAGATGAATTAATGAGGATGGAGCATCGCTGTAACGATACGGATAGGGGAAAGTCGAAATACTTGGAGAAAAACCTGTTCCAGTGCCACTCTGTCCACAACAAATCCCACACGACCTGACCTGGGATCGAAGCCGGCTCTCCACAGTGAGAGGTCGCCGACTAACGACCGAAACCATGACATGGACACAAAATGCAGAGGTTTGAGTGTTAAACCTGGTAATCCATATGCCACTTGTTCTAATGGGTTAAAGTGTAGTGGTTAATATACCACATGCCGTAATATTTAAAGATGCAATTTATCGCTTCGCAGTGTATTTAGGTCCAAGCGTTTCACGTGATTTTAGGAATATTTCCTTATACGTACGCGAAATACGAATGAATAAACTTACACTTCAGGGAGTAGAATTAAGTGGGGAGCGAGGAATCTCAGTAACGACTTACTACGCTGTTTATGTGGAGACGGGTCACATGATACTGCGTTGACGAATAAATCAGAGACTTTTTTCCGGCAGCGTGGCGGGAAATAAATCTGCACATACCTTTAATTAAAATATTTTATGGGGATGAGAGAATGTTAGAACGAATAATTAAACAAAGAATTCCGAAATGAGCGTAAAGTACCTTCCTGCCTACAGTGTAAATATCTGGCGTTCTCGGTCTAGCGTTTTAAGTTACTTTGTGTTTCGCTTTTTGTGAATGATTCATCACTTTAGTTAGGCCTGCTTGTGATATATGTGTCAAATTTGTCGGATATAACCTCACATTTTCCGCTCCTTCGCCATGTTTGTAACTGCTTACTTACTGTGTTCTAATTTCCAACAGTTAATAGGTACTAAGAAATTCCTCTTGCGCCCACTCTGTCTTTTATTTCTGTTTAACTGAACCCAAAATTTCATTTCAAACCGTACAACTGCGTGTGTTATATATGCGTGGTAAATGAAAAATGTTTCCGGAATCATCTCATTCCTGAGAAATACAAAACAGTATAATATTTAAACTAACTTCCCTCAAAACAGTCCCCTTGTGCAACTATACACTTCTGCCAGCGACCGTAAAGGCGTTGGAAACATTCCTGGAAGTCATTTTGTGAAATACTTTTCAGCTCTTCCGTCGCATTCTTAATGATGCCAATAGCATCACAACATCGCTGTCCCTTCAATGCTGATTTCAGTCGAGGTAACGGGTAAAATCGGTTGGAGCAAGGTCAGTAGAGTATGGGAGATGCTCCAGTGTTGTCACTTTGTTCTTTGCTGAGAAATCCTTGACCAAAACCGACCGGTGTTCTGGAGCATTTTTTTGGAAGGAGAAAGCAACTGTTGGGTCTCCATTTTTCGGGGCGTTTCCTACTGATCGCATCCCTAATGCGACGAAGGATGTCAGTGTACATTTCTTTATTCACAGTAGCAATTCCTATAAATTACACCAGCGAATTCCGGGAACGTTTTGAAGCTATCACATACGTGCACCACGGAGTGACACGACTACTGGAAAATATACTACGTATATTAGAAATGTGCATATTGTTGCATCTGTTGGATTTTTATTCACAATGAATTAAGCTGCACGGAACCACGAGCTTAAAATTTATGGATTAGAAAATTTCAGACGGGAGAAATTCTCCGAAATACCCAGAAGGGTTTTGGGGCCCACCATGCCTCTTATTCATTGGGTTCTGTGACATTGGTTCTTGGGGTCCAAGCGGCCGAGGCTTCAAGCTGATCGCCCATCTCAACCTAGTCTCACTAAGAATGAGTGGAGCTATGCCTCCGGGGCGTGAAGATGACCACTTACCTCAATCTAGTGTCGATTAAGAATGGGTGCAGCTGTACCTACATACCCCATGCGTGCTGCGATGGAGTGTACAGAGACGACTTTTTTTTTACTTTATATTTTATACCACAATTTGCCCAGAGGTAATAGTTACGAGAATTTTAGAAGCAGAACAGCTTGTGCATGCACTTTCGCACACTGACAGTAAGGTATAAATCAGTTTCGCTTGCTAGCTACAATACTGCGACAGTGGGGCCGGCAGGTGGCGGTATTGACTGCACACCCCCGACTGACGCCCACTCGAGTGCACCAGACAGACCGCACTGCAGAACACTGCAGACACGTGCTGTGAAGTGGCATCGTGTTGCAGCATGTTCAGGCGTTTGCCCTATTTACGTCTATTACCCCATAATTTCCTATGTTGACCTTTGCTTCATACAAATAACCCTTGAAACAGCACAATGGTGACCATATACACTACTTGCCCTAAGCATTCCAAATACAGAATGAAATTTTAGGAAGGTGAGAAGTGGAATAGCACGTTGTTAGCTGGAATGTGGAAATCGAGAGTAATTAAAAAAAAAACAGAAAAAGAGTGACGGTCGTTTTATTTACGTACAGAGAATATCAAATACATGTTGCTGAACTGTTCACACAATAGCAAATGTCACTAAAAAGGTAAAGTGCACCCTTGTACAGGCACTGAGGCTCTGTACAGGTCGTACGGCCCATAGGGGGAGTAGAGGTATAGCTCTACTCTTTCTTGACCACGGTTCTAGAAGGGGTGAGGGGTCAGCGTCATGCCCCGGCCGCTCTTTACCCCTGGGAAAGACCCGGTATCCATTGTACAGTAGGCTGGGTGGGCCCCGGGGCCGGTCTGGACAGGTGCGGAAAATCTCGCCTCCAACCGGGATTCGATCCCCGGACCGTCCAGCCCGTAGCCAGTCGCTATACCGACTGAGCTACCAGTCCCACTAAATGGAGAGGTGATTTTTAAATAAAATGGTTGAATATAAGCGAGGTGATGTATTATAGGAAAATGCTGAGGTGTGCTAATAAAGCCATTTATATATTTAGGCAGATACTTAAAGAAATTTAAATCGAAGTCGTTTAACAGCGTAAAAGATTTGCGAACTTTATTTATTGGCGGATGGGGCTACGACAGGACAACCCTGGCTTTATCGGTAGGCAGTCCCAATCAATGAAGGATGAACTGGGCTTTTATTTGTATCCTAATATCTCACTTCTCAGCTTTGAGTGGGAAATATTCACTTATCCTGGGATGTAGTAATCAAATGGATTAGGCTCAGTGGTCTTATTTGTAGTTTAAAAAGTTTCTTACAATTCAACATGTGCCAAGAATTACAGAGTTTTGCATTTGTATGTATGTATTGGGGTGCAAGTTAAGTCTTTATTATTATTATTGTTATTATTATTATTATTATCATCATCATCATCATCATCTCCTTTCTGCGGGGGATTTATACTTATATTCCTGAGACATAGTATGTCCCTACGGAATACAGTGTTTCAGCTATTCTGTTGTTACTATTCATGCTGCTTATATCGTTAGTTCCAGTGTTGAATCTATTGTACTTTTACATTAGTACTTTCCGTAGTATGTGTGCTGTGCCCAATTTTCTGTAGTTCCTTGACTTCATGTTTCCCCGGTATGTTGCTCACGTATTTTCTGAATGACTTTGAAACAGTCCCAGTCGCCCCTATTATTACCGGTATCACCTTTGTTTTTACACTCCACATGCGCTGTATTTCTATTGTAAGGTCTTTATATTTTAGAATCTTCTCGGCTTCTTTTTTAATCACATTTCTGTCTCTTGAAATTATTATTATTATTATTATCATCAACATCATTATCATCATCATTGCGTCTGTGGTTATTGCAATAAACGGTGATTATTTTTCTCAACAGCTTCAACCGGTCGGGTTTTAAATTGAACTGAAACTTGTTTCCTGTGCTATGAGATTTGAATACTCACACACCATGTAGCTGCACTTCTCTCAGGCTTAAAACGGTTGGGTTCAGTTTAAATTCTGAGAACTGCGCTCTTCTGGGTTGTTACGCAGCCAGTAGTGGCAATGGCTTGCCTAGTTTAGGAACCGATAGGTTTCCCGAAACGTCGGCAATAAATTGCCACCACTCGCTGCGTAAGAACCCAGAAGGGCGCAGTTCTCGTCTACTTCGCGGCGGAAGCCTCAAATTGCGCACAATTTACATTTTTGTTTGTAGTTTCGATGTTGCAAGACTTCTGGGCCCCAGGGGTGTGGCGGGGGGGGTAGCAACCGTTGGATTAAAGAACACGTACGCCATGTTTTTGGGGGACCGCGGTGGCACAGTGGTTAAGGTGCTGTGTTACAAATCGGAAGGTCGCTGGTTCGATCCCAGCTGGTATCATTGGAATTTTTCATTGACATAAAATCCTTCCGATCGCACTATGGCCCTGGGGTCGAATCAGCCTTTAACAGAAATGAGTACCGGGAGCATTTCCTGGGGGTAAAGGCGGCCGGTGCCTAAGGCTGACAACCTTACCACCATCCCGTGCCGTTGTCATGAAATCTGGGAATCTTAACTTCATGGAACCCTGTGGGCCACTCCAGGCCTGTAACGGGACTGCTTTACCTTTACCTTTACCTTTACCTTTACCTTCTTACGACACGTTTTAACGTTTAAAATCTCTTAATTCTGCCTTCAGAGTGTATTTATTTATCCCGTGATTTTAGAAATAAACACCCATCATTACCGTCAAGAGCCTCAACCGACTGTTGCTTCTAATGCAGACGCGGTGTGAGTTTAATGAGGTAGTGACTGAATGTTTAAACATTACTTAGCTACATTTCAGGCTGCAGTCAAGGAAGAAGGAACAAACAGAGACGTTCTTTGTTAACTGCATTAAGAACAAAGTTTACCCTTCGAAAGGTGAAATTTATCTGGACGCATAGAATTCAAAATTTAAAGTCCTACATCTCAGAAACCACATCGAAATTCTGTTACAAAAACAAATGATAGTAGAAATAGTAACATTTTCGTGTAAGAATGATATGAAAGCTGTAAGTATATACATTGTGTGCAAAATGCGAATCTTATTAATCTTAAATCAGGTGGTACAAATAGAAACCTCCTCGTTTTATTACTGAAAATACTTCAGTCAGTGTAAAATGTCTCAAATTTGATAACAGTTCAGTCAGTGTAAAATGTCGCAAATTTGAAAATACTTCAACCAATGTAAAAATCGCAAATTTGAAAATACTTCAGCCAATGCAAAATATCGCAAATTTGAAAATACTTCAGTCAGTGTATAATGTCGCAAATTTGAAAATACTTCAGTCAGTGTAAAATGTCACAGATTTGAAAATACTCCAGCCAACGTAAAATATCGCAAATTTGAAAATACTTCAGCCAATGTAAAATATCGCAAATTTGAAAATACTTTAGTCAGTGTAAAATGTCGCAAATTTTTGGTTGATGACTGTTATAAAAAAATCTGTTGCAATCAGACAATCGACTGTGGAGTTTCCTCGTTAATGGCAACTCGATATATTTTTACTGTTCCAAAGGAACAGACACAACTAACATCACCTACACAAATCAATAAAATCAAGCAACTGCACATGTGTGGACCGCCGTTAGGTTTCATGTAGTTAAATGCCGGACTGCTGGCTAGAGGTCAGTATTCGGAAGGTCCTGTGACCGGCCACCTCGACACACGTTTTTCTTGGTTTCCCTGTGTCTATAAGCAAATGCTGAGATGGTTCCCAAGATTCCAAGTTGCCACTACATGCTTCTCACGTAGCCCTCCCGACTTAAATTTAGTAGTAACCAATTTCATATTTTGTATACATGTAAAATAGCCACTGCCACCGGGTGACAACCCAATTACAGTTAATAATAATAATAATAATAATAATAATTACTATTATTATTATTCGCGGTTCTTCTAGCACTCAGGACCGCACATCAGTCACGTGGCTAATGCAGTCATCTAACGGCGCGTTCTTCTTGTTCCAGGTGCAGTGTACTTTCGTCTGCTGAGGCGAAGAGGACGCTTTGTGCGCACGTGTCTAGTACGTTAATGTTAATTCTCAGTGTTCAGCCTATGCTACCTTCTCAACCCAGCACAGTGAAGACCAGCAAATGCATTAGAAATGAGCACTTTTGACGGCAGAAAGATATCTTGGCCAGGGGGCGCTGCCATTGTTGGATCTGTCGTCGGCACAGAAGACGACAGGTGGGGTGCAGGAACGCGGCGTTCGAACGCCGCACAGTGCTGATGACGATGGCCGAGACCCAGGTAGAATCTGCGACGACGACGACAACAACAACAAGCTCGACAACTGAGAATCTCGTAGAGACAGATCAGCGACATGGTGACAAGAAAATCAGCAACAACAACCACCCACACGCCACAAATAACAATCACAGGAATAGCAAGCAGCGGAAGAGGAAGCGACTCAGTCAGGTGGTAGACAAACTCGCCACTCAAGTGTCCTGTACGGGCCAACAGCTCCTCAACAACAATATCCACCACCACAACAACAACAACAACCACATTGACCACGATGACCTCAGAGCACCGTTACACGTTCTGAAGACATCGAAACACATGTTCAGTGGTCGCCAGTCCGAGGGTCAGGAGGAGGCCGGACGAGACATGGCGCCCCATCACGGAGAAGTGTTCCGGTTTGACAGTGCGGACAGAGACCGCTATCATTATGGCGCCATCTCAGAGGAAGACGAGGTAGAGGATGTGTTTAGTCCAGCTTCGTCATCCAACAAGTCGCCACACAGCTCGACGACGGACTCTCCTAAAATCAGTTTTAGCCCGTTGAGAATTAAAGACAATAGCATTGAAGAGGAGCTGGACGGTGGGAACAGTTGCACACCCCCGCCACCGCGGTTACAGGTCCGCAGCTACGTCGATACCACCATAGAGGAGGATGTACAGCATTGCAGTCCTCATCCTCGTTATCAAGCATATCACTGTTCCTTATGCCCCACAGCAAGCAGCTTCCTACCGTACGCCCAAGACAGGTTCTTCCCACACTCACCCGTTTCCCCTCAGACTCCGAAGTCACCAGTTGCTGCACCTACACACACTTTCGAAAACTTTTTGCATGCCAAGTACCCAGATTTATTCCGCCGCCGCAGTCATTCCGACTCGGATCTTCCCAATTGGTTGGAGGCGGGGAACACAGAGAGGGTAGCAAGTGGCGTGCATGATCGAGGAACAGTGTTGAGGCAATACGGCCGGTCCGTGCCTCCTCTCACCTTACAACAACTGTCTCATCACGGGAAAGGAGGATCACTGGAATCGGAACATTCCTCGCCACAAGATTCACCACTAGACCTGTCCATGAAGGGTAGTCGAGAACGTGTCGGGAGCAACACAAGCTCAGATTCCATGCCACCGCCCGCTCTGGAACCAGTGCTGCCACTACAGTTGCTGCCACCAGGATTTCTGCCGTCGCGGGGGGCAGTCTCCGTGCCAGTTGTTAAGGGTGACGTTGCCTCGCCCACCACTAAGGAGTCTGTGGCAGTGCGTTATAACCTAGAGGTATCCCCCGTGGTGGAAGAGATGCCTCCCGGATCGGATGTGGCCTACGTGTGCCCGGTGTGCGGACAGATGTTCAGCCTTCACGATCGGCTGGCCAAACACATGGCGTCGCGGCATAAAAGCCGACAGCACGCCACTGACTCTGCCACAAAGGCGTACCTGTGCGAGGTTTGCAAACGCTCGTTCGCGCGCAGCGACATGTTGACACGACACATGCGCCTCCACACGGGCGTTAAGCCGTACACCTGCAAGGTGTGCGGGCAAGTATTTTCGCGCTCCGATCACCTCTCCACACACCAGCGCACGCATACGGGCGAGAAGCCGTACAAGTGTCCGCAATGTCCATACGCTGCTTGCCGGCGAGACATGATCACGCGACACATGAGGACCCATGCGCGCTACGAGCCGGGCAGTGGCGGTGGTCCCCACAGTGCTGAAACTATCGAGGACCATGTAATCGCCACGTCTCCAGATCCTCCCCTTTCCCCCTCTCAAGCTCTCAGTTCATTATCGGTGCATTCACCTATGGACACTTGTATAAAGGAGAGTGACTGAGATCAACTTTGGCTGTGTTCCTTTCGTGGCATACTGAATCGAAAATTCAGGATCTAAACGCATACTAGCCAGTTTTCCAACAACTGCATCTACAGGAATCGTATGAATGGCACTGTTCATCTTGGTCTCGTGTGAAAGATAAGGTTAGACATGAAGGTTTCTCACTCTTCTAGAAGACAGCGTGTTATTGAATAAGGTTACCAGGTTGTGGGACATAGGGAGCAAGGTGGACTTTTATCATCAGCAAGTTCAAATTCCACCACTATTGGACTGCCAGGTCTATAGGCCAAAAATCAGGCGGACCATTGATTTACGAAGGCTGACCAATATTCGTGAGTGTAATGTAGTAATGACAAAGGTTGTGATGAGGTTGACACATCAACCGATCAAGTTCGTTCTCTTGGGATTCAGGACAATTTAGCTCTGTTTTATATCTGTTTTATTGTTATTGTTCCCAATGTACTTTTGATGGCATATGGAAAGAAATGTTGGTCCCTCCCGTTTTTGGAACAGACATACTTAAATGTATCATATGTTGGTATACACCGCAGGTCGGTTGTTCTTCCTGTTTTATCATTGTATATACTCGTACACACATACACACACACATGTATGTTCATATTTACTAAAAAAAATGCAAGGACAGATGTCACAGCGGTACTGCTTAAAATTCAGTGCTTCTGGGACGTTAGGGTGTTCAAAAATTTTCACTGTTTGACCCTGAAGATGAAGGTCATACGATCCTTCGAAACGTGGGGAACTACTCGCCCAAAGACACAGCGCCACATCCCAGAAGATTTGAAAATTAAAAACATCCAGGGCTGTACCGTATTCACTACAATAATTCTTCTTCCAATTTTGGTCGTTCGTATACATTCACAAAGTAGCATTGTTGTTATTTCGATTGTTTATTTTTCTGCTCTCATCTATCTAGGTGAAACGAACCCCCACCGCCCCGGATTTGACTTGCGGCAGACAGTATAATGCTCAAGAGGTATGGTGAAACAACAGATGCGGGGACTTGCGTATCTCTCTTGCAAAAATTGGACCCTAACTGCCAGGTGAATTTACATTCTGTTCTGAACTTCCTACGCATTTTTATGGCTATGCGTGACAATGTGCTTTTTTGGGGGGTAGGGGTGGGGGGGGAGGAGGTGCTGTATTAACCATAACAGCTACTGTTTTCTGGTGTCGGAAGCCATGTAGTCTGGCCGATAACCTACGAAAGTTTCGGGCGAAATTGTGGTTACTGTTTTTCGTTGTTCCAGAGCAAGTTTAAAAAGAGCGCATTGCGAAGGCGGAGACGACAGACTTGTCGGAAATGTTGGCGCATGGTTGCTGAACGTCATGGCGTCATATCTCGTAGGACCGCCGTTGTCTTTGTGCAGCAGCAGGGGCGGCCTGACTAAAACTAGTAGACTTTTAAAACAGCTTACAGTTAAACCAAACCAAAGATGTGTAATCTCGAACCTTGAAAGTTGTCGCACTATTACCAAATCTTAAACCAATATTTATACCGTGCCCAAGTGTTTAGGTCAACCGTATACCGTGATGGCTGTTCATCAGTGCCGAACCACACTGACGTGACATTTCCCCTGCCACTTTACACAACATCCCGACCGACATGCACAGTTCTGTTCACATTTTAGATTATAGTAAGGCCTGATGTTGGAATTAGGTGAATGAAACGGGGATTCCCCTCCACAAAACTGTAAATTATCACATTTTTATTTAAATATTTGACTCTGATTTTTTCTTGGTATTTTATTAATATGCTGTGTTTATAGTCCAAGCTATATTCATGCAAGTGGGCCCGGTAGCTCAGCCGGTATAGCGACTGGTTACGGGCTGGACGGTCCGGGGATCGAATCCCGGTGGGGGCGAGATTTTCCGCACCTGTCCAGACCGGCCCTGGGGCCAACCCAGCCTCCTATACAATGGGTACCGGGTCTTTCCCGGGGGTAAAGAGCGGCCGGGGCGTGACGCTGACCCCTCACCTCCTTGTAGTGCCGTGGTCAAGAAAGAATAGACCTATACCTCTACTCCCCGTATGGGCCGTACGGCCTGTGCAGAGCCTCAGTGCCTGTACAAGGGTGCGCTTTACCTTTTTTAATATCCATGCAAGCAGGAAATACCCTGTGTGATACGGTGTAACGCTGTGGTAGAAAGAAATGCATAATGTTTTGGAATACGAATTTTCCATAAATCGCATATCAAGATCCACTTCCTTCCTCACAGGAAAAAACCCTACGTCTCCATTAAAAACATCAACTGGTGAGGCAAATAGTCACTGTCACTTGTCAGAATCATACGAGTTACACTGATACAGTATCTGGACAAAATGCGGCAACCGTTATGCTTGCAAGGGTTAACCGGTTTGCGCTGTTCGAGGATAGCCCAGTCGCTATTATAGCGACCCCGCCACGGGCCGTACGACTGAGGAATCGTGGTTCAGTCCTTGTCAGAGGTAAGAGATTGCCTCTTAAGGCGTCAAGATCTGCTCTGGGTCCTACCCAGGCTCATGTTCAATGGGTTTTGGGTACCCATTCTCGGGGGGGGGGGGGGGGGGCGGCCCGTGGGGGGGGCCTTTTCGGCCCCCCCCCCTTATTCTCAAAAGAAAAATTGGCGGGGGCTGAACCCTTACTTCACCACCCCTCCCTTACCCCCTTGGCGAGGGACAAT
>Ga0123357_10011425_pt1 | contig 11386 bp, 8 predicted proteins | sample TergutEmb28metaG_FD_89873 | JGI IMG/M metagenome (GOLD analysis project Ga0123357, IMG submission 89873) | Embiratermes neotenicus P4 segment gut microbial communities from Petit-Saut dam, French Guiana - Emb289 P4 | ecosystem: Host-associated > Arthropoda: Insects > Digestive system > Gut ...
AAGGAGTTACGTGTAGAATACGCGCAAACACAACAATATTAACCTCTATTATTAATATAATGAGGGTTCCAACAACTACATGTTTCGGCCCTACATGTGGGCCATCATCAGGTTGTAAACTTAGACCAGAAAAGTTTTACCATGTTGCGTGGGAACACTAATGGGTTTGGGGGGGGTACCATGGTCCCTTATATATAAGAGGGGTTTTATCCTAGTATTAAGTCTGTACAATATAAGGTACTATTCTACGTGCTATCTTAATTACAGTAACCCCACTAAAGTGGAAAGTCGTGTTTGTTGATAGTATCTCTGCGGGTGCCGTACATGTGTACTAATTATAGTATCTTAGTTTCGTTGATTACATGTCTTGCGTGACTTAGTGTTACACATTTTATATTGTTGAGTTGCAATGTTCCAGTTATGGTCCTTATATAGAACCTTGGCAGTCTCTGTGGTGCGCGGATTTTACACTGTTTAGCTAATCGTGCGCTAATGTTTTCACTAGTATGTTCCAAATTTACTGACTTTGGCGTCCGCTAGCACGGTGGTGCCTGTCCTAACCGGATGTGGGTCCTGTTGTTGTCTAGATTGCATTCACTTTCTGTACCTGTGCAACCTTGTGGTGCGGTCCGAATGTTGAGTATATGGAGTCCAAACTCATTATTTTGCTGGAAATCTCCGTGCTTCTTCGGTGTGTGACAATTTATATCACCTGTTTGTAGGCACCTGTGTGTGGTGTGCCTCCCACGTCGACAGCCCGTGTTCGATCCCCAAACCGGCCAGACAATTAAGTTAATGGTTGTGAATTTAGTTGCTAAGTTAGTGTGTGTGTGTGTGTGTGTTGTGTGTTTGTTGTGTGTTCATCAAATGTACGGAAAGCTGTATGCAACAAGACGAAGAGGAAGACCAAAAATGAGATGGCTGGATGATGTGTCCACGGACCTGAGAAAGATAGGAATAAACGAATGGGGACATAGAGTCTTAGTCTTAGTGTGAATTTAGTTGTAGTTGTAAGATAAGGTAAGATATGGGAGTCCTAAAGCGAGGATTGAGCCACGGATGTCTTTATAAAATGTTTAAGGAAAGATCCTTAAACATTTTATAAATTTAATTGTTTGTATTTTCTGCTTCTTTTTAAATGTGAGAAATACTAGGCAAGTTAAGAAAGAAACACATGCAGTAACCATTTACGTACACAAAATATGTAAAAATTTAAATTGTAAGTAGTCGAAAAACACGAAACCTCCTACACATTTCAGGGATAAATCGTCATCCTCAAGGGGATGTATGAAGATAAATGTAAAATTAATACATCTAATTTACATGAACAATGTTAAAATACATAAAATATGAGCTAGAAATATAAGAATATATCGCATTTATCTCCATATTATAATGTTTATAGGCGATATTTTTAACTCTGTGCACGTAAAACTGATATATTATTATTGTATGTTCATTTGCTGTGATGTCTCCCTGAGGATAATGATTTATCGCTTTAACATGTAGGAGAATTCATGTTTATGGATAACTTATAATTTTATTGTGTGCGTATGTTGGTGTCCATACACGATGCACGGAACGGATAATAGTAAATTTGTGGATGGAGCAGTAGTATCTGAAACGAAGAAACAAACGAAATAAGCAAAATAGAGGGAAATATGTATTTGTATGTTGGTGTTTACACACAGCGAAGTGGGTACTGGGCAGAAGGTAATCTAATTAAAACTGAAAATAGGTACAGGTTCCATAAAAGGAGTGAGATAATGACTACAGCCAGGAAGATTTGTTATACGATATGGAGGAGTCGATGAATGCGTTCAGCCATCTATTAGGCAATTCCGGTACTACCACTATGTGTCGGTTTCGCTTGTTCAGTCGTCGTGTTCGTAATCTACAGTAACGGAATATGTTGGTTGCGGCGTTGAGCCAAGAAGTATGCGTGACAGGAGCTAAATGTTACAGTTACATCTGCAATGTTATTTTATGACACATGAAGGTTTAGAATGATTGCATTAAGACTGTGGAGTAAACTACATATGCTTGGAAGATATTCTGCTCTTGCTGGAAGTATTTATAAATCTAAGCTAAATGACTTCGTGTTTTATAACCTAAAACCTGTGTATCTTCACGTGGCTTGTATTGCAGAACAGAACGTGACGCAAGATAGAGCATTGGATGAAGGAACCAAGGATAATTTTAGTAATAAACTAAGGTATTAGGCACAAATTCGAAGGACTCAGAAAACGGGCGAAGTTCTTGAAATCCGCTCTTGTGTGGGATCTCACGTGGCGTTGTGTGGTAATTTCGCGCCGACGTTTCGGAACAACCTTTCAGTTCCATCTCCACCGTTAGGCCCCGACTCGTCGGCATGGAATTACGACTCGGCGCTGACGCTGATTATGGGTCCAGTAGTTTGGCCCGAAACGTCGATATAGGATTATCACTCGACGCTGCGTAAGATACCAGATGATCGCAGATCTCATGTACATTGCGGCAGAAGCCTGAAATCACACAGTGGAAAGTACTTAAATGCCCTACCCCCTCCATATAATTGAACATTTCTGGTCTGCAGGGATGATAAAGCGTAGTATTTAATGACACTGCCAGTTGTTAAGATTATATATAGCTGGTGACAGATGAATAAATGAGTATGGATCATTGATAGAATGATAATGGCAATTGAAAATCTGTCCCAGTGCCATTTTGTCCACCACAAATTCCATGCTGACTGGCATGCAAATGACCTCATGTTTATGGGAAATTTTAACTGTATTACACACTCTATTTCCTTTGCTTTTACTTATGTAGTATTTGAGCATCTTTTCTTGTATTTGCCCATTTTGTGTCAATGTTGTTTTGTGTAAATTTTTAACAAATGAAAGTGTGGATTTTATATGTATCAGTTCATTTCAGATTTACCAAAAATGAGGTAGTCTATGGCAACAGTAGACATATAAAAAGAGCACTGTTATTTTTGAATTCATCTGTTCAGAAATCAAATAGAATACATAAGTGTGACTTGGAAAGAATCTTGCTAGATATCAAGAAAGAAGGTTAGTATAATTTACATATGTAGTTGGCTGAACATAAATGTGTTTTGAGCTCTAAATGTTCTTCCCTTAGTGAACAAAATTCCATTTAATGTGCATCTCATTTTCACTGCATAGAGCTTGTCATGTTGATAATTTCAGTATATTAGTCACTTATTTAGAAGTCCAACTAAATATACTTAGAGTAGTTTGTTTACAATATTTTTTACATATTGTTATAGTCTGTTCCATGTTCAGCCTCATAGGGGCCATCTTCAAGGATAAACATAGTTACAAGAGACACATGTGTGCACATAAAATGTGGCTTGTGCATGTATAAAATATAGTATATATTCATTTTGTGGGACTGAAGAGATTTTAGTAGAGGATTGACTACATATTTGGTCCTATGTCACAGCTTTGTACACTCTTTGTGTTACATTTACAATGGTCTGAAGTAGGAATTTATACTACTTAGCTGTGATATAAAGGAAAGATTTGCATTGATTATACAAATATAAAATGATGCAACACAACATTGCATTATAAGGCAATAATGCTGACTGTGGAAGACAAATATGCCCTTTCACTGAACAGGTACAGAATGTTAATACAAAAGGTACTATGTAAGGTGATATACAAAGCAATACAATGCAGGATAATAATAGGAAAGTATGTGAGATTTTATTTTGTTACATGCGAGGTTACATTTCAAGACTTCTAAGACATTTACAATGTGTCAACTGGAAAATATTTGTTATCATTTCAGAGGAGTGTAGTGCCTCCATCTTCAGGTTCAGGCAGGTTAGACCCCGGAGGTGGAGGCAGTGCTTTTCTGAAATGTCATAACTGTTTACCAGGTGACATGGCACAACATCCCAGAAGACTTGAAACTTAAGTGGTAGGGTGTGTTTATTATATAACTTGCTTATAACTGAAATGTATGAAAATATCAGAACTGACAATATTAATAACTCAAACTCTTCTTGACATAGATGATGTTTTAAGTGTACAAGCAGCCGATATTTCCTGTTAACACAATCACTCTGGCTACAAAGGATTATAAACGTCATGAAATAATGTAACCTAATCTAAACTACAGCATGGTGGTATGATAATAGGAAGGGTCCCAGGCTGCTTGTTATAGAAATTACAGTCTTCAACAGTTGGCCTGCTAAGATGGAGTTAATGCTTTGCACTTCTTCATGGTAGTCAAGAGTTACTTCCACTTTTGTGTGTGTACCTGGTCATTTTGTAAGGAACCATCCTTTTATATATATCTTGCAGCTTTTATTCATTCATTCCATTGGCATGTGCAGAATGGGATGATTCCATGCTGTTCTCAGGAGCTTCTTCCATTCCTCTCTGTTGTGTATAATTTTTTCTGCCAACCTTCTCCACCAACTATTCTTCCATCCTCTCTCACCTCATCTTGCCATCTATTTCTTGGTCTACCTCTCAATCTTGTCATTCCCAAATTCATATATAATACCCTTTTGGGAATTCTGTTTTCTTCCATTCTCTGTATATGCCCAAACCAACGTAATCTATTTAACCTTATTGTCTCTATTATAGCAGGTTTTTTAACACTCGCATAAATTTCTTTGTTGGTTAATATCGTCCAATTTTCTTTTTCATTGTCATATACTGGGCCTAAAATTCTTCTATACACTTTCCTTTAAAATATGTTCAATTGCTTTCTGTTTCTCTTTGTTAGTGTTCAAGTTTCTGATGCATATGTTAATGTTTTGTCTATTGTGTTCTTTAGTCTTAATTGTAGTTTCTTTGGTATGTTTTTATTTTTAAAAACATTTTTTGCACCTTTTGCAGCAACAAAATTCAATAAAATATTTTTGGGCTTACATCTGTGTGAGGTCATTCGAGTAAACTGATGTATTGGAGATTGCCATCCTCAACGTCAGGTTCAGGTTGGTAACTCTGATGATCTAGACAGAGTTGATCTTTGAAATGCTTGTTTATTTAGGTGACCTAATGCAGCTATTAACCTGAGAAGATTTTATTGAAGGAACCTTTTTATTTTATATGAAGTGTTGCTAATTATACACATGTACTACAAGGAGTGTATTGTAAGTTTGTTTGGGTTAATAAGCTTCCTTGCTACATATCTGTGTGCTTTAAACATTTGCCTGTATATTACAGTTAGTACATTTTATGTTTGTAGGACTGTCCGAAGCCCAGCATGGCTTATTGCTCCTCCAGTGCTGTGGTAATTTGTTGCCTGATGAGCTCCCAACCACTAGAACCGATCTTGCACATAAGATTTGGGATACTCTACAGGAACTAGGTATATGGCATTTGGCATTTGAGTGTTAAATTTCAATTAATATTGGTATTTGGAATTTTATATACAAGTTCAAATGTGGCATATTCTGTAATGCGACTAATACACTTCTATTGGCTCATATTCTATTTGTTACACATTTGTCTTTATACTTGAGATAAGATAATGAACTACGGTATTTAGCGAACATTGTAGCTCTTAGAACTCATGGCTTTCTGGACATTTTCCTTAATTAGTGTTTTGAATGGCACAGCTGTTTAGAATATGGATATAATCCCATTCTGGATAGGCAACTAAATGGTTGGATGTGTTGGAAACATTTAATCTCAGTCACTGGACCACTGAGGTGGGTGGACCGTGACTGCGAGTAGCTGTTTTTGATGGACCAAACTGTGTAGTTGCCTTTTTATTATATATTCAAGGGTCCGTGCATCATGAATCAAATTGAGTAATTGTCCAACAAGATGCAACTGTATTCAGTTTATTATGTATCTGTAGGCAGCTCTACATGTTTCAGGTGTTTTGACACCCATCATCAGGAACTTGTACAACTGTAATTACAGCTTCTGGCATTGGTCATCCGGGTCTGCTGCCGTCCGCTCTCATTGTTGAGCTGGAACTCAACAATGAGAGCGGATGGTATTAGACCTGATTGACCAGTGCCAGAAGCTGTAATTACAGTTGCACGAACTCCTGATGATGGGTGTCAACACCCAAAACATGTAGAGCTGTCTACAGATACGTAATAAACTGAATACAGTCGCATCTTGTTGCACAGTTATTCAATTTGTGTAGTTGCCTCTCAGTTTGACCATCTCAGGGCAGAAACTGATTCAGTTGTCATGCATAGAATGATGGACTGTGGTTAAAGCCCTGAAATTCAGTAGCTGTAAGTGTAATGTAAGCTTTAGAGGTGATCTAATGTTGTAGTATGGTATTCAAGCAGGATGACTGGCTATCCTTCCAACAAAATTAGTTTTTATCTACTAATTTAACCCGTAACCTTCGTTAACACATATTTTACATGTTTAATATATTGTTCTGTCTATGGGAACCACCAATCCTTAACCTTGATTTAATCAAATAATAATAAATACATACTGCAAGATTTAAGAACGTAAAATTATTCCCCCCCCCCGGTCTCCCAGTCTTTTGGCTAGTTACGTCAGATAGTGATGTTTGAATCAGTTGCAGGGATTGTCATTGAATAAGAAGAATGTGTGATTGTGCACAGTGAAATGGACAGGATGGGGGTGGAAATGGTTTGTTTAAATTTTTACAGACTGAGGAAAAGTACAGTAACCTCATTTTTATCATTGCACTGTGCATTTTGTAGTTTATTTCAGTAACACACCAACAAATGCACGTGTATAGTCTTTAATAATCTAAAATTTACATTAAAACACTTAAAACGCTCCTACATGTTTCGATCATACATTCATCCTCAGGGAGCATACTTTGTTCCTTGCTAAAGTTACAGTTTAAAAACACTTAGTGATTACTTTGTTATGTTTTTTTTTAATGTCTTTAGCCTGGTGTTCTTATAGTTGTTGCTTAGTCTTGCTTGAGTGTTTTAAACTGTAACTTTAGCAAGGAACAAAGTATGCTCCCTGAGGAAGATGATATGATCGAAACATGTAGGAGCGTTTTAAGTGTTTTAATGTAAATTTTAGATTATTAAAGACTATATATGTGCATTTGTTGGTGTGTTACTTAAATACAGTAACCTCAATTTTGACAGGTACTATTTTGGTCATTGTGGACTGGCTAACTTCTGAACACTTCCAGCTGTTGAACTGTCCTACTTGGTGTTTTCTCTTGTTGCATATGAGATACAGGTGTCCATTTTATCATGTCCCTAAGCAGGGCTTTGTTGTCACATGTTTTGAATCTGCCAGCATTTTCTGTTCCAACTGTAATGCTAAGGGACGCCATACAAGGGACAGAGTGTATCTTGTCTGCAATTGTACTGTGTCTTGTAAGGTCCCTAGGCTTGTCTTTAAACTGACAACTTTATCGCTGGTTAACAAGCAGATTTGTTTTATTTTTTTTACCATTCAGAATTTTCGGGGTCCAGGACTTATGTAGTTAAGATAAAACCAGTCAAACTTCAGTGCAGTTGGATCCACTTAGATTTTCATGGTTGATGGATGCAATATGTTTTTCTAAAATGCCCTAATTGCCTATCATAGCTGACAGCAGCACAGTACAAAACATGAAGGTTGAAATAATGTGAAATACCAACTTCATGCAACAAGGTAATTTTATTGATGTATTCTTAGCTTGACATGTTTCAGGTACATACACCCATCATCAGGAGCATTAGATGTTGATTTGCAGCATATGGTTTTCTGCACCGAGTTTTTGGATGGGTGGTGGTCTTGAGAGCCGCTGCGTAGATCGTGTGTATGGTGCGGATGCTGCAACTCAACATCTAATGCTCCTGATGATGGGCGTATGTACGCGAAACATGTTGAGCTAAGAATACATCAATAAAATTACCTTGTTGCATCATGTTGGCATTTCACATTATTTCATGAGGAAGATGCGCAGTCAAACAACCCTCAATGGAGGTTGAATTCATCTTTTTACCTTTGGAGTATCAGTTTCTTATTAGCTGCAAACAGATTAGTTCCTGATGAATGATTTATTACCTGATGTTTTACTGACAGTTCAAAACACTACTTGAACGTGAGATTTAAGGTTCTCTAACGATGAAGAGTCAGTTCTGGGATTTACACCATTTTAACTGGTAATTATTTACATACATTTTGAATATTGATGTTGTAGTGTCTTCACCCTGCAGATGAAGGCATGGCTGTTCTTTGAAACATCTTTAAATATTTACCAGTCACAATTGTGTAATGTCCCAAGAAACTTTAGACTTGAAGTTTCTCTACATGCATGTTTACTGTAAATGTTCTCTTACATAACAAAGTGGGCGGGGATTGCTTAGGTGGTATAGCAACTTGCTATGGGCTAGACAATCCAGAGATCAAATCCCAGTGGGGACAAGATTTTTCTCACCCATCCAACCTGTCCCTGGGGCCCACCCTGACTCCTGTACAGTGGGTACCAGGTCATTGCTAGGGGTAAAGGGGCTGGAATTTGGCATTAACCATTCACCCCCATCTCAGGGCGTGACACTGACCCCTCACCCCCTTCTAGTGCCATGGTCAAGAAAGAGTAGAGCTATACCTCTACTCCCCCTATCAGCCATATGGCCTGTACAGAGCCTCAGTGCCTGTATAAGGGTGCACTATTCACCCCCATCTAGCACTGAGGTTAAAGAAAGACTAGAGCTATATCTCTACTCCCCCTCTGTACCTTTGTGGCGTGTTCTAGGGTGAAATTTACCTTTACCTGCAAAACCAAATGTGTCTGCTAAAAACTAAACTTGCCCTACTCATTTTATAAATCAGTATCACTCGGTTCTGTCATCTGGATTTCACATTTTACAGAGTAGCACAAAATGTTTAATATCTTTGGTAAGCAATCGTCTTGATATGTTGTGGAAATTTTGTACTCCATTGTGTAATGTGCAGCTTTGTTTAGTGTGTGGTCTGAGTTTCTTTTGCTAAGAATTATTCTGGACTTACCTTCTGTGTCCCTTTCTTGTAGGTATTCAGTTAACGGTCAAGCATTATAATGCTCTGCTGAGCTGCTATATTGAGAATGGCCATATTATATCAGCTACAAAGTTCATTGATAGTATGCGTGGTGTTGAACCGAACGAGACAACATATCATCTGCTACTGGCATGCGTCTGTGAGAGTGGGGACATTAAACAGGCTACAGAAATAGTTACTATGATGAAGACAAAAGGCTTTCCTGCCAGTGAACCTGTCTTCACTGCTCTGGTGTTGGGACACGCAAGAGCCGGGTAAGAACTTACTACCCAGGTCTGTAATGGAAAGTAGTGAGAGATATTCCTATGAGGACAAGAGCTAGGAGGTTTAAAGGACCGTAGTTTGAGGTAAGGTAAATTACTGATGTGTCTGGGCACCACTCCAAGGTGTGTTAAATTACTGATATGTCTGGGCACCACTCCAAGGTGTGTTCGTGGTCTGCAGATAACAGTCCACATATTCAAGATGTCATTACTGGATAGAAGTGTGGTGAGCTTCACACTCCATCTGGCTTACCTCTGAGGGAGGAGATCTGAGTAGAATCCATTAAGTATGACATCACTTGCAGTGGCATGTGGGAGGGGAAGTGAAAGGGAAAGAGGAGAAGGGAGTGGGTAGCCGGTATATCACACAACTGCCACTGCCACTAGTTGACTGATCTGTCCCCCAACTGAGTTACGTGGACCCTTCCATTTCCTTGCAAGATGAAGTTTGGTTTCTGTGCAGTTGCCATCTAATTCTAACTGCACTCTACCAAGTGGACAGAAACCTCACAGGACCTCAACCAGTATGGATATGGTGAAGCAGTGGTGTACCGAGGGGGGGGTTTGGGGGTGTTCAAACCCCCCACCCCGAAATGTCGAAGGACCTCCAAAATCGTGCCAAACTCAACCCGATTGTGAAAACTGTTAAAAATTGCTGAATTTAGGATGCCAACACACCAAGATGTTGGGAAAACAGGCAGTAAAATTCTAAAACTACCTAGGTTCGCAGTTGTTTGATATTAGCAATGACAAATAAATTGGTTGTCATTATAAATAGTCTTAAAGTACCAAAAATTAAGAAAACTTTACTATATGAAATGAAATTTCTTGTACCAAATTACAGCTGCCTCCAGAACCCCTGACTAGGGGGCTACCGCCCTCCAGATCCCCGTTCTCCCTGTCCTCTGTCCTCAACTGAATTTGTTGAAACCCCCTGAACAAAATTCCTGGGTGCACCACTGTGGTGAAGAGATAACCCCTTGCCTTCTGTATGAAAGAAACCCCAGTAACTTTTTCCACTCATCTGTGGCATAAGTTATGTTTTTTGCAGTTGATGGTAGTACTTTGCCCCTTGCAGTCTATATGACTTGTTAGATCATTAGGAACACAATCCCATGTAGTCAGCTGTGGTCTGTTGTGAAGAACTAAGAACTGTGCTGGAAATGCAGTGAGTTATCAAGCAATTCTGCAACAGTGTAGCTATATGAAGGAAAGATTTTCATATACTTCAGTTTCTGGGTAGCTCACTCATTATAGAGACTAGGCTGTGAGATGGATGACTATTTTCTTGCAGGAGCGAGAAACTTCTCTTTCGTTCAGGGTTTCCAGAATGGCTCCGAGATCCATCCAGCCACATATCCGGTGAATATTGCGAGATCTTTCCACAGGGGTAAAATTGCTGGGATTTTGAAGGTGACCACCCACCTCCATCTCGTGCTAAGGTTGAGATTGTGTGGTGCTCTGCTGTCAGTCCTGCACTTGCGACTTTACCTTTCTAATTTCTTTTACAGGGTCTTTCTTTTTTTGCTGCATTCACTACACTAGCTATATTATATAGAAAACGGCATCTGCTGGGTTATCCCATGATATCTTCCATGTCCAGGATGTTAATAAAAAAAGTGCACTGTATTATACAGTGCTGTAGTGTGAATTGGCAGGAGATTTGCACAAATTTGGAGAGGAGTGGTAAAGTTTATTTCTTTAGGCAGACAGTATTTAGGCTCCCTGTTATGTATTCATTTTATGTGGTTCATGCATGGTTGTGTAAAAATATCCTGTTAATTTTTTGTGTAAGGGATGGACTTCTTTTTACACTTGGTCTCTTACAGCGATATGACAAATTCTGTAGGCATGTTGGATTTGATGCATTCAGCTGAAGTAACCCCCACTGCTGCCACCTATACAGCACTTCTTCAAAGCTTTGCAGAGGCTGGAGACAAAAAAAGCCTGCTCAGTACACAGAGGGAAGCCTCGGTTAGAGCGATTAGTTTGAATGTAAATCAGGTCATGAAGGTGGTTACAAGTCTTGTAATGACTGGACATCATGACATGATGGAAGATGTAAGTTCTTTTTAAAATAGTTTAAAATAGAATTAAATTGTTGGCAACTAGAGAGAGAGAGAGAGTGAGAGAGAGGGGGGGGGGGGGGAAGTGATTTAA
>Ga0123357_10011428_pt1 | contig 11385 bp, 10 predicted proteins | sample TergutEmb28metaG_FD_89873 | JGI IMG/M metagenome (GOLD analysis project Ga0123357, IMG submission 89873) | Embiratermes neotenicus P4 segment gut microbial communities from Petit-Saut dam, French Guiana - Emb289 P4 | ecosystem: Host-associated > Arthropoda: Insects > Digestive system > Gut ...
ATGTGTTCATAGTGAACTCTGAAAATACGCGTTACTATGTAACCCAGTTCACATACCGTAGAGTAAAACCTGCCTTTAAGAGGACTGTAGGGACCACATTTTTTTGTGTTACAGGCAGGCTCTGTATAATACAGGTAATTGAAGTTAATTTAAAGATTTCAACTAAAGACTGGCTTTTTAATAATACTTCAAAAGTTATATTTACAACCAACTTGGTTACTGAAACAATATAGATAAAACTTCAAGATATAGCAAATAGTCTGTTAGTTTTCTTGTACACACACACACATTCTCTGCTCCTGCAACCACATTAACCAAGACATGAGATCATTCTCAGTGACTAGCTAGACAGAGGTCCCAGCTGTCATTACTCTGAGGAACTGAGAAACCTTGACACAAAAATTACACAAGGACAGTTGTACCTTGAAAGGCGTTGTTGGTTTCCGTGGTCCACCATCAACTGTTGCTCCTGGCTTGTGATCCTTGGAAGGCACTGGTTTTGGAATTAGGTTTGGATGTTCCCGGCTGCAAATGTATAAAACCGAAGTTAACAACTGATACATGCCCTAAAGTAGCAATTTTTATGTGAATATATTTAAACTTACTAGAATTCTTCCAATTTTTGTTCATACTCTCTTCTTTGAGCAGCTGCCATGTCAACATACTTCTGCTTCTTCTTGGCTGGCAAGCTCTTATACATCTCAGCTATGCATTTTGAAACACCTGTCTGCAGAAGTGTTACGTTATTACCTCATGCATATACGTAACATTAACAACCATCTGATGAGTGCAAACATCTCTATGTAAATCTAACCTGATGAACAAGCATGTATAATGTATAATTTTATTTCAGCCCCTATGCATTTACGTTTACATGTGCTTAGTTTGATTTCCCATTATTCGGTGAAAGAATCTGAGATCGTCTATTTTGAGACACCCTGATCATAAAATCAACAAAGTCGAAGTGACCATCCATACTGACCTACTTGCTGGAGCAACGGCAAATGAAATAATAACAGGAATTTTACTGAAAAGTTTGAACAGTTAGTTTCAGATGTCCAGATGGACATTGGTATAGGGCCTTAAAACAGAACACAGCTGCATCCAAACATCCTGCCATTCACACTATGTAACTTACATAGCAAAGAATAATTAAACACATGAATCAAGATCAGTGGAAATTTTTTCAAATATCTATTTTGAAAGACAAATATTGTGGTCAGACTATGTACTGTAAACCAAATCTGATCATAGTTAATAAAACTACAAAAATGTTCAAAAACTTCACCATATGATCTAGCAAATGGTAATAATCTCAGCAATCAAAGGGCTGATTACATTTCAGCAATTTCACTACAGTTGGTACTCACCATCTCCAATCCAGGATTTTCTCTAGCAACTTTGTCTTTTTTCTCCATATAAAAGAGCATGTACGTTGACAGAGGTCTTCTTGGCATATCTGGGTGTCGGTTCTGTGACAGACCAGACACATTCATATTATCAAGTAGCATTTCAAGGTATAATCCACCCACCATTCACACATATTTGAATGTGCACCAGCTACGTTCCATACCCACCATTTTACTGCACACGTTCAATACATGTAAGCTCAGCAGTGTGATCTGTAATCACATTTCAGTCATCTCCCTACCCCTGTTTGCATTATTTTGTGATTTTACTGTTACATTATTATTTGAGTCTTCTGAAGTTTTAAACAAGTACCACTATATCTGTGACCATAAGAGGAAGAGAGGAAAGATGAAATAGAAGATTCCTATTATCAACTCAAAAATGACAGGCAAATATGATGTGTTGGCCTCAGGACACACTTGGAATTAACAAATCCAGGGTGCACAACATTTGTGTGAAGGAAGCTACAGAGGTATCTGTGCATCAGTCTGGAACTCTGGCTGCCAAACCATCAAATATGTGCAGAATGTGTTGTTGATGCACATGGAACTGATGTTACTCCAGAGATGAGAAGCTGTCCACACACAATTTGTGTTCCATACTTTTGGCTCCTTGTTACAGTCTTGTTACAGCTGTACAGGTACCTGTTACTGAAGGAGATGCACATTGCCTGTCTGTATCTAAATATACAGTTACTTTGTACGCATACTTCTTAGACTTATATAGCTAGTAGACTTTATCCCAACCTGTTAATGTGTCCTTGGTATACACAGGCAGGTCTCTTTTTATGCAAATTTTTCTGCATGATGTCACTTCAATCTGACTTGGAAATTTAAACTACTTTCGAATTTATGCAATAATATTTGGTTTAGTGCGAATTCGCATAGATGAAATGTGGCTGCACTTGTCTTGTGTTGGAGGCTAGCAGAAAGTGACATCACTGTCATGCCATCATTCATGCAAATGGCTTACATTGGTGATACACTCACAAGGCTCATGTAATTTCCCCTTTATCAGCAGTGGATTTTGGTACAAAAATGAGTGAGAAACGTAAATCTACATCACCTAGTGCAATGCAAGTAAAAAAATGGTGAAAGACAATTGGTATTAAAGAGAAATTAGACATAACACGCTTGAAAAAGGTGAACGAATTGTTTACATATTCCATAATGTCAGACTGGCTCCTAGTTGCACATGTACAATTTGTGACAGCACTGATAGAATTAAAGACTTTCCTTAGTCAGCAACAAACATGGTTGTTTGTGTAGCAAAACTACAATAGTCCTATCAGAATGAACCACACCAAAAGCTATGAATGTGCGTCTTTTGCATTTTTATTCCATTAAAAATATATATATATATATATATATATACTGTACAGAAATGTATATATACTGGATACACAGCACATATATACTCTAGAGGTCTGCATGTCCACTAATGGTACAGTCATACACTATATAAGATTAGTTTTTCAATCCCCTAACCCCCAGGATATATACTGTTTGAAATGGGGATTGTGTGTTAAATTTGTGCAACTTTTTCTGGAATGTATCCCTGGCATAAAACACAACCTACCTGTACTGTCTAATGATGACACCTTCCAAGACCAAAATATTTTCAACCGATAAATGTTCAGTTTGACTGTATTTAGTACATGCATAACTCAGCTTGTTACATGTAGTTCAAATTTTATTGCTCAGAGAGAAAATAAACTGAAATGCTGAGTGTAAGATGGGCACAAACATGAAATTTTGATACACAAAGGTCACATACAAAACCTTACACTTAAGAAATAATGAAATAAGACATTCAAAGCAATCATTTTCTGCTAATGCTAGTTACAAATATTGAAAACAAACAAAAATGAACAGCAAGGATTAGAATTTCTTGTGGTTTATCAAAGTGAAGTAAAATTGCCTTGGGTCCCAATTTGCACTAACCAACTGCACAAAACACTGTCTGGGTTTGTTCTACTTTACCTTCCTCATTTTAAGAAGGAATATGAAACATGTTATTCATCATGTCATTTTAAAGCAGAATCTGACCATCATCTGATTAGCCATTCGGAAAGAGAATGCTGTGTTGCAACTGAAATTATACAAACAACAGAACAACCCCAAATACAGTAGCAGACTTCTGTGATCAATATTTCTGGATATAAAGTGGAAACAAAAAAATTTTGACAGGCTCATAAAGTAAGAAGCATCAAAATGGGCTGTTTTCAAAACTTCAGACATGGGGTAGCAAACAAGGGTACAGCATACTTTCTATTTAAACTTCTTTGAATAAACTGCCATGTATAATAGAAAAAGACACAGAAATGGGAATTTAATTGAAAAAGTTCCTGGCCATAATTGAGGAGTTCGAATTTCAAACGCCATATCCTACAGGCTAGAATAAGGGATGCCCTTACATCCCTTATAAAACTAACTTGTTTTAACACTGCCAATTCACAACACTTCTGTATGAGAAGCAAAATTCAAAATCAAGGCTGTATAAAAGCAAAACAGACAAAGAGAGAGAGAGAGAGAGAAAAAAGGCCATATTAAATGCATATGCCAACATGTCCCAAACGTGATGTGTAACATGAACTACAAAGCTGCAGTCATTAATATAAAAAATTAAAGCACAACCTTGCTAGATTACACCTTATGTGTTTTATTCCAAACAGCTGCATTAATTCTTTTTAATAATGTTTTCTCCAAATTTCATTTACTTTAATTCCACCAAACATTTGTCTTAAAACTTTTCTTCCAAAAGAAGCCAGCCGTTTAGCAATATCTTTATTCAATGTTCAAAATTCTGCTTCGTATGTTGCCACTGGTCTTATTAATGTCTTATAGATTATTACCTTTTCTGCTCTGAGTATTTTATGGCTCTTTAGTAAACAGAGAAGTGCATAGTATGTTCTATTTGCATTTGTAATTCTTTTTTCAATCCTTGGTCTTAATTTGTTTTTATTTGTTAGAACTGTACCAAGATATGTACAGTCTTTCACTATTTCAAACCTGCATGTACTGAGGTTTACATATTCATTTTCACTGTAAGGTGTTCATGATACCATCATAAATGTTGTCTTTTAGCCATTTATTTCTAATTCCATCTTACTTGTTTGTTCAACCAGTGATGTAAATACTTCTTCAACATCTTTAAATCATTTTCCCATCATAACCACATCATCAGCATATGCCATAATTTGACTACATTTGTCAAATATGGTTCCCCGTGTTTCTACTTTAGATCTTCTAATAGCAATTTCCAGCACTATATTAAACAGCAAAGAATCAATTCTATCTCCTTGTCTCAGCTTTTGTGAACTTTAAATTCAGAGGATAAATGTTAACCAATTTTAATCTTAGCATATATTTCATTGTTGAAAATTCTGCACATTACAACTAATTTTTTTGGAAAAACTAGTTTATGCATTTCACTCCATATTTCCTTTCCTCATACAGTGCCATATGCTGCTTGAAAGTCAATAAATAGATGATGTGTGTGTGTCTATATATATATACACACATAAAATTATGTTCCAAACATTTTTCCAATAGATGTCTCATAGTAAAAATCTGATCAACAGTTGATCTCCTTTGAAAGACTCCTTGGTATTTTCCTAGTATTTCCTCAGCATAAGGTCCTAAATTTACATATAAAATATTTGCCAGAATTTTATATGTTATACATAGCAATGTAACTGCTCTATAATTATCACACATCATCACGTTCCCCTTCATATGAATTGGACATATAATTCCATTATTTCTACTCGTGTGGTATGATCTCTTCCTCCTGTGTTTTTTAAAGAAGTTCATAAATGACCTTCTTGAGCTATTTTCCTCCCTTTTTAATCAATTCGGCCAGGACTGGATCATGTCCAATTGCTTTTCAATTTTTCAATGTACTTGTTGCCTTCTGTGTGTCTACATACTGCTAGTCCATGTTGGTGTGGATGAAAAACTTGATTTTCCCCTGCCGTTTTGGTGTGTTCAAAGAATAAACCAAAAGTCACATGACAAAGAGACATAAACAATACTTCAAATTATGTCACTGTGTTTCAAAATAAACAGTATAAATTCATGACAGGAAGATGATCATGTATGGAGAAATTCAACAACTAAAGGTATAAAAGCACTTACAATTCTGGGCCCTAAAAATTTATGGTAACCATGATATGTAAAGAAATGTTATAACTTTATGGTCAGTGTGATTACTCAACACCTGTCCATGCACAGGAAATTTTTCCAATATTTAAAGTCTCAAAAACAATTCTTCACCTGCTTCTGACTACGATAGAAGTTGGTCCATGGTTTAGAAACCCACGCCTTTGCATCTTCAAGCACCTCCCTCAGTAATCTGAATCTTCGCAGCCTTTTCTGAATCTTCCCCCACATTTCTTTACACTGTTCTGCTGAATATACTCCAAAGCTGATCTGGAAATGACAAAAATGAGCAGCTAAAACCAAATGCCTTATATGGTACACTAGACATTTGATAAATGGAACAATAAATTCTCTCAGTAACAATGACTTAAGATACCACCACCACGTAAACTTCCTCAGAGACACAATAAAAGTAGCATTGTCCCCGTGCTCACCACAAAGGCATATTAGGTTCGCAGCCAGATTCATGGCTCAACCACTTTAACCCCAAAGAAAGCACCTAAAATACCCACTAAATCAGAGGCTAGGTGTGTCCCAGATCAAGGTCGGATGCTTTGGAGAAGACAAAAATCCCTCATCCCAGCCAGGAGTAAAATGGCTCCTCAGTTGTCCATTTAGAGCCTAGTCACTGTAGTGAATACACTACACCAGCTCTAGGGATGCAGCAAGGTTATGATAAAAGTACCTGCAGTGAATACACTACACCAGCTCTAGGGATGCAGCAAGGTTATGATAAAAGTACCTGCAGTGAATACGCCACACCAGCCGTAGGGATGCAGCAAGGTTATGATAAAAGTACAGCTGCCCTATATACAAGCAGAAACCATTACAGTAAATGGATAAGCTCAGTACATTCTAACAGCTTCTATAAACAATTCTAAGCAGTGAACTTGATTGGTGATACAGTTTAACCCTTTGGCACCATAACTAAATGCCCTACATAATGTGCTGGACACTTAAATGAGAGCTGCATAAGAAGGCCATTACATGGCTGACAACTATACAATATGTTGGGTGTTTTGAACATCACAATGTGTGACAGGTATACCTGACATTAGGCATCAAAGGGTTAAGCGGCCAACTCCACATCAAAATGTATCACAGCAACAGTGCTTGCTGCACTGCAAAAAATTATCTTAAAGAAAACCCATTCTGTTTCTATATGAACACACTGCACAGAATTTGATTTCCTTGTAGAATCATTTGCGTACCTTGTTACCTATAAGTTTTTGTTTCTAACATGGAAAAAGATGGCAAGAACAGCTAGAAAAAAGCTTTAATTAACCAGGTCATCATGTATTTGCAGTGATACAATTACATTAAACAATACAGCCCATTCATTAATACTACCTTCCTGTCTGGGACTAGGTCATCCAAAGTTCTGTATTCATACCTACCCTATGTTACATATCCTACACACCTCATCATCCTTGATTTTACCACCTTCACAACTTTTGTGAAGAGTAACCACTATGAAGCTCTTCATTAAGCAATTATTTACACCCTCCTCTTACTTCCTTATCTCAGGACCAAAACTGCTAGAAGATGTCACTAAAACTTAGTCTTATGTCATGCACTCAATCTCTTTTCCTGTTAAAATCAGTTATGAGGCTCCTAAAAGTAATGACCCATGAGATTTTCCAAACATGAGCCCCAGTGGTATGTGCACTTGGTTTATGTACTATCCATCCGTGCTTTATCTCTTCTGCCATAACTTTCACAATACTGTAGAAGCTGTTAGGATATTTAGTGTTGAATATGTCAAGGTACTATGAATAAGCAGGTGTGTGGGACAAAACCAGTGGTGTCCTGACATAACTCAGGAGGGCAAAAATGGTCCCATGCTAAGACCTGAACTGGTTGTCCCAAATCATTGCTGAATACATTACCCCTGTGGTCGCCTGTTTAATCTGCTTTATATTACTTTCACTAGTAAATATAGTTACATGTCCCAAATGGTTGTTCATTTCTTGATCTGTTCTACCAAGAATTATAAATGGCATGATTATTATGACTGATAACTAGGGAAGGATCTGGAATGAAATTGTTGCAGTTTCATTAATTTATTGAACTGAGAATTGGCATAACACCAGATTTATACATTCTGCTATCCTTTCCATACCAACAAGTGGTTAAAAGAGAGCAGAAGTCTTAATTTCTTACTTAAAGTCCCAGTTTAGTGCTTGTTATACACAGCTTACAAAACTCTTGGATGCCAAATTTAAAATCAACTGGTGCCTTACATTATCCCAGTTCAGCTTGTCTGCACGGGAGTCAAAACGAAGACTATCTTTCTGTGGAATCTCTTTCTCAATATGCTTCAAGAGCTCCATAAGATCTGCTTCTGGCCAGTCAGGAATATCTGAAACAAATACAATACTTCACTACTCAGGTGTCATAAGATGCCAGAGGCAAGTTGTTCACTACTTGCATGATGTTAACATAGCAAGGATGTGATCACACCAGCTACATGTTCGGATATCATGGACTGCACTATTTTATCACAGCTCTCAACACATATCAAGAGCCATAACCCTCTGTACACAGCACAATGGAAGATGCTGCTACCAAAAGCAAGTAGCTGTTTTGCACATAACTGGGGCGAACAGGATTTTTTTGAAGATCCACACTCTGCAATTTTCAACAGGTTATCTGTGGTAGATAAATCACATTAAAATTCCTTGCATACATAATTTTTGTGCTGAAAGTAAGATGAAACACATCTAAAGAATGAAATTTCACCACAGAACACAATTATTGTAAAAATCTCAACCATAACTTTTATACACATCTGCTCAGTACACAGATTAACCCATCAGTTTAGTTTTATACAACAATTCAAGTATAATGGTTTATGGAATCAATCTGTCTTGGTAGGATACCATGTACCTGCCTCCCATAAATCCAACCAATCATCCATACCTTATGGTTACATGAAGATCCATACGCTGGGTCATGTGGTAGGCAGTAACAGGTGTGGAGGGAATATCCTGTAGAGGGTTACCACGATACACACTGGCTAACAGGGCTCTGGTTGACCCAAACCAAGGGGGAAGGTATCATGCTGAAGGCTGCATGACACTGGGGTAATAACGGCAGTGTCATAAATGATACCCGTAGGGAACCAGGCCACACCCCATTGTACGTAGGTCTTCCATCCGCATTGGGCTCTATGTACGGTAACCAGATGTTTTTCACGTTTCATGGGACAGCTACATAACTGGGGACTCTTGAGAGATATGAATGAATGAATAAACCATTGGCTCTGGAACCAGAGCATCTCTCTACATAGGAGCCCCGCTGGGGGACGATGGAGGTGGCAGTTTGTTTACCAGGGACTCTGAGAGACAGTAAGAGTATTTTGCAAATACAGTCTGTCTCTCTCTCTCTTTCTGTGGTAGCTCTGTAAGGCTTTGAAAGCTAAGGCTTTGGCAATGGAGCATCTATGTGTTTAAAGAGGCTCTGTGAGGGGAACCTGGAGGAAGGACACCTACACTGAGCACTCTGAAAAACATGTAATGGAGGTCTCTGGAAACAAAGAATTTCTTTTATAGGGCTCCATAAAGGGAATCTAAGGCACTTAGCAAGGGAGGGCTCAGCCAATATGTTTATTGGGCCAGAACCTGTACTTGCTATATTTTTCTGTTATGTATAACTGAAATTTCTGTGGCCTTACTTTTGACCACAACACTCTAAGGGATATTTGCCTCTGGGCTCAGGCGAGCTGAACCCAGAGGTCATTAGGAAAACTTATCCACGACCAATCCACACCTCCATTAAGGCTGCAGAGAGAAAGGTTAGATAAGGGGGCACAATGGGCCTCTTGTAAAAGGCCTACGTACATCAGGTCCTTAATGGGCTCAAACCCATTACATATTTGATTCTATTCTTAGCACATAGAAAACTTCCTTATAAGATGGTGACCATGTCACTTTCCAACATTTTTCTAAATTATTCTGTAACATCGACATGCACTGCAATATTGGCATGAAGAGTCTGGTGACAACCAAAATGTTTTCCATCCATGAGTCTGTATGCTGGTAGTTCGATGTAAACATGATACATGGATAAGGACACCTGTGAAGTTTTGTTTACTAATGATACAGCCTTCTGCTTTATTGGTGAAATTAATACAAGTGACAAAACAGATTCCAGTGGTTATACTGGTGATGGAGAAAAAAAATACCAGGATCAGAATGGAACAACAGAATGGGCGTGGAAGTTGAATCCACCAACAGTGCAAAAAATTTTTCAGCTGCAAAATGACGAAGAGTAAGGAAGGAACTTGCGCAGCAGAAAATGTTTAAGTGGACAAAAATCTGTCAGGGAGTCCAAAACCACAAACTTGATAACAGGGGTGAAACATCTGGTATGGCTAGCAGTGCCGATATAAAAAAAAAGTTTCCTCAAGCTCTACCATGTTATTTGAAATCAGCTGCACACATTGTATAGCTTATATGCCACCTTACTCCTAAGCTTTGTATCCACCAGGCCATGGAAGTGGGTAGACTCACATCTTATGTAGGTGTGTCCCAAATGTGCTTTGCGTATGCACTGTCATTGGAAGCGGAAAGAGAATATTGTTACATTGGTACTCCCTCTCATGCACCTGCACTTCTGGATGACCTGATTTCTAGACCAGGATTCACCACCATTAGATGAAGGAGGAGCTGTCTGTGGAGTTGTAAGAACATTTCTGCCGTTAAGTAGAGTTCAGAAAGGTACTTGTGTCCTATCAGTCTTTCACACAGAAACTGACATGCAACAAGCCAAAAAGAAAAAAATTTAAATCATGGTGGAGAAAAAGAAGTAATGAAATTTATGTGATTACTGATTACAGCAGCTGCATTCTGACTTTCTGCAGACCAAATTTCAGCTACTGTCCCAATAATTTGTCACACAGTGAAGGGACATTTTTATGCATGTAGGTTATTCGGAAAGTAAGTACCATCTGCACGTATCTCTCGCACATCCTCAAGACTGTCACTTTGCACATGTGCAGTAACTTCCTCTATCAACTGGGAAGCCACAGATGCCATTTCGTGAAATTCATGTTATGTTTATGTTTGCTCATGTGTGTTAAACATGTGTAAGACAATTGAAGGGGCCACCAACTGTGAAATACGGTCTGTAATTCGTTTCTTGAGCGCTAGGAATGTGCTACCAAGTGAGATTCATCACCAGATCTATCAAGTGTATGGTGACAATGCCATGAGTGATGGCATGATTAGGAAATGGGTTCAGATGTTCAATGAAGGACGAGAGATCATGCACGATGAGGTGTGAAGTCGGCGTCCGTCTTTGGTGAATGATGATTTGGTGAGTAAGGTCAATGAAAGAGTGCGTGACGACAGACGTTTCACAATTTCTGGTCTGTCACTGCACTTTCCTCAGATTTCAAGGATTCTACTCTATGACACTGTCAGTAGTCATTTGGGTTATCAGAAAGTGTGTGCACGATGGGTGCCAAAGATGCTCACAGAGCAGCACAAAAAACAGCGTATTGCATGTGCTTTGACATTTCTGATGTGTATCACAAGGAAGGAGACAGCATGTTGAGCCATATTGTGACAGGAGACGAGACATGGGTGTCCCATATCACACCTGAATCAAAACGGCAGTCCTTGCACTGGAAGCATACTGGCTCGGCGAAAAGGAAAAAGTTCAAGCAGACGTTTTCAACAAGGAAGATCATGTGCACCATATTCTGGGACAGACAAGGTGTTCTTTTGGTAGAATTTTTGCCCCAAGGCACAACAATAAACTCTGCTGTTTATTGTGAAATGCTGAAGAAGCTGAGGCATGCAATTCA
>Ga0123357_10011429_pt1 | contig 11385 bp, 6 predicted proteins | sample TergutEmb28metaG_FD_89873 | JGI IMG/M metagenome (GOLD analysis project Ga0123357, IMG submission 89873) | Embiratermes neotenicus P4 segment gut microbial communities from Petit-Saut dam, French Guiana - Emb289 P4 | ecosystem: Host-associated > Arthropoda: Insects > Digestive system > Gut ...
TGAGATAGCGCCAGAACCTGCGTCACACCTGAGATAGCGCCAGAACCTACGGCACACCTGAGATAGCGCCAGAACCTAGGCACACCCGATATATCGCCAGAACCTACGGCACACCTGAGATAGCGCTAGAGCCTACGGCACACCTGAGATAGCGCCAGAACCTGCGTCACACCTGAGATAGCGCCAGAACCCACGGCACACCTGAGAGAGCGCCAGAACCTACAGCACACCTGAGATAGCGCCAGAACCTACGGCACACCTGAGATAGCGCCAGAACCTGCGTCACACCAGAGATAGCGCCAGAAACTACGGCAAGCTGAGATAGCGCCAGAACCTGCGTCACACCTGATATTGCGCCAGAACCTACGGCACACCTAAGTCAAAGCAGGAAACGTCATGTAAGTCATGTTGGACACAGTTGGACCTCCAATAAAGCGACTATTCCACCTGATATCCTGTCCGTAATCACTCACAACATCTAAATGATCCTCTGTGATGTGACTCCATCCAGTTTGGTAGCCACGTAAGTTACAAAGCTTTGAAGGCACCTTCTGCTGTCGTACTCAAGTTATCAAGAGCGCATACATTAGTTGATGTGGTATGGTTCAAAACTATATGAATTATAATTTGTAGGTTAGTTTATTTCTTTCTTTAATAACAAAGTATTAGCTGCCTATGTCATAGCTCCTTTTACGCCCACAACAACTACCGTGTACAGAACAATTTTACTATTTAAATGCTCCAATAGGCAGTAGAACTTAAGAATTACAAAATTATGACACCAAAATATATGGAAACACTCAGAAGAGTCGAAGAACAGAACATCAGTTTTCATGTGATATGTGTTGTGTTGTGTTGTGTTGTGTTGTGTTGTGTTGTGTTGTGTTGTGTTGTGTTGTGTTGTGTTGTGTTGTATCAAACATATATGCATTTGTATTTAAGTTTTCACTTTATGCCATGCGGAAAAGTTAGGCAAAATCATTACATTTTAGGTGTAGATTACATGAAGATTGAATACTTTAAACTCCTAAGTTGAATAAACAGTTCCAGTTTTATGAAATTAAAAACGTTTTGTTTGCCAATTATTAAACAAGACGAATCTAACAGGATTTCTGCAGTAACAGACGTCACCTAAAAACAGAATATTGTTTTAGCAGGCATGGGATTGAAAGTAGAGAAGCTGCAACATAGAGGGTCTGGCTTTCTTTAATTAATCGTCCGCCCTCTTTGTCTCCTTCCTTCTGTTCCATTTATCTCATTCATCCAAAATAAAACATAACAGACAACAAAATATCCAGTTGTAATGAATTTAGAAGAAGAGCTACGAACAAGACCAGCCACGTCCTGCAACAAACGTTTACAGAAATTTAACACTATTGGAGTGCTAAACTAAACTGTAGGCCATAATGGCTTATGGTGTAGTGGAGGAAATCTGTATGCTGTAATACAAGGCTGTAACTGTATGCTTTAACAATGCTTCAGGCCACTGTCACAAATGTTAAAATTATTTCCCTCTCATTATTTGCAGTAATTTTACTTTCGATGTTATGTGATCAGGGATGCTGATCGTTGTAAAGTATAAATAAATAAATAAATAGATAAAAAAAATTGGTTATTTTTGACGATTACGGAGCAGCCAAGCTAGCATATTTGGTATTGCTAATCGCTACAGGTTGGAAGGTAAGGAGATTGATTGCCGGTGGATATGTGAGATATTCCATGCCATTCAGACGAGACCTGAAGCCCACTCAGTCGCTACCGGTGTCTTGCCGGGGGAGGGGGTAAAATGGCCGGGACGTGGTGTTAGCCACTCACCAATTTCTAGCTCCAGGGTTGCGAAAGAATTTTAGCTGTACTTTCACTCCCATGTGTGCCTGCTTCGGCATGTCATGGTGTGACAGTTACCTGATGCTTTTGTGTTGACGGTAACCATGACATGAAATTTGTGAAAACCTGATATATAAGTACATAAAAAATTTAAAATAATACGAACCATAAACATAAATATTTTTCTGATCTGTGGTAACGTGTCTGATGGCGCAAAGCGATCAGACTCTTTGGTATCGGAAATTAACGACAGAAAGAAAACATTGTTACACTCTTGTTAACTTGTAAATTCTGCTTGCTTAAGTGTGTAGTTCCGTGAGGTACAGTCATGTCTGCAAAACCAATATTCACGTGGTTATACAATAATTTCCCTATGTCAAGTAGATACCAACAAATTCATGCATACCTTACTAATTCACCACTTTATTAAGACTATACGTCACTCCAACATGTTTCAACCTTTAAAGGGTCATCTTCAGGGAGTATATTGTTACATTCTTGCATACTCGTTAATTTCACAACCGTTGACTCATTTTCTTGAACGTGCTGCAAGAATGTGTCAAATATTCTCCCTGAAGATGATCCTTTAAAGGTTGAAACATGTTGGAGTGACGTATAGAGGTAATAAACAGGTACTCTAATAATATACAAGTGCATTTTTGGTACTTATTTCCTCCTGGTATTAGTGCAAGGAGGCCAAAACCCACCCATGACTGTAGAGCCGATGATGATGATATTAGTGCACGGATAAGAACAGGATAAAGAATTCCCCGTCTTGTGTGCAAACCCAAAACTTCATTACCATGTTCACAACATTTCAGCAACAAGAGCCCCGTTTCGTTGTATAAATTCAACCATCAATCTTTACATATTCATACAGAAGTTTGCTGTTTGAATACAGGTTTTTTTTTTCTTCTTCTTCTTTTTCCCGAAATGTCTTATACGCGAGATTCTGACTGCTGCAATCAGATCGCTACTGAGGGTCAGGACCAGTCGATGTTAAATTACAACTAAGTTGTGCCGCAGCTCGTGATCGTGACTCGTGAACAATGGCCTCGTCGAGTCACGCAAGGATTTTCTTGTGCTTAATGTTAACCCGAATGTGCTTTGCTGAGGCAAACAGTTTTCGTACAAACAAGCTAGTTTCATTAATTTTGTAATTTAACCTATTTCGGCAGGCTACAAAACGTTTCCTGCTTCACTCCGTTTATATTCAGAACCTGCGCCAAGAGCTGCAAGATTTTACGTATTTACATATAAACCCAATTCAACTCCGGCTGCAACTTTCTCAAAGTTAAGGTAGTACATGCAGAATTCTGTGAAAGTTTTAGGCCATTCTCTAATAATAAAAGAGAACATACATTGCTGTTGATAGCTGAAGCAGGGTAATCAAAGTTTGGTACTAGTCAGGTTGTATACGAAACTATGTGCAAGTAATTACCGCGCAGAATACAACGTGCTCTCAAGTACTGCTAGTTGCACTCACACACAACCAAAGGTAGTATTTTATGGGTAATTTTCTGAATGGCCAAGAGATTTATATAATTTAAGCTTACACGTTTCGAGCTCTTTGACCCCTTTCAATTAGAAAATTTTCATTTCATAGTTGCTTAACGACAGGTCCATGGCTTCATCCAGAGTCAGTTATCCAAACAGTCCGACCTATAAGCTCCCTTTTTCACTTTCCAGTATCTTCTCATTTCCTTAAGTTAATCCAGTATCTGCTTAATTCTTCTTCCTCCTCTTCTCGTCACTTATGTTTTTCCCTCTATCTTTCCTACATTAACGTGTTTTAAAAGACAGTACCTAAACAAGATGTGACCAATCCAGTTAGCCTTCCTACTTTCAATTGTAAGTGGGATTCCCTCTCCTGCTTGACTCTATATAATACTTTTTCTTTTCTCACACTGATCTCCGAATGACATTCTCCATCATTCTTTAGCATCACATTTCAAATTTTTCCAGCTAATTCTGAGGTACTCTCCGAAGTGCCCAAGTTTCAGTACCACACAAATTTAAGTTCAAATGGTCAGAAGTCTTCTTTTTGAAACCTGCTTTTGCCATGGCAGTCCTGTATTTACTGTCACTTGTACATTTTCCATCATTTGTTATCATTGCACTCAAATAACTGAAATTTTCTACATCCTCCATCTACTTACCACCTATCATAATCTTCCTTGAGCATCGTTAACTCAAGATTCTCATTACCTTATTTTTTACACCTGTATTTCTATTTCACAGCATCTTTCAGGTTAATAATGTCCTAGAGTACCGTTTCTAATCCAGACTTAACAACTGAAAACATGAAACAGTCTTGGACGTTTGATCGTATTTCTTTCACGCGGTGTTGTCCCACTGCAAGGCCCTTAGCTGCGCAGAACAACGCAACGAATTCCATAAAAATGAGTCCTTCCTGTGTAGATAATGGTTATTCAGACTTGTAAAAATTTTTCCTGTTTTTAAAAAAGACAAAAGTTCATTACAATATTTTAAACAGCCCTATATTTTATTGATAAACTGAGATAGATTAATCACGTCAATAACCTGGTAAACTGTTACTTTGAGACCAATTTTAATAATATCACCATCTATGCCTATATCCTTTAAGCAGCTCTACTCTTCAGGGGTTTTCCGCCAAATCTTCCGCCCAACCCATACTTCTCATTTTGATCCGAATTAAAGTACAAATTACGAAGGTCACCACTAAGCAGCTTTCTGAGACCATTTGTTATGTTCTCCACCTTAGGCCCAAATTTCTTCTCAACAACCAGTTCTGGAAGACCCTCGGGTTGAATTCTTCCCTCAATACGAGAAGTCAAATTCCAGATTCACGCAAAATAGCTTTGTTAATTCAGGCCTAAAATTTTGTAAATTTCAACACCAAAACAACAAGTAGACAAGAGTGTCAATCCATGTTCCGGTTGAATTCAAAGCGGTAATCTTTGTGTCTGAGACTAAAGATATATGGGCTAGATTTCCTCCATTTCTTTAGCACCAGCCTCGCCTAGCCTTTGTGATGGGCAGTAAAGGAACAATCATAATCTATGAGAAGATCTGTCTTGAAAAACGAACTGTTCATCAGAATGGTAGAAAACGCAAAGTCTCTAAGAAGGAAGGAAAATTCTGAATGTATTTACAATAGCCGCCTGCAAGTAAGTTATTTAATCGTGCATGGAATGATTCGCTAAAACACGAACTCCAGTGCTTATAGAATTTAATGATCAACTTTCGAGCATATGAAAACTACTTCAAATTCAAAGATAGATTGAGGCTTCAATATTTAGCAGGGACAAGGTTAAAAATTAGCATAAAATCTTTCACGTAAAATGTGTAAGTATGCACATGAGGTCTTTCCGAATAAACTTTACAAATGAATATTTCGGAAAAATTCATTATACTTTACGCAACACAAATTTTTTTCTTCGGCAAGAAGAACTGTCTAGTTTGTACTCGATGTTTAAAATAATTTATTAGAATGAAATATGGTAGAAGGACAGCAAGACAGAAATTTCCTTTATGGTCACACAAGAGAAAACATTTTGTTTCATCTCGATGTTAAAGGGAATGACTTGGGGAAGATGAATCTCGGGCAATCTGAGATGGAAAATCAGAAAGAAGGAGTGTTTGCCTTCTCCTCTCGGGTGTCAGAAATGTGTCACATTCATCACAAGGCCCCACGCAAAGAGGAGGGTAGCACCAAAGATTAATGATGGATGAAGAACTAGCCAGCCCACTTCATCTGTATTGTTTGCCCTAGCAGGACCAGCACTGTTGCTACAGACACAGGCAAGTGGAATATCCGTTCACTTTTTGTGTGAGATCTCAGCTTATTACGGCGGTGAACGAGAAGGTTTCTATCTTCGAGAAATAAAGCCTTATGATACGGTAGGACAGTATCAAATTGCAGAGGAAATTACTGCCTCCAACTTCAGAGAAGGAATCCTACGTTATGAACGTCCAATCTGCATGTTCCTCAAAAATGTTGGTAGCTTTAACAGAACGCATAAAGTCGCATCAAAATATAGTCCTCCAGTACTTCTTCACTCCACAGATCCTCCCAGAAGAGTGGTTACTATATATACCACTAGTTCCAATAATGTTCCTCACTATTCTATGACACAGTGTTACGTGTTTTACATGAATATCATTAAAAACATTATTTCTCTAAACTCAGTTAACATTTTTTACTTATATAATGCGAAAGTTAGGTGCTTTGTATGAACAGAGAAGGTAATTATTTTATACTACAATGGTAAAATGCTTTAATGACTTTTCAGTTGATAAAATTTAATTTAACTGTTCATTCTTAAAACCATTCAGTAACCTGCATTCCGAACTGAAGAAGGTAGAAATTTTGAGGTTATGTTTGACAAACACAGGCAAAATCTGTAATTTTGTGATCAGTTCTTCACGTAAATATAGTAAGACATTGTAGCACAATATATTAATATTGGATGTGTAAAACTCACTTAAATCAATGCAATATGGAAAGAGGCTTTCATTTCCTCTACAAAGTCCTTGTTTGTATTGTATAATTTTAGGGAGTATTGATTTAATCAGCTTATTCTCCACCGATTTCTGTTCAGTTGTTCTTCAACCAAGAATTTGTTGGTGCAATAGCATTTCAAAAACCACCGACAGAAGATTCTCCATCTACAGGTACGTAAAAAGAGCAGTTAAACTGCGCAGAATATCTGCATTTAAATGTGTAGACAAATATAGAACCTACGTTTGTTATTGTTGGTAACGGACATATTTATTCCATGTCTGCTGAATGGAGATGTTTGATGTCAGTTGTCAATAGGTCGGTGTAAAAAAAAAAGAAAAGTAAGACATATTTCTCTATGTTAAATTTGAAGATTTTAGAAAAAAAGGAACCCAAATTTTCTTTCAGACAATTCGACAAGAGACACAAGGCTGTTTTGTAAACTTCATATAAATGCGGAACTTGAATTGTCACCTATATTAGCATAACAAAATGAATGTTAGCTTCAAGCTCTCGTTCCAGAAATTATTACAACAATATTTGATAAAGCTGGGTTTAATCTACACAGACTTAATTTATTTTCTGTCTGTTATACGGGAATACATATTACTAGCCCACTATGCTAACAATAGCCAGATGATATTCTGTGGTAATAAAATCTTTCTGGTAAATAGCAGAGGACTTAGTATTTTGGTGTGTTGCATGTTGCAGCTCAGTAAGATGTTATTATTTGTGACATCAGATACAGGACTGCAGACGTTCCTGCTATTTCGTTTAGAAATTCCATTTACCTTGCAAATTATAATATACGTTTGTTATTATCAGAAACATTAGAGTTTTCTTTCTTGTTATGTGTTCCTCTTCTCCAGCTTTAAAAATGTATCGAATCTATTTGTCATTTTCTGCTGCAGTAATTTGCTGCATTTTTTGGTTGTTTACGAAACGTAAAAAGAAGCCGGCGATAAATTTTAGAAAGCGCAAACTTCAAGGACCTCCAACTAAATTTATCCAATTCCTACTAAGTAATTTCCCGTGCAAAATAGAATTGTGTAATTGTAGAATCTTCGAAGTAAATGCTGTCAAGTCTTTGAAAATCAATTGATTTCCTGATTGAATTAAAAACAGAAAAAGACCGAGCAACATTATGATGACGACAACGACAATGAAGAACAAGATGATGATGATGATGATGATGATGATGATACTGGATGGAAGGGGTGTAATGACAGACACAACATTACAGGGGAAAACGGAAAAATTATTTTTCTGACAGTTATCAATGTGTGACCGCTCATCCTGTAGAAAGAGCTAGGCTGGAGACAAAGTACAAGGTCGAGGTGTGATTCAGGTAAGGTGGTTAGAATTGAACTGCCTGGGTGTACAGCAGTGAGGAGGAATTGAGCTTGTAGGCTGAATTTTGAGTATTGTCGAATTTTATATTTGGAGGGTTGCGTTTTGACGAAGCTTGGAAACGTAGGAAGGGCTGCATAAGAAGCATTCAGTGCGAGGTTTATTTTGGGCACCAACACAGCATTTGTCCTAGAGCCGTGAGAGATCTCAGAAAACCTTAACCGACTTCGCAGGCTACAGCACCCTCCGTTTACACACTGAAATATTCAAAAGCCAGCGGCGGTCCCTACAAGCGAGTCTCTTTATTTTTAAGAAACATACTGGTTTTTTCACAGATTTTTGTATCCATTCTTTTGACAAGTAGAAAAAGTACGATACTGAGGGACAAAACTCAAACACATAAAACGTTTCGTAAATTGTGAACATGATTTAATTTAGTTTTTCTTTTGTACCGTCTTCAGTCCCATTTCGAGCAAAGCTCAACAAAACCTTAAGTTGGACCAGATTTAACGTCGAGCCCAAATCGACACTTCCTTTAAAGTGTTTTATATTGGTTTTTCCTAAGTTACTCTTGTCTAGTGGCTGTTTTTCACCTTTTAAATAGGGATTTTCTGGAAAATGAGTTTGGGCCTGTCTGTTGGAATTCAGAAGAATTATCTGGGCAGAACTGTGCGATTTTTGAAAAACTTCCATTTAAAAATATCGTATATGTTTTATTGATAATTTTTGTCTTCCTTCTCTGTTTCGTCGATATTAATAAGTGACTGTCGCCTAAATTATATATAAAATGCAATTCGTATCTCACAGACAACAAAGTCCGTGTCATTAATGAAGACCAATCCGTTAATGATACGTTACGAAATAGTTACTCTTTATAAATAGGTACAGGTATTTAGTCAATAACACAACAAATATTTCTAATGATGTTTATTAGAGGATGATAACTACTACATGTTTCGGCCTATTCCGGCCATCATCAGGTTTTCATCCGAAATAGTATTAGTGTTTATAAGATTTATAAACACTAATACTCTTTCGGACGAAAACCTGATGATGGCCGGAATAGGCCGAAACGTGTAGTTGTTATCAGCCTCTAATAAACATCATTAGAAATATTTGTTGTGTTATTGACTAAATACCTGTACCTATTTATTTATACAAACAACGGGGATGACAGATTTCAGAATTACTCTTTATGTTTAGAAAAAACACATTCATCCAAAATGTGAGCAAAATCCAAAATTTTAGCCCTTTAAACGCCGAATTAAATCCCACCTGCCATTTGCTTGCATTATTAGGAGCTCACCATGTTCTCTACGTTAGCAGGATAAGGGTTAACTTTGCAGCAGGTGGTAGGTATGTTTACCCCAGAAATATACGTTCTTAATTATAAGCCTACTTTGTGCTATTTCCCTCCATTACGGCTAGGCGAATTATTAATATTTATTCAATATATTCACAAATCTAACACAGTATTTTTCGACCTGTTTTTCTCCTAACACAGACGTACTGTATTCACTTTTAAATATGGACTGTATCAAATTTTAATAAAGGTAAAGCTAAATCTATCCCTGTACAGACCTGGAGAGGCCCTTAGGGTCCTAGGAGGCTGAGTCTCCCAGGATTTCTACACAAACCGCACATTAAGGAGGCAAGGTTGTTAGCCTTACGTACCGGTCGCCTTGACACTAGAGGAGATACCTTTCTTACTAATTTGTGGTAGAGGCTGAGTCGATCCCATGGCCATAGTGCGCCGGAATTATATAAATGAAATGTCCCACAGCTTTCCGGGTTGTAGTGCAGTTCCTCAACTAGCTGCCCCACCGAATTCTCTGGTTAAGAGATAAGGTTTTCTTATTAATAATTCAACGTGTTTTATTGAGACGTACTGTAATGTGTGTTAGCAGTTTTTCTGATAAATTGGATTGGTATTGTACGTTTCCCTTTCCTTAAGACAAAATGCATGTTAGTTTGTTAGTTGTGTTTCTTTAACACTTGGTTGAAAAATCTTTTTCGTAAAAGAATCCCTTTTGCTATTAACAAAATTTCAATAACCATACTCAATAATACGCTGTAATTAAAAGATCTGTAGTTCAATCGTACAGTAGAATGATGGGACAACATTACTTATTAATTAATTAGTTATGGATAATGGAATTTTATCTTTATTTGTATGGATATTAAAATAACTGACGACACCAACGAATTTGAACATATTAATGTCATTTTCTTTGAAGTATTTTCCGAATTTCCAATACAGGGATAATAGTCAAGCCTCACGTCTGGCGCCACTCTGTCACTATCTTACAGCCGGCTTCGTACTGTGTTGTCTGTTGCGTATTATTCTCAGACCATAACATTTCATGCCACATCGAATCCTTGCGAAGACTCTATTCAAATTGCTGTGTCTGTTCTTCCGTTCCTCGCTCCATCAGTCTTATCCGTCCCTAGAAAATTCTAGAACGGTTGAGCGGAACTTTTCCATAAAATGTAATATCATTTAATTTGGCGAAAAATTGTCCAGTCATTGACTCTTTCATTTAGAACAGACAATTTTAACGTCCACTTTATCTGACGGTCTAAACGCATTGCTAATTGCATCTGGAGCGTAACTCGCTAAAATGTACTGGAGCGAAAACTGTTTGCAGCGTGAACTGCAGAGGCAAACGTAGCGCACATTTTCTGATGGATATTTCCTATCGCCATAAGTAAATTAAAGGGACGTTGAATGAACATAGTTAGATTTGCGTATTTCATAATGACAACTAATCTGTGTATTGCATAATGACAAATAACCTGTCGGCCACAACCACATTGTCAGTTGAAATAGAAAAAGGAAGATTTTGGTTGTGCTATAGTGCTTTGAAATTAAATTGTAGGTTTCACCTTTTAGTCCAGTATTTTATTCCATTATATTAAGAAACATGTCATAAAAAGAGCTTTTTCCTGTAACCTAAACATGGAATCCTTAATATATGGGAAGTATTCATTCAATATTTTATTTTACTTTTGCCAATTTGGAAAGGACAGCTTCAACAACAGTGAAAAGTTTTTGGAGATCTCACTCGTATTTCCTTGTATTTCGTTGTAGTGATTTATTTGAATTATTTGTTGTACTTAAAGCCCAAAATATGCACACACGGTAGACACAATAGTATAAATTCTTATAATAAAACCAAAAAGATGCACTAATTTCTCAAATTTATTTTTGGAATAAAACTCTACATGTTTCGGACAGTTCCTCTGTCCATCATCAGGAGTTTTTCACTGTACACACAGCAACGGTACATGTCATACAGGTTTGCTGATATCCGTCATATCTGCAATTGGGTTGTTACCCGGTGGCATTGGTTATTTTACATGTAAACAAAACATGAAATTGGTTACTACTAAATTTAAGTTGGGAGGGCTATATGAGAAGCAAGTAGTGGCAACTTGGAATCTTGGGAACCATCTCAGCATTTGCTTTTAGGCACAGGGAAACCAAGAAAAACCTGTGTAGAGATGAACGGTTGCAGGACCTTCCGAATACTGACTTCTAGCCAGCAGCCCGGCATCTAAAGTAAAAAAAAGCAATGCCCACACAGTACAACAAATAAACATAAGATAACAACACACACAAAACAACTACAACAATACACACGGTCAACCAACAACAATTACACAAAAGACAACTTAAAACTAGCAACAAAACACACGAGACAAATTAGAATTTTACAACA
>Ga0123357_10011430_pt1 | contig 11385 bp, 5 predicted proteins | sample TergutEmb28metaG_FD_89873 | JGI IMG/M metagenome (GOLD analysis project Ga0123357, IMG submission 89873) | Embiratermes neotenicus P4 segment gut microbial communities from Petit-Saut dam, French Guiana - Emb289 P4 | ecosystem: Host-associated > Arthropoda: Insects > Digestive system > Gut ...
AACATAACAACCCCCATTAAAAAAGAGTGGGTTGGGTTTAAGCTTCTCCCTACCCATCACTTTATGAGGGAGGAAATGGAATCGCTGTATTCCCAACCACCGTTGCAGGGACAACATATTATTGATTCCTTACAATTCCATTTCCTTCCTGATTGGTGGCTTTTTTGATAGGATCCTTCGAGTCTCGTCCAATCAGTTGTCAGTGGTACCTTCCGACGAAACACCTAAATCTCACGCCATTCTCACCCTTATCGTCTTGTCGGCATCGTATTCACCTAAAGCTCATTTTCGCTTGTAATATCAAACGTTTTGAGTTCCCACCGACTCGTTATCTCGTCCAACCAATCCTTGAATGGTGGAGAAGGTTCTGTGGTATTCTTGTCAATATAGTTTTAAGCATGGTTGACACTTGTATTTTCTGTGCAATTATCTTATTTACTAGCGGCTAGAGAAGGGGAAATGAAAGCGGGGGGTGAAGACGTGATGAAGGGCATGAAGATAAGAAGCAGAGATGTTACGTGGCGCAGAGTTGGTAAAAGGTAAGGGTGGAACAGTTGAATTATCGTAGTGGTGGTTTGTTCGCGCGACTCTGGGACTGGCCGGCGGATGTTCACTCACCGGACAGGGGTTGTTTCTAAGGGATGATGTGTTTAGTCGTTGGCTTGGCTGTGTACTACACGGACGCTATCTAGCAGAGACTGAAGGCGTGCAGAGATAGTAGACAGTCAGAGAGACGGACAGACAATTCTACACATTCTGTGGGTAGTGAAGTGTTTCAAGCAACCGATATACAAGTTACGGAGGAAAAAAGTTTTATACTGCTTCCGGTAAGTGACGTCACGTCACTTAGACACTCCGTACAGCGGAAATAAAATGACGCAACAAATCGCAGGCAAGAAATACTCAGCGAAGAAGGTCAGGCGTTATCTCCTTACCGTAACAAGTTCCTAAATCAAAACAAAATATTTATTATGCATATACGCTCTATACCAAAACATTGAATAGATTGTGGTGGTGTTGAAACATACCCAAAGTGACATTACGAAACTTATTATGAAAATTAGTTCAATATCATCAAAGGTGTTTGATTAATAGTAGTATGTATCATCAGAGTTCTTGTAATATAATCAACCTATATTTTCGGTGTTACAGTAACTTTGAATTAAAAGTTATCAGAAACATTGAAGGACATGTAAGCAAGACAAATGCTATTCTCGGTTACAAACACAGAATAAACGTACAAATGTCCGATTCTAGTAACTTAAACCCTTGTGGAATGATGTAGGCCTTCGTTTTGAATCTCTCGGTATTGTACTGTGTTTATCACCGTTAATTTAAAAATCGAGGAGACGAGATGAACAAACGTTATCGTGAGAGAATAATCACAAATACTGACAGTAAGCAATAAAAGGAAATGAATAATGAGTGAGCAACGAGAAATCGAAGTATCTGTTGTTAGCACCCCGGAAAACAGTCAGTGTTCATCAGCAATGGGATCACCAGGACCTTCACCACATCACCATATTACCACTTCAACAAGTACGACAGGCCCGATATCATTCCATCCAATCAGTCGGACATCATCTTCACCCCCATCAAGTCCCAGCAGGAAGTCCCCTTCAGGTCCCAGAGTTGGGTCACCGACATCTAACGTGCAAGCAAAAGCCGCTTCGCCTCTATATACATCGTTCTCAATATCCAGTATATTAAGCAGGACTGAACCGTCTAAGAAGTTCAATGCTTCTCTGGGTCACTTACAACAAACCCCGCCCCAACATCCGAGCGTCGTGGAAGCGGCTACTGCAACCCTGCATCCCTGCGCGGACACGGCCATGCTGTCCAGGTAAGAGTCCGCCCCTTACGAGGGGTTCTACGTGAAAGTCACGACGATATTGATAATTAATCTTTGTTTGGAACTAATGAGCACGAGTGCTACTGAACACGGGTATTGAGATGATCGACGACCCGCAAGTGACAACTCTGAAAGTTAAGAACAGAAAGAAAGGAGTAAAGAAATGTTGAGCAGATTAAATTTTGGGAATGTCTGCTGTCATTTATTTTTGACAAATATTCTTTCCTCCCTTTTTTTTTGGCTCAAAAGCTCAAAGCCTGAGAAAGAGACAAGACATTTAAGTGCAGAACTGACTTAAGGAGTTAACTGAGAAGGTTGCTGGTTCTGGGATATAACTTTGTGTACTTTTGTACGTAAGACGTCTCATCCGAAAATACACAATTATTCGTAGATTTAGGTGCTTGAGAAAAATGCTGTAAAAATACTTGAATATAAGCAAAAGGAAAAGACACGATGGGGAAAATTAAACGATGCGGAGTTTCATAATTTGAGTTACGCTTCTCAAAACTTTTTAGTTGGGAGGTTAAGTGCAGTTAATAGAGCAGTGCTTCAGTTCTAGTTGCCCTAGCATGTGGAAATAAGAAATGGGCTCAACATTTTAGTCAAAAACCTATAAGGAAGAGACCACAACTGGTTGTAGCCTACAGCCCTAAGACGAATTATAAAAAAGTGAAGCTTCAATTCGGATTCAAGGTTAATTGATGGAACGATAAAACCCCGAGTTACAAATGGGTACAGAATTGCTTCACCGTCTCAGTAACTATAATTTTTTCAAGAAAAAATTACCTATTAATCAGGGTTTTATTGGAAGAAAATTTTAAGGGTTAAACTTTTCTCCTCCTTCCCTGGAACGCTGGGGATGACGGTGGACAAGACTGCTCACAAGTTGCACTGCAAAATAAAAACCCTTTTGTCTATAATAGCTGATATTGTTAAAATAGCGCATTTTATTCGGGAACTTGTGTGATACTAACAGGCCTGCTCTTCACTTAAAAACGCCTTACAAACAAATGCAATACGATAGATGTTATTGCTGCTAGGACTAGGAAAAATTTTCGCAGGTTTGTTTTAACTTCCGCAATACAAAATGTGAAGCCACGCACCCTGGGTTTATGGCAGTGGATAATAATTTAAGAATTTCGGTAGAAATTCTTAAATTTTATGCTTCTGGTTTCTCTTCTTTGATAAATGAGGGACTTAATAATGATTTGCCAACAAAAATTACGAGTAATTGGCCATGAGATATGTGCAAAGGGAATGAGGTTATGTGCCTATTAGCTAAGAAAAAGGAACGGCGGTACGTTTAACCAAAAAGGGTTCAATTTCAAGCAAAAAATTTTCGTTTAAAAAATTTGAGCACCTTTCAAAAAAATTCACAAATCTTCTCATAACAAACATCAGTAATAACTTTAGGAATATAATTATTTATTGTGAGAAAATGATAGATTGACAAATAGTCTATGTTAAACAAATTCGCGTTATTTAACGTTAGAATAGGTGGTAGACCTATGTGCTTACGATTTACCTTGATGATTTACCATAACGTTAGATCTAAGAAAGTAAAGTGATCCCGTTACAGGCCCGGTGTGGCCCAGAGGGTGGGTAGAAGTATTGCTCTACTCTTCCATGACCGCGGCACTAGAAGGGGGTGAATGGTCAGCAGCACGCCCCGGCCGCGCTTTACCCCCGGGAAAGACCCGGTACCAATTTTACAGGAGGCTGGGTGGGCCCCCGGGCCGGTCTGGACAGGCGGAAAATCTCGTCCCCACCGGGATTCGTTCCCGGACCGTCCAGCCCGTAGTCAGGCGCTATACCGACTGAGCTACCGGGCCCACTAGATCTAAGAAATGATGGGCTAAACCGTTCACGTCCTAAAGTTCATAAAAACAGTATTTAAAAATTATTCCTGCCTAATAATAAACGCACGACTTATCAGCTATAAAGACCAGCAGATTAATGTCGTTTGGGAGGTAAAAATGTTAATTCCGACAACCACACAAAGCCCTCAAGCACACTGTGCTGGAAAAATTCCGATTTCATTAATGTCGAAGCAGCTGTTCTACATCATCCAACACCTACTGCCTATGAAGCCAGAGCAAGTCAGCTCTCAGGCGCATGTATGATACAATTAAGAGCTGAATTTGAATAAGTTTCGCTGCTTAATATTCAACGTTTAAAAGTTGACGGTAGGGGTGGCCAATTATTCTGTTACTTTGGGGACGGGCGGATTTATTTCTAACTGACCGAAGGCCAACAAATTTCTAGAGAAATATTCTGTAGGTAAAATATTGCTAAGAGCTAACAATTATGCTTCGTGACTGAATTCAGCAAGTAAGTCCTTGAAAAAGAGTATTGAGAAGCGAACAAACGCTCAACTTGTCAAGATATTCCCTCCATTTATGGAGCCTAAGGGTTTATAACCATGCACACAAGAGCCCGCCATTGGGTACTATTTCGAGCTCAAATAATCTTGTCTTCAAGTTCCCATTTTATTTCTTTGTGTTACATTTTAATATTATTCCCAACCTAAGTCTATATCATCTAAGTAATCATGCCGGTTTTCATACCGAAACGCGGAATTTACTTTACGAAAAACAAAAATCTAAACTGATTTGCATAAGAATTGCACTAGATGATTTAATTAACTCGCACAAGACACCTGCCAAAGTCACTGGTGTTCTCAAGTTGTTGCTACACTCACTGGATCGTATTTTCAGCATTTAACGTTCACATTTAATAGCAAACACCGTCGGCCTAAATACAAAACCATGTACAATACAAATGTATGCGGACGATACCTAAATACAACACCATGTACTGTACAAATGTGTACTGACGATACCTAAATACAACACCATGTACTATACAAATTTGTACTGACGATACCAACACCTGAATTCCCAACACAGTCCAGACCAGTGTTTCTCAATCTTTGTGAGACCGCGGTCCTGCAAATTCTTTTTTCATAAGACGAGGGCCCTGTCCCAACAGATTTACTCGTCAGTACCTTTCCAGTTGTTTTTAATTTCATACATTAAACTAACACAAGTATAATAATTAATTATGGCATAATCATAAAGAGTATTAGTACACTTATGTGTACGGCGTGGCATGTTGACAAATATAAAATTACTTATCATTTCCAGGAGAATCTCTCGCGGCCCGGTATAATTGATTCCAAGGCCCGGTACCGGGCCGCTGCCCGGCGGTTGAGAAACACTGGTCTAGTTTTATCTGTCTGCAATGTTGAAATTTTGTTGTAACGGTGTGGTACCTTCTATGCAATGTGGAAAACGACTAAGAACGAGCAAAGAAACGTGTCTGTATTTGGCCATTTGAATATCGCCAAGGATAAAATTGACTTTGAACCTCTGGTCTGGAGTGTGGTTCATCGTTTGTCAACCTGTGTGTTTGTGTTGCAGACATAGATGCACACAGTACCTGGTCACTACAAATTATTTTAACTTGCCGTATACATGCCTACATACAAGGAACCAAATGAAATTAATACGTTACCCAAATTATTCAATAAAGAAATAAATAACATTGTTTGGGCGTGGAACAACGAGAAATACTTTTCTATCCAATGTTACCCAGTTTCCTAAGGGATATTTCTTTGTTTGAAGGTTCGCAGTTTTCGTCTACTTTTCATTTTGAAAGGACTAGAGTTAAGGCGAGTAACTGGATTAATAACTGGCAGGCGAAGACCAAAGCACTCGGACTGAAACTGGTTCCAGTGTCAGTTTGCCCGTCAAAAATTTCAAGTGAACTGGCCTGTAATTAAACTCGGGCCTCCGCAGTAAGAAATTTATGAATTTCAGACAGAGCCAAAGTTCTGAAACCCATCTATATAATAGTTAAAATTCAGTTCGTACCGCACAGAGAACACGACCTCACTTCACGATAAAGATCTAAGTGTTGCTGTTGGGTTTAGGGAAATAGCCCCTGTTTGTTACGGCAATCATACGAGAAGCATAAATATGCCTTGTGGCAAAATTCAACTCGTTTCTTCTCCATTTTTTTTTTACTTTACATGCCGGACGGCTGGCTAGAAGTCAGTATTCGGAAGGTCCTGTGACCGGCCACCTCGACACAGGTTTTTCTTGGTTTCCCTGTGCCTAAAAGCAAATGCTAAGTTGGTTCCCAAGATTCCAGTTGCCACTACATGCTTCTCATGTAGCCTTCCGGACTTAAATTTAGTAGTAACCAATTTCATATTTGTTTACATGTAAAATAACCACTGCCACCGGGTAACAACCCAATTGAAGTAAATAATAATAATAACAATAATAATAATAATAATAATAATAATAATAATAATTATTATTATTATTATTATTATTATTATTAATGTACAGAGTCAAAAGCCAGACGGCCATTTGACGGCCAGGCAAAAGTCCGGTGGCCCTGGAAGTATCGTACTTCAAACAAGATGAGATTTTTTATCATGAGGTAAAATTGTCAGTGTAAAGTCGTGCTATTCAGGAACAACGTCATTGCACATAAGTAAGTAAATAACGTAATCTTACCCTGAATTATGAAAGACTCGAAATGTCAGATGCCGGTTTTAGGTTGAATTTCCAATTTCGGACCAATAACCCCAGATATAAAACAAAGCGATTTATTCCGGTTGTTTCTAAATAGCACAAACTGAATCAGCAATTTACAACAGTCACACGCACAGTTATTAGCAAACTCTTAGTGTTCAACAGAATTTTCATGACCCCTCTCTTTACACTGGATACAGAGTATCCGCTCCTCAACCAAGGACTCTCCACAAATAATTCCCAGTGCTTCTCTTCCGTCTCAGTTTTGGTAACTTCTTCCAAGTGCAGTTTCTTCATATTTCCTTCTCCTTTATATGTTGACTGTTTGTTTGTTGGTTGTTTTGCTGTTTTCTTTGTCATGGCTGCCTTTTTCCTTCTCCGGCTCAATCTGGGACGAACCTGAGGCCAGTATTTCACTCTCAGCATTGCCTCGTTTCCTTAAGGCTGTTTTAAGCTGCCTGCAGTCAGGGCGTGTCCCATGCTATGGTCACTGCTTGCTGAAGGATATGGATGGCAGTCACTGCACCTTCAGCACTTTTGACGCCTGCAAGCTGAAGAATATCCCTCAGTTTACAAGACGTTTGTTCTAATTGCACATGCGGATTCAGCTTTTCATAACAGAGGATGCCAGCTCATGAGGCGATAAAAATATTTTTCGTAGCTTTATGAAAAAAACCAACAAGTGCTTATACAGACATGTAGATTTCTTATATTATAATAAGCCTAAACTCCTACGTGTTTCGGCCACAAGTTGTGGCCATCTTCAGGGATGTGTTCTTTGAAGGAATACTACATGGAAATATATATTACGTTTACGGGAGAAACAACATAGAAAGCCCTTTAAAGACAAATCGCAGACCGCTTTATTTAAAGGCCCAGTCCGTACCGCGCTGTAAACACATATCATCTCGGTTATAAAAACCGATCAGTTTATGCCGTAAGTGGCACAAGTCGCTGTTTGTTGTCAGATAAATACAAAACACATAAATACAGTGTGGGCAGAGCGTACAGTTGTTGAATGTCAAATCTGTTTGTGTCTGACGTAACCAGTAGGCTTTTAAAAGGTTAGTGCTAGGTAAAAGTTTTAAAATCTATCTTAGAATATAAAATATTGATAATATTATTTATGTTGAATTGGGGGTTCATATGTTGTGCAAGGAACCCCACCATCAATGCGGAGGTGGTGATTTAGTGCCTGCTGTTCTGCTACATATCTTTATACGCACTTGTTGGTTATTTCTCATAAGAAATCATCAGTGCATGGTCATGAATCATTTGAAGATTTTCTGGAAGACTTGTCTTTGTTAAATCTACGAGAAATAAGTACGTCCTTGGACAAGACAAGCGCCTTTGTTAAGAACTTTTTTCTTAAAAAAGAAAGCATTCAATAGCTGTCCATTCGTTCGCCGTGACTGACCAAACGTGAAGCCATCTCTTAAAAATGTACAAATCTGCCCAAATTTCATGTCAATTTTCCTTCGGTTCCCCTTTTTGTATTCCTGTCAACGTACCCTCAAGTGAAATTTTCGGCACATTAAAAATTGAGCTGCTTCATGCGCCGACACTTCTTTATTCCTGCCAGACTTATTTCATGTCATGAGGAACCGGGATGACGGAGTCCATATAGCGAGTAGGCTACTGGCCGAACGGTCCGGAGATCGAATACGGGTAGGTGTTAGAAACTTCTCTCTTCTCCAAAACGTGCAGGCTGTCTGTGGGGCCCACCCAGTCTCCTATTCAATTGATAGTTGGTTTTCTCCTGGGCTAAAGCGGCCGAGGCGTGACGTGAACCACTCATCTCCAGCTACTGCAGAGATTAAGAATGAGTGGAGATGTACCTCTACTCCCCCTATACGCCTTCATGGTGTGGACAGGGACAACATTACTCTTTATATTTCATGTCATCCTGCCTCCATCTGCCAGTCTGAGGACTTTTATCCTTGAATTTTGGCACTTTGAGTGTTTACGGTTAACCTGAAATATGATAACAAATCATGTAAACTGTCCTGAACTACCGGCATTATGACTGTCCGCGGGTGTCGAACACATAAGCATTACGACACTGCTATGTCCTTATGCAAGGAACAATTTAAATACGTCGAAAATGATTACACATTTTCTTGAACTTACATCTGGCACACAAAATATGAAAAAAGTCACTTTGTTTACATATTTTGAAGTCAGAAAATATGAAACTTGAGGCACGTAAAATTAAGACACAACTGAAACGTCAATTAACAGCTCTAGCCTCAGACACATGCAGCACACCGGTGGAGGTGCGTGCTGTGCGGTGTTCGTCACATCAAGCTGCAGATGGCACAGTAACAACAAGCAGCGACACGCTCTGACCGGCACTTCCGAACTTTACCCTGCAGTGCTTAACAAAATTGACACTGCCTGAAACGCAGTCATTTTCTAATCTAGCCATAAATACCAAGCGTATGTCGAACCGCAAGTTCAGGAATAATTTTCTTATTGGCTCCTCTGTTGTGTCGGTTGAATTCAGTCCATATTTTTATATACCGTTTCTGTAACGTCCTTGTTAATATCATCCTTCAATAATAGGCCTATAAACGCTTTTCAATGTGGAAACTTCCCCTTCAGCGCAGGTCTCCAGTTGCTTAATTGTTGGGATCGCGAGTTCGAATCCCGTTGAAGGTAGGATGTTCGTATCTTGTGTCTGGTCTGTGTTGGGTAGGTAGCGGCCTTTGCGACGGACTGATCTCTCGTCCAGAGGAGTCCTACCGGTTGTGTGTGTGTGTGATCTAGAAACACCAACAATTAGGTGGTCTACGTCCGAGTTGGCCTGTTTCGCCACAGAAATAAAAAATTCCCTACATATTTTCTGACTAAAATATTGCAATATAGCGCCCATTTCTCATATACACTGTCATGCTGCATGAACCACCGTGTTGATATTTGTCGATTCAACCACCAACATAAAATGATGTGGCCGGTATATCGAATGAGTGGCACGCAGTGGCGCAGTTGGTTGAGGCAATGCACTATAAACCGGAAGTTGGCGGGTTCGATTCCTGGTGCTGTAATTCGTACTATGGCCCTGGGCTCGACTCAGCGTGTAATAGAAATGAGTAGCAGTGAAACTTACGGTGGGGGAGGGGGTAGAAGCGGTCGTTGCGTAGGGCTGACAATCATACCACCTTCATGTGCCGACTGTCTAAAAATTCTGGAAACCTCAACCCACTGGACGCCTAGGGTATGTCCAGACATGTACAGGCATTGCTTTTACCGTCACCTTTTACAAATTACGAAATTCTATATGCCGCTTCTGAACATGGTCGTTACAGATTTCCGCCAGGAACCACGGTGTTTCGTTAAACGTTGCCAATGAGGATTCCGCTGGGAGACAAATTTTTGATCGCAAAGCAATTAATACATTACGAACGTTAAGATTATAAGCATCCGAATGTCGTCACGGGACACTATCCGGAAACAGTTCCATCTGCAAGCATAGTCAAAGCTCATGGACCCATAAACTATCTTAGCATCATCTCGTAATCTCCTTTTTAGTCTTGCAAGTGGACGTTTTCTGAAAGGTTTTGCAAAAAAAAAAATCTCTAGCGTTATGTACTTTTCCGATTCATCCTAGCCAATATATACACAGTACAAAGTCCAAAGCAACAGCCGTAATTTCATCATCCCACGTGTATTAAATTCTCCTTAGAAAGCACTGTTCCCTGTTATGTAACAAGTTAAGTTATTCACTTGCTTCATGGCTCTTCGGTCCTATTATTTTGTCGACAATTTTTTTCAGACGCTTTTACCTTAAACCCGGCTCTCAAAATAATAAACCGCGTGTTACACTCGAGCAAAACAATTGGCAAAATTGTTCTTTTGTATTCGTGTAGAGCCTACATTCAGCCTTGATATATCTATTCGTAATGGTAACAGTTTTAGAAATAAAGGAAAACGTAGTTTCAACAACTCGTTATTTTCATCTTCACATTATTGTGTATCTCTTTTATATCTGCTAGTGCTGGTCACAGCCTAGGGCTTATTTAGGCCTACGTTTGTAAACATTCTCGAATTATCTTTCAGTACAACTATGTTCAACGTAAGTCTAACAATGAACATAGAACCTGCTTCTAATTAACAGGCCAACACAAGAATTAGAGAAAATCTATACGAAAGACAACCCAGAGGATGGACAATGAAATTACAATAATTTATGTCCCTTTACACGGTGAGAAAAAAAGTTTCAAGCATTTGATGTTAGACTGTTCTGAATTTCCACGCCCCTATGTCGCGGGGTTTCTTCCAAAGTGACCGCAAATATACCTTCTAAAATGTAACTGCAAAATGGCCTACCTCTCTCAAAATGTTGCAAAATATATTTCAAGCGTTTGTAATTAACTCACAACATTTCCCGGCTCCAAATTGTCGTGTCATTATGCATTGTGTCAATTAACGGAGCCTAGAATTTCGGCGAAATGTTGTGAATCTTAGGCGAAGTCCTCGCATATGTAAATATAAGATGATGTATCAGTCAAACACAACAAAACTTTATTATGCTTATTGTTGTAGTAGGGTAACATGTTTCGATTCTTATAGAATCATCTTCAGGACCTTATAAGACACAGATTCTTACTTAAAATGTTTAAAAATGCGCTGTGGGATCCCAAACGCTTACAAGTGAATTAAGTTTTGTTGTTTTTGACTGACACAGCACTGTATATTTATACACGTATATTTGTTAAACACTTCGGTATGGCAAACATTAAATTAAACGAAGTCCTCTCACTTACAGGTTGTACAGCACCGTGCTATATTTATATATAGTTATAGGATTTTGTGACACTGATATTAAATTCGGCACTGGTTAAACTTATAATCCACTGATTGGTTATTGACCAACTACGTAATTGCACTGTTATATATTTTTAAAATATTTATTTACAATTAACACTTTAAAACATATCATTTTGTTTAAAATTCGTCGTTACTCCTACATGTTTCGGTCCTTCT
>Ga0123357_10011432_pt1 | contig 11385 bp, 5 predicted proteins | sample TergutEmb28metaG_FD_89873 | JGI IMG/M metagenome (GOLD analysis project Ga0123357, IMG submission 89873) | Embiratermes neotenicus P4 segment gut microbial communities from Petit-Saut dam, French Guiana - Emb289 P4 | ecosystem: Host-associated > Arthropoda: Insects > Digestive system > Gut ...
AAAAAAAAAAAAAATTATAGAGGTTCTTTTTATTTGCACCAAAAAAAGTAAACATGTTTTTTAAGGGTGAACCAAAAAAAAAAAAAAAAAGGGGTTTGCCCCCCCCCCCCCCAAATGAAAGTTGTCAGCTAGGAAACAAATTCTACAATATTAACATGCTACTAGAGGCTTCCAACCAAGAAGTGTGGCAATAAATTCAACACAAGACTTACCAAACAAAGGGCAATAAACAGTCAATACAATGATTCATGTAGCCTCAGTTAATTTTGGTTTTCTTTTAGATATTTTCTTCAACAACTTTGTGAATGACTTAGACTTCAGAGACTCCATACTTAATGACTTCTGCTTCTTTAGAATTGGTACTTCAAACTGGAATGGCAAAAAATATATACATACACACACATGTATATTGCAAAACATACATATCAAAAGGCATTACACACTAGTTGTCTTCCTGAAGGAGTAAGCATACATAAAAAAATGATAATCTTATAACAACTTATAAAATGCATATAAATCAGCTGAAGGATGTTAAACTAAAAAAAAAAATTCACAAATTTGGAAGAAGTGTAAAATGGCAAGGGACAATACAGCAAACAGGCACAAAATAAGGGTTGGATGCATCAGTGTACAGGCAGTTATACATAGACTTCCCATAAGAGGACCCAGTATACATTCCTACAGTAATCCACTCAGAATTTGCAAAATGCAGTAATGGAGGGAATTTTTCCTCACAAATGTGCAGAATTCCACAACTGCTCTCTGGTCATTATTACTACACATGTGATATGTGACAGGACTGACTATGCTAAGCTAGGCAAGCAAGATTAGATTAGGTTAAGTAACGTTCTGTTAGATCACATTACACTGGTTTAGGCTAGGTGAGTTTGGGTTATGTTATGTTACGCTAGGATGGGTTAGGTTAGCTTACGTAATGTTGGGTAAGGTTGGGTTAGGTTCAGTCTGGTTAGGTTAGGTTATGTGAGAATGTGTTAGGTTATGTTATGTTAGGCTTCGCTGTGATAAGGTGGGTTAGATTAGGTTACGATGGGTTGGGTTATGTTAGGTTTGACTGGGTTAGGTTGAGTTAGTTTATGTTAGGTTTGGTTGAGTCAGATTAGTTTAATTTGGTTCGGGTTATGTTAGTTTAGGTTGGGTCATGTTTGGTTAGGTTGGGTTAGGTTAGCCAGGGTGAGGCTGGGTGAAGGTATATTTGAATGCGTTAACTTGGGTGGGGATGGGTAAATTAGGTTCCGGTAGGTTATGTTTGGTTAAACTAGGTTAGATTGTGTTAATTTCGATTAGGTTGGGTTAAGTTATTTTAAATAATGTTAGGGTAGGGTACACTAGGTTAGGTTCAGTTGAGTTAGATTAAGTTATGTTCCTTTAGGTTATCTTAGCTGAGGTTGGATGGTGTTTGGTTACATTAGGTTTGGTACTGTTGTGTTAGGCTAGTTTCGTTTTGGTTATTTTAAGTTGGTTTACATTACGTTACATCAGGTTGCATTAGGATAGGTTAGATTGGTTTGGTTAGGTGTGGTGCAATTAGGTTGGTTACTTGAAGGTAGTTTGGGTTAGATTAAGTTATGTTACATTACATTAGGTTCCGTTAGGTGCGATTATTTTAGGTTGTCAGGTTTGGTGAGGTTGGTTTTGGTTGGGTTAGGTTAAGTTATGGTTGTGTTACATCCCAACCTCAGCTTGCAGCTTAGGCCTCACTGAGGTGGTCAAAATAAATTCAGTTATTTCTATATGTGCATGTTCAAAAACTCTATGTTCTGCCGAAACAGTGTATTTAAGTGTTTTGTACAGATCTCAGAACAAACAGCAAGTATATCTGTTCACAGCATTAGCTGACTGGTTTTTATAACAGTCAAAATTTTTATATGTAATTCAGGTCAATCTTAGTCTTTAAACTTTAATTACACCAATACATCTGTACAGTGGCAGTGTCCATACATCCACCCTGTGATCAGTAAACTACCAGCCCATGGATACGCAATCACACAAACGAAAAATAGTGTCTACTAAAAATCTGTTGATAAGGACCATAATTTTACCAATTAAAAGTCGGTGTGTAGTGCATCACACAAAATGAGGCTAGTCTACTTCATGTGACAAACATCCGCACAAATTGCCAAACTTCTTAAGGAAAATCACTGTACTCATTGACAGTGCCCTCTTCTAATATCTTAGGATATACACATTGGCATAACATAACTGATATTCACATTTCATGACATATAAAATAAAAGTCCTGACATTGCTTTCTAATGTCTCCACAATGTTTGTTACTTCTGTAAATATGTCACTTCAACATTACTCCTCTGGGATGTGATTCTACCTAATGTTGTGGAGAGGTACCTCCATCTTCAGAGTAACAGATCAGGTTCCTCTGAAACATTGGTAAATACCTAGCAAACTACACATTCTAACAGCATATAAGACTTACAAGACTTATAAGATTTTTGACTTCACAGAAACCTTTGGAATAAATGGTCCACATATGTTAAGGACTCACTGTACTGTATTTGCCTGAATATAAAAAGACCTCCTTTTGACACAACCTCTGTTTTCACAAAAATGTGCATACAGAAGCCCTTGAACTGTATGTGTGATTTTTAAGATGCCACCCCATTTTTTATATGGAGTATCAGGACAAAAATTCTCATCCCATTTTGAGGTAAATATGGCATCAAAATCCTACTGCAACTATTCATTCATGAAACACAATCAATGCAGGATGCTTTGCGAATGGTGCACTGTCCTACCAAAAATTCACACAACTCTCGTATTTCCGTTAATTTTTTAAATGAGCACTAGCGACATATAGCTGTGTATCAAACTGTCACAAAGCTCCAATAAAACATTTTCAGGCTAGCAACTGTGTCAAGCAGTTGAATGGCAAGTACAGCAATGTTTTGAGGATGGCGCTCGAAATCTTGGTTTACTTGCCATTCAACTACCTGACACAGCTGCTAGCCCAAAGATATTTTACTGAATTTAGAAGGTGTGAAAGCTTTAAATTATTATGTGTCATAGTAATGATGTTCTATGATAGTCTGGTAACAGTTGATGTAGAAACTTAACTTTATGGCCAAATGTGAGTAAACAAAACAAAGGCTGTTCACACATTCTTAATAATACATTAAACTTTGAAATGTGGGCAGACCATTGCAAGTCCTCCCTCAGATACATAATTTTTTGTTTTAGTAATCACCAAGTACAATGTAAGCTGTGTCAAATGTGATACAATATTTCAGTATGAAGTGCATCATGACTGGCACCACTCATTTCAACTCATACACCACACATATATGGCTGTGGATTAGTATTATACATAATAGGCAACGCAACACTACTTCTAACTCAATTTCAAACTACTTTTCCTTCCTTATGGGGGGAGAAGGAGGAGGAGGAGGAGGAGAAGTAGAGGTAGGAGGAGGAAGGGAAGAAGAAGGAAGACGAGGAGAAGGAGGAGAAAGAGAAGATGGAGGGGGGGGAATAACAAGGTAGGCATGCAGGCAGGCTATACTATGAGTGCTTGTTACCACATTTTACTTTTGAATCAGCAGACCTACTGAAATGAAACATGGTTATACTTTTTGATTTTAGAGCCCACCCAAACAGCATAGCTCCCTAGAATCAGTACTAACATGGTGGACATGCGAACTTTGTGAACTTGTGGAGAAGGAAGAAGCCAATACTCATACAAACAAGGTTTATCCTGCTCATAGATTTACTGTTATATCAGTACTCACAAATTGAAATAAATCTGATTCTTCCCAGTCTTTATGAATTCTGGCAGCAATGTGCCATATTTTGTTCACTTCCCAACACTGTTAGATAATTATACTTTTCTCGACACCAAACAAGACTGCTGCATCTGTATGCTGTCACTTATGATATTTATTCCATCAGAGCTGTGGCTTAAAACAGTCAGCTAATATCACGCATCAGCGAACCTTACTGTTACAAAAATGTATACAGTAAACACTACATCATACATGTTAACTCTAGCAGGTAACTTACATTCCTACTGTGAACACTTGATGTTTCACTTCCTAGACTACATGAATCTGCAATGTCATCATACTTCCAATTAGAAGAAAGGGCAGTGTCTTGTTCCAATGCAGGTTGAGATTTGATGCTACAGCTTTCTTCACCATTGGCTTTAATAGCTGGTAACTGAGCCCTGTCAGTTTGAAAACATAAATATCATCATTAAAAGAATATAACAAATTCTTGAGAAGCTAACAATTTCCTCAGCTGGTCAAGATCTATCCCGCACTTCACGGAATCCAAACATTCACTGCCATATTCTTGAATGCCCACCACTTGTTCTATCCTGAGCCATATGAATCCCATCCATGCCCCACAATCCTGTTTCTTTAGGGTTCATTTTAATATTATTCTCCCACCTATGCACTGGTCTTCCATGATGTCTCTTTCCTTCAGGTATTCCAACCAAAACCCTGAAAATATATCCCTTCTCCCCCATTCAAGGAATCTATGCTGAATAGCAATATGCACATCTGACATACAGAGTTTGTGAAGATCATACCAATGCTGCCAAGTTGCTACCAACTTCCTGAGAATTCAGGCCTTCTGGTACGCCAAACTGTGTCATTGGGCAAGTAGTTCCTGATGTTCAAAGTATCACCCTCCCTTCACGGACAAGCACTCCAAGCAGGATCTTCTTTGGCTGCTTGACGTTGAAGATATAAGAAACACTCCTTTGAAATAACATGACTACTCGTCCTGTGACACAGCATAGCATACTGGAAATTTTTAATATTTGGCAATATCACCATTAACTTCAATTCTTGCAATGCCCTGTATCTTGAAATTTAATGGAAAATATTTACAGTGCTTATTTACATTTCGGGCATGTCCCTACAGAAAGAGACCAGTTAAAATTTTAAGTTAATATTTATAAATTTAACGAACTATCTTGCTCAGACACTACAGACTTCCTGCACCTAGCGTAAAGGAAAAAGGAACATTACAGGGTGTTTCAGGCAGAATCTGCCATACTATGGAAGAATGTTCCTTAGGTTATATTATATCAACATAACCAAAAATGCCTACATTCAAACCTGGCATAGCTATCAGCTCAAGGATGGACCCATGCAGACTATGGATAATGTATCACACTAAGCAGGTACAGGACGTGGAACCGGCAAAAAGAGCACACTTTCTCACATCAATATCCATGTAACCAATTAACTCTGGATATACGTATGTGTGGTTACATCATTGTAATTTAACCTCACAAATGTTCTCATGGAGTTTGGTAGTTTCTTCCTGAAACACTGTGTATAGTGCTTCTAAACAGACTTATCTTATTTCTAGCAAGAAAAATCTAAAAATACATGCAGTATAATATCCCTGTAGTTGAGTCAGTTCATCAGCAATAGATTTGTATCTGCAAAACATGAGTGTACGAAACGTGTTGAACAAACATGCACTTCGATATGCTGGTCACTCCACTATTAGTGCTTCAAATACCTGGCAGATTGTGTGACAGAGGCAGACTGTATGGAGTTGTGCAGCTTTGTCCAAAAGTCATACAGTTTTCCAGACCGGGCATAATCAAGCCAGTAGTAGTATGTCAACTCTGGGGGCAGCTGACACTTCTGGTACATGACTGGTACCACTTTGCGTAGTCTTTGATCTAGAAGAAATTGTGCATCTCACAATTTAAGAAATATGCCTTGGGAGAAATACCCTGTGAGGTAAATCAATGTTAGACATGTAAGAATAGGAGCAGCATATATAGGCACAAAAAGAGCTCAGCATTTATCACACTACATGATAAAACTCCATGACCCCACCTATAATTTCAGAGTGAAAAATTTTACAGATAAATAGTTTTCTTATTTGTCCAGCTAAAACTGTTACATACAATTCAGAACATGCCATGACTCATGTCATTACTGAACAGTACCTCACCACTATCGAATGTCAATACCATTACTGGCAATATACTGCAGAAACTTGCTGTGGGTGAATAAACATGACAATATTAAGAGGATATGAATACAAAGGACACTTATGAAAAGAGGTTCCCTACTAGGTTATAAAATTTAAATGAGAAATCACTACAATGTTAAGTGTAGCTCATTTATTCCATCGAAATATAATTATTTTTCAAGACATTTCACATGCACACTGACAGATCTGTCTCATCTTGGCATGAGTTAAATTCCATCATGACAGACACCAAGGTCTTGCGTTTGCAAGCATTCATGAACAGCCATTTCCACTTCTTCATAATGGTCCAAGATGAGACAAATACCTGAATTTGCTCAGAGATTATGCTAAAAATATGGATACTTCAGTGGAATAAATGGGCTGCATTTAAACTTTAAGGTCTAGGGAACATTACTGATTGAACCTCCTTCCTATAAAATTTATAGGTGCTACATGAGCATTCCTTCTTCTGCCAAAAATAGCACTGCACTGATTACTGTGGTGATTTAGTGCAGAATAAAACTGCAGTGCAATTATATACAGTTAACAAAAAATTTTCTCAAAATTCTTGAAGCCGATAACCGCAAAGCTGGCATTGCAAATCCTTTGCATGTGCTATTCCCAATCAGGAGCTTTCCTGTGGAAACTATCATGACACTTACCAATTCCAAGTGCTGTAGCGAAGGTTACAAAGAATTTATTGGCCTGGCTTTTGAGGAAATTTGGTGAAGCTATAACAATCAATCGGTTGCACCGCTTGGCAATTAGACGCATAATGGCTTCATGTTCAAATGTCAGACCACCAACCAAATCACGATCACGCAAACACAACTGTTTACAGAAGGAAATTCATTTAAAATCTGGAAACACAAAGAACTGGTGGTATCTCAAGTGTAAGTGATAACTGGCAGGAAATGGTATAATAGATTCTCATGTCTGTGACTAAACTGGACTGACACAACTAGCACAACTACAGAAATCAATTTTTGATTCCAAGGCCTTATTAAATAGCCATATTAAAAATATAACAATCTCAAAAGTGTAAATTGCAAGCTGATTTTTTAAAAAAGAAAGCCTTTTGGAAGCACAAAACACATTAAATGAGTGAAGGAGTGTGTCTCATTCCATATAGCACAAAATTAATGACTATCACTTGACAAACAGAACTCAGCTGAGCTGACAGTGAGGAAAGCCAACTCACCAGTCATGTGATCTCTCTCCAATTTGTCAGAACCAGTGGAAAATGGTCAAAACAAAATGGTATTAAAGTGAGTAATCACAAAGGGCCAAATTCTCAACAGTGAGGTTCACAGACTTTGACGCTCTACTGTATAATGAAGTCAACTGTACTGCGAGTATAAAACCTGACTAACAAGGCCAACACTAATTGATACATTAGTAAAGTCAGTTGCAGTTATTCTTACTGCAATATCATGAACACAACTGAAAACATCAATGGCACTAAAAGTAAAGGTAATATGTGCACACCCTTTCAGTATCCGTAAATGGAAAATTAAGTGTTTTTGTGGTAATGTTTTCTTATTCCTTGCTCAGTGTTAACTGATATAAATTAAACAACTTTGTTTTTCCAGAATTTTTATCAGTTTCTCATCTTCTCTCTATTCACTTGCTAGAACATGAACAAGGCACCTTCTGAATATAAGGTGTAGCTATTAAAAAACGAGACTGCACACACATCTCGAGACGTATACAGTTGATCAACATAAATGTGTATTAATTACCAAAATCAAGCTCCATGATGTTGAGAAAGTGTTGAGTAATACATTTTTATAAACCTTTTTTTTTGAACTGGATGTAATCAAGACTGACAAAAAATGAACAATTAAACCATTAACTTTCTTTGCCAGTTAACAAACATGCCACCAAAACCTTCCGTTTATTAAGTGACATGTGCAGAAAACATGATGGGTACTTAAAACACACAAAATGACTTAATGAAGCCTGCTGGAAGATTCATATGGATCATACCTTCCAATAGAAACTAGTCTCGGCATTTAATAGCCACACCTTATATAAGTCACAAGCATTACTGCTTTAGACAGAATGCTGTGTGGTTCTGCTATCACAGCAAACAGCAGGTCTTCATCACATAAGAATATGTTCAGTATGCAGTTACTGGGCATACAGTGTCATCTGAAGGGAAAACCACACTTGAAACACATGCAACCAATGTGTCTTCAAGATTGTTTCTATCACAGCTCTGACTTCAGCCATTAAATACCATATTTACTCAAGTACAATATGACATTTTTTGCTTAAATTTGGCACTTGAATATGCGAGGTCATCTTAAATTTATGTACGAAACGCCAAATGAGATCGCTCAGAACTGGACGATGCACAGCCAAACCAAGGCCTGCATCGTCAAATCACAGCACAGAGTGGCAATTCGTTACCTACATTTTGGGACAACCTATCAGTCCATCTTCAAGGGTCAAGATATCCAGAACAGAGAATAGAACACAACTAAATTTAACTGACATGATCTCCTGTTTTTGGAACTTTGTCCATTGTCTAATTTTTCTAAGAAACACGATGTTTCAGAAGCCGTCTCTGTTTCTGCTTTCAAGCAAAGAAGAGCCTAACCTGGTGGACCACTTGGATTGAGTTATTCTCAATGACTGCGCACCACAGAAATACTAACTTTTTAAGATCTGTGAATGAATCTAGTCCAAGGGTAGTAACAGGAATATGACTACGGAAAAATTAAAAGTTAACTACAGGGCTCAAAAATGACACCTGGTCCAATCCACAGATTAAAAACCACAAAAACAGTGATGAACTCATACTGATCAGAACACAGACATGACACAAAAATCCAGGCCACATAAATTTAAAGTTTTAACACCATTAACACCATGTGTGGAGAAAATTTTGAATCTTCACGGGTTCGAGTAAATTTATAAACCAAGAAATATTAATGTACTGTTTAGTCAATGTGGATTATAACAGCTGGCATCACATCTCACCAGAAGTGACAGTGAAGGGTTTTAAGAAGTGCTGTGTATCCAACGAAATGGAAGGAACCAATGATGATATGTCGTGGAATGGCAGTGAAGAGGATGGGAATGTTAGGAGTGAGTGTGAGGAAGATGAAGGCACTGACTGTAAAGACAGAGACAGTGACAATGATTGGTAAAGGTACGTAGAATCTGACATTATTAAGTGTATGAAGTTAATACAAAAATATCTTTTCATAGCAGATGTTTATTTTTGAGGGGTTGTTTCAGATTTGGATAACTACATTTTCCTTCGGCAGACGTGTTTTTCTGGGGAGTCGTCTTAGATTACAGTCATCTTTCATTCAGGTAGATACGGTAATCAATATTGGGTAACATCACTCCCTTGTATTTGTACAACTGTTTGTCATTGTTTTCAGGTCAATACAACACCATAAATGATCTTACATTCATTTATTCATTACATACACTACGACATGTTTCGGCCAGCAATTATGGCCAATTTCAGGTAGTGCTAAAAGTAATACACAGGGAAGAACTACTTCAGCCCCTATCTCAGTTGACATTACTTTTAGCACTACGTCATGATGCATTAATTGCCAGCCAAAAACATGTAGCAGCATATGTAGTGAATCAACGAATGTAAGATTATTTACGGTGTTGTACTGATCTGAAAAAGATAACAAATGCTAAATAATCAAATTACCAAACAGTACCAATAACTGATAATAATCTCTGAACTGCCATGTTTTACGACAGCAAATTAATTAATTTCAAGGCAACTAACATGAATTTTTTACTTTATGAGCCTGTACAATTTGTACTATCAGGCCATGTATAAAACAAAAGGAAATATTTAACAAAACAGAGAATTCTATTCCTGGTTTAGTACCTTCAGTCCATAGTCTGTTTCCATCCTATCCAAAATCTGCATTGCGAAGTCCTGATCCTCCTCAGCAAACAGCAGAAAGGCATCATAATGCTGCGGTTCCAAGCCCTGCTCTAGTCTCTGTACGTCAGCTGCAAAAAACACATGCAGTTTACAAGAAGCAGTATCACAACACCCTGTCTGCCACATGTCCGACAGTGTAATACAACATGTATCATTTAACTGTGACATTAATGTTACTTCACAGACCTATTAAGTTACCTGACAACTATCGGTCGCCACTTCGTGCTGGCACATCGTTATGTTAATGCAGTCCACTCAGCTGGCTACCCCAGTGTGGCAAAGCAGCAGCAGGAAATGACAAAAGATAGTTGTCCCATAAATAAGTACTACTAACATGGCAGATGTTGTTAAAACCTTCAGTACGGGTCTCATAACATAGCTAGTACTGAAAAATTGTTATCTTCTGGAATGTGATACTATGTTGTTAGTCTTGCAAAACAACAGCACCTGTCTAATCAACCTATATGGTATCTTTCCAGAAGACAGCAGTCTTCACAGTTGATGGTATGAGAATCTCTAGTCTAGTACTGTTGAACCTTCAATGACCTACATTCACACGCACAAACAAATGTAAAAAAAATTTAGAAATTCATTTTATATGTTTAAGTAACAAGGAAATTTATGCATCTTAAGACATGCTGCTGTTTTATTTTTCACAAAATGCGATTTCTTTCATAATTTCACCTTTTTTTGGTTGAATAATACATTATTCAAAAACAATGTGCCAAAATTTAAATACCAACCTGGTCGTTTAAAGGTTAATAGTGAGATATCACGTGGAAGTTTTTTAACCCTTCACTGCAGGCCTCAGTGCACTATATCGTCCTTAATTCCTCATGTGATGCCAAGCCTTGGCACAAAATACAGTCATGAATGCATATAATGGACCTATAAATTTAATATCCCTCTCTCTTGGAAAATAGTTGAAAATCAAAGCACCTTTGAAGGGTTAAATTTCCTCTTCCTCTGTTCTGTTTAAGTTCGTCAAGATGCCAACTGTCTATACAGCTATGAAAAAAATTAATAAACTACAAACTTTTTAACCCTGCCACAGCAAAAATTTTAGTTTCATATGTTCCAGCTGGCTAAGCATATGCCACAGAAGCAGTAAAATGTCCTCATCATGAAAGTATTATGTGTTTTCCGAATTTAATTATCTCTGAAATAATTTTCAGTTCTTCGGATGAAGTTACAGGACATTTTCATGATCCACATAAATGTAAACAAAAACGGCATACATTTTTAACCCACCTCTCAGCATCAAATTATGTGCTGTACATGTTAACATACATGGTCTGTTTCAAAAGTAAGTGTACTGATTTTCCTATGTACGAATTGGTAGCGTAGCACTTCGTTGATGTATATTGGCGTGTTGGTAGTGACCTTGGCTACATGTTCATACTTATTTCAACTGGATTGGTCGGGTCAGTCGTGCGCTACTGCTGTTTGTGTGTGGTCGTGTTTTAACACCTCGTTAC
>Ga0123357_10011433_pt1 | contig 11384 bp, 8 predicted proteins | sample TergutEmb28metaG_FD_89873 | JGI IMG/M metagenome (GOLD analysis project Ga0123357, IMG submission 89873) | Embiratermes neotenicus P4 segment gut microbial communities from Petit-Saut dam, French Guiana - Emb289 P4 | ecosystem: Host-associated > Arthropoda: Insects > Digestive system > Gut ...
ATAGGCCCTCATCGTAATATCAAGCTGTGAGGTCACATTTTTTATGCCGCTTTTACCGTTTAACTCATCCCTAAGCCCGGATTCCACAATAAACGGGCGCGGCGCTATAAGCGACGCGATGTCGCACATATCAAAATACTGCCAGAGACGGGGCACGTAGTTGCAGTCGCAGTTTTCGTTTATCTCCAGCAGCGACTCCATAGAGCCATAAAAATACCCGCTGGTACACGCGCATTTTACCCTTGTGTCTATCGCGGTGAGAAACAGCGTTTGCAATCCGCCGCCGGACAGCCCTGCGCATCCGATCCTATCCGCGTCGCAGTCGGGCCGCGCGCAAATGTAATCGCATAGCTTGACCAGATCCCATACGCTCATGCCGATTGCGCACCTGCCCAGAGGGATCGCCATGCGGTTAAGCTGCGTGCAGGTACATTGCCAATCGTTTTCGCCTTGCCTGGCTTTTTCCGCGCGTTCCCCAAACCCCCTCGCGTCGGGGCAAAAGGCGATATACCCCATTTTTACAAAATCCTCGCCATAGTTTGTATGGTATTCCGCGATATCCTCGTTCACGCCTTTTTCATACCGAACGGCGGCAACGCTTTCCTTCGCCCTGTGAAAGTGGCCGTGCGGGCATATTACGGCCGGGCGTTTTTCACCCGCGCCCATATCGGCGGGCAGTAACGCGTAGAATGGCATGTAAACCTTTTCTTCCGTTTGCAGGACATACTTGATCCGGATATAGCCGTCAAGCTCTTCTTTGGAAATTTCAAACAATTTGTTATCGCTGCTTTTAAATGTATTAAAACCCAATATTTCCTTAAATAGCTTCCTTGAAGCCGATTGCCATGCAATCAGGCCGTCTTTTGTATTGCCCGCAAACCTTTGCCCGCAGCCTTGCGCGAACAACTCCTTCATTTGTTCAAGGCTTGTTAAAAAGCCGCTGTCATTTGGTATCTCCGCGTTTGTTATCATGAGCCGGCTGCCTTTCTTATAAATTTGAATTAGATTTTATAGAAATGCTTTCCCGAACCGGTTTCATACCGCTCACCGTTTGGCAGTATTATCTCTGCGGTTGTGTTGGGCGGGATAATGGCCTCCAGGGTAAATTGGCCGTCATTTAGTTCCCAGTGTGAGGATACCGGACCGTACGGGGTTATTAGCTCCGCCTTGACCCAAGTCAGCGAGCCGCCGGCCTTCGGGGCAATCAGTATGCGTTTGTACCCGGGTTCAAGCGGGTTAATACCCGCCGCCTCTTTGTAAAGCCAATCCCCGACAGCCCCGTAAGCGTAATGGTTGAATGAGTTCATATCCGCGCTCCACATGGAACCGTCCGGCTTAATGCCGTCGAGATGCTCCCAGACGGTGGTGGCGCCCATTTTCACCTGATACAGCCAGGAGGGATAATCTTCCCGTTGCAGGAGATCGTACGCCTCCTTCAGCTTGCCGTTTTTACTGAGGGCATTGCAGAAATACGACGTACCCAGGAAACCCGTTACAAGATGGCCGCCGTTCTCCTCAATCAATCTGACCAGTGTATCGACGGTCCTTTGAATGAACTTTTCCGGCGTCAGCCCGAATACAAGCGAGAAAATGTGGGCGGTTTGGGTCCTCGCCGCCAGCCGGCCCGCCGGCGTGAAAAATTCGTCCTGGTACGCCTTAACGATATCCCTGTACAGGTTTTCATACATTTCCGCGTCCACGCCGTTATCGAGGACCCTTGCGGCTTTTGACACAATCCCGGCCGAGTAGGCGTAATAGGCCGTAGCGAGCAAATCGGCCGGCGTTGCGCCTACATAGCTGCCTTCCTTTGCGTCAAGCGCCACCCAGTCCCCGAAATGAAAACCGGTGTTCCAGAGATTGTCATTGGCTTTCGATTTTATATATTCCACCCATGCCTTCATGGAGGCGTATTGTTCCTCAAGCAAGCGTTTGTCGCCGTAGCTCCCGTATAATGCCCACGGCGCTATAACCGCGGCGTCGCCCCAGCCGCAGGCGGAATGCTTGTTAAACGCGTCCGGTTCACGGTTGTGATCGGAGAGCACATCGGGGATAACAAATGGAATTCCGCCGCCCGGCTTTTGATCAAGCGCCAGATCCCGCAGCCACTTGCGGAAAAACGGCAAAACATTATATAAGTAAGCTGCGGTGGATATAAAGATCTGAGCGTCGCCCGTCCACCCCAGACGCTCGTCGCGCTGCGGGCAATCCGTCGGGATGTCGAGGAAGTTGCCCTTCAACCCCCAGATGATATTGCTCTGCAGCCGGTTTATCAGAATGTCCGAGCATGAAAACGCGCCGATGCGCTCCATGTCCGAATGTATTGCTATCGCCGTAAAGTTTTCGGGAATTATCTCTCCCGGATATTCGTCGGCGCAGATATAACGGAACCCGTGGAAAGTAAAATGCGGTTCGTATGTTTCAATTCCATCGCCTTTTAGGATGTATTCATCCGTAGCTTTCGCGGTCCGCAGATTTTCCGTGTAGAAATTGCCGTCCCTGTCCAGAACCTCCGCGTGGCGCAGTATCACCTTGCCGCCGGCGGCGCCCTTCACGTTAAAGCGGACACGGCCTGTTAAGTTCTGACCAAAATCCAATATGTGTTCGCCTTTTGGCGTGGTAAAACACGCAACGGGTTTGATCATTTCCTGACGCCGGACCGCGGCGCCGTCAAAGGCTTCTATTTTACGGTTTCCCGCAGGATACAACGCGGCGTTTTTCCATTCGGCGGGATTTTCTTTTCGCGCGTCGTAAATTTCGCCGTGATAAATCTCGGAGCAGACAATCGGGCTGTCGGCGTACTGCCAATCCTCGCCGGTCAGGATGCTTTCATGGCCGCCGCCGGCGTAAACAATATCTATTTGCGCGGAAAATGCCATTTTACCGCCATACAGGTTGCGGTTGCCGTTGAATACCAGGTCGCCTTTATACCAGCCCGCCCCCAGATATACCGTAAGAACATTTTGCCCTTGGGTAAGCATGTCCGTTATATCGTAAGTCTGATAGAGCAGCCGTTTGTCATAGGATGTCCAGCCTGGGCTGAAGCAGGTGTCCGAGACGGGCCTGCCGTCAAGGAATAGTTCGTACAAGCCTAAAGAAGTGGCATAAATCCTTGCGCGTTCTATTTCTTTTGAAGCTATGATTTCTTTTTTTATGATTTTTCCCGGAGACTCTTCGGGTTTATCATCCGCGCAGATAAATGCCGCGCTCCATTTGGAAAGCGCGGTTTCGAACCAGGCGAATTCGCTCCATCCGCTCCATTCGCCGTTCACCCGTACGCGTACCCGCCAGAAATACCTTGCGGCAAACTTCAGAGGCTGACCGCCATATGGCGCAAAAACCGATTCCGCGCCGTCGATGTCGCCGCTGTCCCAGTAAACCCCGCCGGTTTCGTCTGTTATCTCTATGCGGTATTTATCCTGCAGCGCGTTTGGCGTATCGGTATCAATTATCCAGCCGAAACGCGGGTTCATTGTTGGCATGCCCAATGGGGCTCTTAACGATTCACAGGTTAAGCCCTTTACAGAAAGCATATTTTCGTCCCTTCATTATCATTTTGTGTGTTCATTAATCTTCTGCAAACAAGCTGCCGTCAACCACAGGCTTGCCGTCGCGATCAAGCAAAGGCGTTAAACCGCCAGCATATCCTGAATAATAGAATAAATACAGGACGCCCGTCTCCTTATCCTGCAGGATTCTGCCACCTGAGGCCATGTCATATTTCTCAGTCTAAAGTATTTGAAACCTGGTACTTTCGCTCTTTTTGCTCATCCGCCATACCCCTCCAAAGCACCGCCATCCCGGGCTTGACCCGGGATCCCCGCGCCTGCCGTTTCCGGTTTTGTGCTGATGGGATTGCGGGTCAAGCCCGCAATGACGATGGCGGCGCAGATTTGTATATTGAATTATATCATTGATTGAAGTGTTTATCAAAACTGTATGGTTAATATATTTGAAAAACTCAATAAATAATATATAATTTATTCAGAAAGGCAAAATATAAAAAACGGGGTGTTTTCATTGGCATGGGCATCGTTTTTTCCGTCATTTCTGGCGTCAGCCGTTGAGTTTGTGGAAGCCTTGACCATCGTTCTGGCGGTCGGCATGACGATTAACTGGAAGAGCAGTCTATGGGGCGTGTTGGCCGGGGCGGCCGTTCTGACGGTTATCATCGCGATATTCGGCGCGGCAATTCTACGGATACCTATTGATATCCTCCGGTTCGTGATCGGCATCATCCTTGTGCTTTTCGGGATGCAGTGGCTGAAAAAGTCAATCCTTCGTTACAGCGGGCATAAGGCGCTGCATGATGAAGAGGAGATTTATAAGAAACGGGTCGAGGAATTGAAAGCGCGCGGGGAGAATCATTCGCAGTTTAATAAATTCGGATTTATTACATCATTTAAAGGCGTGCTGCTGGAAGGGCTGGAAGTGGCTTTCATCGTCATCAGTTCGGCCGCGGCGGTCAAATATGCGGCGACAGGGCTTACTTACGCCATACTGGGCGCGGCGGCGGCCTTCGTGCTGGTAGTGATAGTTGGCGCCGCGGTACATAAACCGCTGACCTTAATACCGGAAAATACGCTTAAATTTGCGGTTGGCGTGATAATCACATCGTTTGGCACATTCTGGTCGGGCGAAGGGTTAAATGTCAACTGGCCGTTATCCGACTTTTTTATTATTATTTTGGCGGTATTTTACCTTGCGGTCAGCCTCGGGGTTATATTCATGCTGAGGACAGGTAAAACGGCGCAGGCGGCGGGAGGGGTAAAATCATGAAGGCTTTGAAAACGATAAAAAGGATCCTATGGGAGATTTTCGACTTTTTCTGCGGCGATTGGTGGCATTTGCTTGGGGTTGCCGTAACCGTATTGATTCTGTCCGCTATAGATAGGGTTGGGTTCCTCTCGTTTTTGCGTCCGGTTAACTTTATCCTTTACCCGGTCCTGTTTGGGCTGACATTGATGTTCGCGTTGAACAAAGCCGCCGATAAATAGAGTATGCTGTAAATAACTAATAGACGCAACGCGTCTTTTAGTTACTATCATTAAACGCCAAGCAAAAAATCAACAATATTGACCTGCTTGATGCCATCCCGGCCGGAAGGCAGTTCATCCATCGTCAGTATAAATTTGGGATAATGATCTCTGACTGAACGAAGCGGTTCGAATTCCCGCGTGAAAGTCGCCGGGTCAAGAACACTGGCCGCAATCTGGTAATAGATCTTTTGATCGCCTGCAGTTGCCACAAAATCGATTTCTTTATCGTCCATCTTGCCAACCCGCACGGTGAACCCGCGCCGGATTAATTCAAGATAGACAATGTTTTCGAGAATCCGCCCGATGTCCCTGTCTCTGTCCCCCAGTGCGGCATGACGCAAACCGATATCCGAAACGTAATACTTCTCCAGCGATTGTAACTGCTGCTTGCCCTTTATGTCATACCGGGGCGCTTTATACAGAATATAAGCGTCCATAAGGGCGATCAAGTAGTTTTCGACAGTTATGGAGGTTGTTTTCCGGCCGTACGACGTCAGGCTGTCCGCTATTTTTTTAGAGGATACGATATTTCCGATGTTATCGAACAGAAACCGCGTTACGCTTTCCAACAATTCCACGTCGTTTATCCTTTTTCGCGCCACAATGTCTTTAAGCAAAACTGTGTTGTATATGCCGCGTATATACTCGGCGCGTATCTCGTCATCGGTAATTAACGCCGCCTGCGGAAACGCGCCGTTTTTGTAAAACGACGTAAACGCGTCGCGTTTCGCGCCGCCTTTCAACTCAAAGTATTCGGAAAAAGACAGGGGAAGCATATTGATTTCAATGTAGCGCCCGGAAAGAAGGGTGGCCAGATCGCCGGAGAGCAAATATGCGTTTGAGCCGGTAATATAGATGTCGGTATTGTCCTTTATAAATAGACTGTCCACAACTTTTTGAAACTCCGGAACGCTTTGAATTTCATCCAGAAAAATATATGTTCTTTTATCCCCGCACAGCCGCGCGCTCACATATTCGTATAGGTTGCGGTAATCCAGCAGAGGTTCGTACCGCATATCCTCGAAATTAATCGAGATGATCTGATCGCCGGTCACGCCGTTTTGCTTCAGATAATCCTGAAACAGCACCAGGAGGGTGGACTTCCCACAGCGTCGGACGCCGGTTATAACCCGTATTATCTTTTCGTCTTTCATTTTAATCAGTTTGTTCATATACTCTTTACGCTGAACCAATGATATCACCTCTTTATTAAAGCATACCATAAGAAATATAAAAATTTCAATAGTTTTTTTAGTATAGTAAAAATAAAAGCGCGGCATACCCGCCGCGCCTTTTTATACTGACTACAATATGACTTTGATTATTGCTTGCAGAAAAATCTTTTATGTATAGGTTCATAATAATATGTCTTTTCTTCGCGATATGTTCTTTGCGTCAGCAGGCACTTGATTTCCAACAGCGGCATATGATACGAAATCCCCTGCAGTAAGGTCAGCTGCGGCTTGGGGGAAAGGTTTTCGCGGATCTCGTTCAATTGCCTGTCTCTCTCTATTTCCAGCGCCGTACGCTTGAAACCCAGCTCCTCCGCCCGGTCTTCAGTGACGCCTTTCCGGTTTGTCCTGCGTTCATTCTCTGCAAGCAGCTCCTCGTAATAATTTATGATTCTATCCGTCTCCTGCTTGGCGTGCTTCGGATCCACACGCAGCGCGGCGTCCCGCTCCGACTTACACGATATGTACTCAAAAGCCGTCTGATACGCGCCGGCGAAATCCGCTTCATCGGTGTACGGGTATCCCACGGAAGGGCCGGTTTCGTAAAACAGGACCGTATCGGACATGGTTTCATCCACTTCGCGCGTAATCAAATTGACCCATACCTTATATGTTTCTTCGAAATTTTCTATAGCGGAGCAGCGCGCCCTAAATAAAAAAAGCCCCCAAATTCCCACAATAGGTTGTTTGGAAATAATTTTCACTGTAAACCGTTCGTTCATGAGCTTCCTGATTTTTTCTTCGGCGTCAACGACATCAAGCCTGTCGACTAAAACATAGCGCGCAGTGGATATGGGGACGCCTGCCGCAATATCAATGATTTCGTCCAATATCCTGCTGCCGAAGGTCACAAATTCCGCGCCTTCATGCTCTTCAGCCACTTCATAATCAAATGCCAGCGTCAGTTCGGTCCGCCCCTGAAAACGGGCGGCGTATTCATCCGGCAGCAGTACCAGGCAGAGCGCGTATTCCAGAGGCTCAGTTATACCGCCCATAGTCTCAATGGCGTCCGTCACGAATTGCTGCAGATTCAATCCCCGCACCCCCCCATATGCCGCTAAACATCCGCGAATAGCTTGTCGTCAATGCTTTTGATCTTTTCATAATGCTTCTTGTTTTCCAGAAGACGTTCGCCCAGGGTTTCTATTTCCCTTGCCATTTGATCCCCCGTGCCGGATCGTACCCATGCGTTCATAATGATTTCCGAGAAATCGTCATTATCCTCCATATCCCCCAGAATCATATCCACTTCTCCGACAGCCATTTCGAACATGTTTATCTTTTTATCCAGGATCTGCAGAATATAGTGTTCGACCGTATCCGCGGCGCAGAGATTAAAAACATAGACGTCCCGCATCTGCCCGATGCGGTGAATCCGGCCTATCCGCTGCTCGATAGCCATAGGGTTCCAGGGCAGGTCAAAATTGACCATACCATGGCAAAATTGTAGGTTTCGCCCTTCGCCGCCGGTTTCCGTGCTGACCAGAACCATGGCGCTGTCCTTAAAATACTGAATTTGCTCTTCCTTTTCGCTGCGCCTCATGCTGCCGTGGAAAACGGCTGTGGGGACGCCGGTTTTCCGGAGATATTCCACTATGTACTCTTCGGTCACACGATATTTTGTAAAAATCAACAGTTTATCGTCAAAATCCCGTATAATCCTGCCGAGCTCCCGCAGCTTCGGCGATTCCTCCATAGCCAGCTTGTCCGCTTCCATGGAGAGACGATTCAGCCTGCTGACCTGATCCATGGTCAGTTCCGTATTTCCTAAAATATTCGCAATTGCCCGGGATGCGGCAGCGATGCTGGAACCCAGCTGTTCCTGAAGGTTTTTCAGCGTTAACCTTGAAATCGGGCTGCTCCCATATTCATCACGGACAAACGCGCTGATTGAATTATATAGGCTCCGCTCCCTTGCCGGCGCCGATAAGGTCAAGGTTGCGGCGAATCGTTTTGTGAATCTCACGTCGATATCGCTCCTGCGGTTGCGTATCATCGCGCCGGCGAGCAGTTCCTTCAACTTATCGTTATTTTTTACTTCCAGGCCGGCCTTGTCCCCCACGAAATTTTTTTTGAAGTAGGCGTATGTCTTCAACTGACCCGGTTTTAGCAGGGTTATCAGGTTATACAGCTCTTCCAGGTTGTTTTGCACCGGGGTGGCGGACAACAGAAAAATATACTTTTTATGCAGGCTGTTAACGAACTGCCAGGCGACGCTGCTCCTGTTTTTCAAATGATGCGCCTCATCCACAATAATCAAATCATAATGGAGGGAAGCAATGATTTCACTGGACGGTTTGCGTTTTGCCGACGCAATGGAAGCGATGACTTTATTATATGTACCCCAGGCTTCGGAACCCATCTTTTTAAACACCGGATCGTCTGAACGTATGAAATCCTGATTAAACATGACTTTCATTTCGTAATACCACTGATCTACCAGTGACGCCGGGACCAGTATCAGAATCTTCTTTATCAGGCCGCGCATGATATACTCGGACATGGCTATGCCGGCCTCTATCGTTTTGCCGAGGCCGACCTCGTCGCTCAGTAGGACGCGCCCGCGAAACGTGCTTAAGATACGCTGTACTGTCTTAATCTGATATTGATATTTTTCCACCCGTTGCAACTGCTGCAGGCAATTTAAATCGGATTCATCCTCATTGCTGGTATTCATGAATGATTTGGCGTTTTCAAAGAGGTGAAACCATTTTTCATCCTGACTGTAAAACCTGTTTAAGGCATCCAGGATTCTTTCCGTCCTCTCGGGATTGGAGCCTAAATTTAAGCCGGGCGGATACCCACATGTATCATAATCCAGGTCGAATATATTCTCATCCGCTTTTTCGATAAACAGCCGCTGAACCGGGATAGGGCTAAAAAACCCCTTGATTCCCTTGCCCTGCAGTAAGCCGTCCGTATGGTTGACAGTAAAAGTTCGCACTTCCAGATCATTTTTACGTATAATAACATTATCGTATCCGTCAAATACTTTCGCCAGGACATTGTCCAGTTCAAGACTGTTTAAATTCAACATTTCTTTTTTCAGTGTGAATAAATACCTCATTCATTGATCACCGTCATCTTATTTTTCCTTCCGGTTACAACTAATATCAGCATGATGGTATAATTATACCACATGTTTGTGAAAAAAGGGGAAGAATGAAAATAAAGACGATAGAACATTTTGTTCATTAGTAACGGCTAAACAGGTTGTATCCCTTACAGTGCGGATTCAATTAAACAGCTGTGTTTTTTTGTTTCCCTGTCATAGCTGAAGCCGACCAGCAGAACATCATCCCGATAACCGCTTAAGGCTTCCGGATAGTTTTTATTTTTTATTTGTTCAATAGCGGCGTCTGGGGAATGTCCCCATTTTAATTCAATAACCAACGCGGGTTTATCTAAATGGTTTTTCCGGGGAAGAAACACGATATCCGCGAAACCTTTGCCCGCGGGCATTTCCCTGACAATCGTATAATATTCCCTTGCGCTGAAATAGGCCAGTGAGACCGTATAAGAAAGCGCTGTTTCGTTATTATATGTTAAAATGGACGTCTCATTATGCACTGTTTCTATCATCGCGGCCGCCTTTTTTCCATCGCGCCGCCATGTCGCTTCAAGCAGTTCTTCCGACGAGTTTATCGCCCTGATAACCTCACCCCAGTGATTGTTCCCGATAGATGTGACGAATTCGTCTGTAATTTCTTTGTTGGGAATAAAAACTTCCTTCCTATCGAAATCATATGCCAAGTATCCCAAATGCACCAACAGTGTGCAGACATCGTCGTAAGATTGAAACGTCACCATATCGTTTTGAAAGCTGCCTACTTTTATTTCTTTTTTACCGCCGGCCAACAGCTGTATAATAATATCTTTCAAGCCGTCGAGATTCATATCGATATAAACCTTCAGGGCTTCAAAAGATTCCGTTTTGTTCCAGTAATCATCAAAAATTCCGCTAAGAAGCGCGGCAACGATGGAGCGCGGATTGTAGACGGCGGATACGCCCTTCAACCTATAACCGTTGTACCATCTCGACATTTCATCATAATCCATTTGATAACGTTCGCATAACCCAAAGACTTCATCCTGTGTAAAACCGGCATATTCGGCGAGCCGCCCCGGGTTCGGCATAGAAAATTCGTCAAACATGTTGAGTGCGGAATGAGTGCCGTATTTTTTAATGGGCAGTATGCCCGTCATATATGCCAAAGCTACATATACTTTATCTTTCAGGAGATACCTTAAAAAATCCAAATAAATTGTTTGGGCTTCTTTATCGTCTTTATACTCGCGAAAAATGCAATCCCATTCGTCTATAATAAAAACAAATGGAATTTTGCCCGCAATATAGACATTTTCCAAAGAATCGGCTAGATCGTCCATATCGTCATATGTAACATCGGGATATGTCCTTACGATTTCACGCAGGATTTTATCGCGCATACGGTTAATAACATTATAAACACTGCCCGCGCCGCTTAAAAAAGACTGCATATTAAGAAATAATACATTATATTTATTTAAGTGGGTTTCATAAGTTTCATCCCCCGATATAACGAGGTTTTTAAATAACTCCCTGGAATCGTTTTCCCCGGAATAGTAAGCTGACAGCATATTTGCCGCCATTGTTTTACCGAACCGGCGCGGCCGGCTAACGCAAATATATCTTTGTTCTGTACGGATGACACTGTTCGTAAAAGAAATTAGGCCGGTTTTATCTACATATATTTTTGATCGCGTTGCTTTTGAAAACAATTCGTTTGAAGGATTTAAATAAATGCCCATTTTATCACCCCGTAAATACATTATATGCCAATTAGGAAACATGGACAAGATGGATACTTGCCATTACAAACAATAACCCTCGCGGGATTAAACGCGAGGGTTATTGTTTTGTTTTTAGTACGTGAAAGTAGGCGCCGTCAAGTAGTATGTGGCGTTGCACTGGTTAATGACATCCGCCGCGCCGATAGATTTCATGGTGTCGACGTATGTCTGGATCGCGTCCTTCACGGGAACCTGTCCCGTCACCGCGTCCGCCATACACTGATTAAACGCGTTCTCTATATCCTGGGACAGATTGTTCCAGGCGTCGGATATGATTATGTCG
>Ga0123357_10011434_pt1 | contig 11384 bp, 10 predicted proteins | sample TergutEmb28metaG_FD_89873 | JGI IMG/M metagenome (GOLD analysis project Ga0123357, IMG submission 89873) | Embiratermes neotenicus P4 segment gut microbial communities from Petit-Saut dam, French Guiana - Emb289 P4 | ecosystem: Host-associated > Arthropoda: Insects > Digestive system > Gut ...
GAGAAGGTGACTATGTGGAAAAATAAGTGAAGTGAAGTGTAATAAGTGAATAAAGAGGCATCTCACTATGTGAAGTTATTTGGTGGCAATAAAATAGGGAACCTTACTTTCTGACTTCCCCTCATAACATAAAGTTAGTCATATGTTTAACTAAGCACCACAACATTATGGACACGCAATTGGAGGTATGGCTCCACATAACCTCAACCTTTGCACTAGATGGAGGTGAGTAGTCAAGTTCATCAATAGGCTGCTTTGCCTCTGCAGAAAAAGTCCATGGAATGCAATGGCTACATGGCTGGGTGAGTCCCAGAGATATCTGAACGCTGTGAAGAAAAGAAAAAATTCTTGACCCCTGTGGGAATTCAGCCCCAGTTCTATGGTCATCTAGCCCACAGCCTAGCCACCAACACAGCTATCCTGACTTCATCTTTCTTTGTGCAATGCATCTCATAGCATTTATGACATTATGATTTTAGTGCTGGTAATGCAGCTGGATTTATAACAAGCATAGTGTAATGAGAAAACTGTTTCCATACTGTACCAAACTCTATGTCCAGCACATCATAACATTCCTGATTTAAACATAAAAGGCAGTACCCAGACTCAATTAAAACAGACATAACTGGAATTTGTAGCAGATACTGTAATGCAACACTGTCGTAGTATAATAAATTAACCTGCAGAAAGGGCAGAGAGAGCGTCCGATAACAGGTGAGCTACATGTGTCATAGAGAAGTCTCCTCTGGAAAGAGGGGCTCCGAGCAGAATTCCTAGGTCAGCCGTCTTTACAGCTGTGTGCAATAAGTCTGTCGTGTCTGCATGCTCCTTTTGGCAGCTCCTGATAAGAGCATCGATCTGTAAACACAGCAGCAAAAAATTAATTCATGTACAGTAAACCATTTCTGATACCCCCAAGTGAGGACATTTTTATATTTCATAACATCCAAGTCCATAAAAGGTACTTATAAGCACAACTGCTCCGCAATCCATAATGACATTTTACACCAAAACAGCCAATCACCATAATGCTAACAGAAACTATTATATACATATATATAGCAATCTCCTGCTTATCATCAGTAATCCATTCCTGAAAATCAGATGTGCCACATGAAAACACTAACTGAGAGCCTGTTTCCCACATGTTTAAATGGGAAAAATTACAATGCATTATGTCAACCCAAAACCCCCGACCAGTTTCCTAAAATGTAACTAAATCACAGTAAATGCCTATATACAAGTAATAAACTATCACAGTAGGATGTAAAATGCTTAAAACATCACTTCCTGATTACCAAACAATTAATATGGTTGTTAACGAACAGCTGCTCTTTGTGGAGTACTATGTGCAGTTTGCATGCACATCATTTTGTTATCAATGGTGTATTGAAAGACATATATGTTCTGTGAAGTTTGGATATTAAACATCAAGAGGTATTCTACCAGGAAAATGTTGAGTGGGAAGATGTTCTTTGGGGTATGTATTTCTGTATACATACGGTTATTTAATTATGCTGTAAGTGGCTGAAACAACATGAATCAAATGACATGACAACTGGTATACAATAATTTGGAAAGGATGTGAAAGGAGGTGTTTGTAGTCTAATCTGAGTTACCACAACGGAAAATTATGAGCAATGTGCAAGGATAGTCAATTCCTAGCCAGTATTTAAACCAAGCACCTCCCAAATACAAGTTAGAAGCAATACTGCTTCAGCCATCTTCTTCAGTCAACAGTAACATAATTTTATATGAAAAATTAGAGTGTAATCATATCTACTTCATATCACTTTCTCAGATTATCCCACAGCTCATTGTAAGTTCTCACCCTCACCATTTGTAGCTGCTTTTCTTCTGGAACATTCTATGTCACTGAGTACACAATTCCTGTTGTTTCAAGGCATTATAGTGGCCTAAAAATGTTGGAAACTGCTTAGTGAGTGATGCAGTATCATATGCCAAAAGAACAGAATCCTCTAATCAGGAACTAGTTCTGTCATTTAGAAAGTGTTATTAATATCCATTGTCAGCTTGCTTGGTCTGTCGCAGTTCACCCGCTAAATATTCCCAGCTTCCATGGTGGTACTATACATCACATCAGCAAGAAACTGCTACTTGATTTCATGCCCATGTTTCCCACAGACACTGGAAACAGATACTGTGATATACACATAGAGATGAAATTTCTCAGAAGTACTGGAGGGGAAAACAAGAAAGGACAGATTAAAAAGTCATATGTTTAGAGGAAAAACTTTGAATTCAAAATTTGTTAACAGAGTTACATGAGAAATGATTACAATTGTTAAGCCATGCACAAAAATTGATAGAAAATGGATATTTCATTGGGCATTAGAATTTAAATTTCATGGAAATAAACCCATGTGACAATGCATAATGGTGCTTTAGCCCAGAAATGGAAGACATCAAGAACAGCAGAAAAAAACAACAAGAAATCAGAAAGGAAAATAAGCTTTGGGAATAAAAAAGGGATTGAAGACTTTTCATTTACTGACCAACATGAAACAGAAACAATGCTCAAAGAGAAGAAACAGGTTCACATAAATGAATTATCAACATTATGTGTTAACTTAATCATGACCATGGGACTAAGCTTGTAAAACTGGAATTACCCTACGAAAAACCTTAACAGATGACTAACGTTAAGACGATGCGACAAATAGTGACTTCCAATTCTATGTACAAGAAACCTCTGTTTCATTCATTCATTTAGAAGTCTGTCTTATGACAGGTCCAAAGCCTCTTCTAAAGCGAGCTCTCCATACAGTGCAATCTAGAGCTTCCTCCTTCAAATGAGAGTATACTCTCCTTTCCTTAAGGTCATCCAGTAGCTTCCTACATCCTCTTCCTCATCTTCCTGTCACTTCTATCGCCTCTTTTATCTTCCCTTCAATAACCTGTTGTAGAAGGCAGTTTCTAAGCAAATTGTGACCAATTCAGTTAGCCTTCTGTTTACTTATTTCATCTAGGATATTCCTCTGCTCCTTGACTCTAAGTAATACTTCTTCATTACTCACATGATCGGTCCAACTGATCTTCTCCATCCTTCTCAAGCATCACATTTCAAAACTTTCCAGGTTTTTCTGATCTACTCCCCGAAGCGTCCAAGTTTCAGCACCATATAAAGTTATGCTCCAAACGTAGCATTTCACTAGTTTCTTCCTCAATTTTAAGTCCAATGTGCTAGTAAAAAGAGCCCTCTTCTTGTTGAATGCAGCATTTGCCATGGCAATCCTGGATTTAATTTCATGAGTACATTTTCCATCATTTGTTAACATGCTACCCAAATATTTAAAAGACTCCACATTCTCTTGTTGTTTTTGGTCTATCATAATTTTTACTGGAAATAGTTGTCTTGAAATTCTCATTAGTCCCCCCCCCCCACACATTCATTTCCATTCCATAGCACCTTCCAATTTCAATCAGTTTATCAATCATGTCCTGTAGCACCATTTCTTCCTTAGCCAGTAACACAATGTCATCTGCATATTTTACAGTGTGAATGATTTGCCCTCCTATTTTAAAGTCTCCAAGCCATTCCAAAGCTTCCTTGGTAAGGCATTCGCTGTACAAGTTGAACAGAACTGGTGACAAACAGCATCCTTGTCTAACTCATCTTCCAATCTTCACACTTCTTGTATCCACTCAGTTCAGTCATACTTCAATACTCTGAGCCATGTACAAGTTGCTAAGCAATCTTCTTTTATGCCAGTTGATACCAGTTCCCTTTAGGATCTGCATTAATTTGGTCCAGTTGACTCAGTCAAATGCCTTCTGCCAATCTATGAAGCACACACACATATACACAGTTCCACATCTATCTCCAAAGTTCTTTCTGATATTATTCTCAGCATCCCAATTGCATCCCTAGTTCCTTTTCCTCTTCTAAACCCAAACTGATCTTCTCTGAGTACATCTTCAATTTTCCTTTCAATCCGTCTTCTAAGTATCTTTACTACTATCTTTACCGTATGTGCAATAAGGCTGATTGAGCGATGGTCACTGCATTTTGTAGCTTGTGGCTTCTTCTTTGAGGAAATCACTGTAACTTTTCTGTGAAGTCCTTGGGCCACTCTCCAGTTTCATACATGGTGGTAATCAATCTCGTCATTATTTTCAAACCATCTTCTCCCAATAATTTGAGCACATCTCCAGGTACATCATCATCTCCTGTAGCCTTCTTATTCCTCATTTCCTTGATAGCTTTTTCCACTTCACTTTGCAAAATATATGGGCCTTTCTCATCTGTATCTACTTCCTCTTCAAGTTCAATTTCCAGTGTTTCCAGTTGATTAGGTCAATCGTATAGTTCTGTTTCATTATTAAGATATAAATCCCCCCCCCAGTCCACTCTGCTCCACAGTCAAATCAATAGGTGAAAACAGAAACTTCCTCTTAGGATCATGTCAAGTTTCTTATGTTCAAGTTTGAAGTACCAGTCTTAGTTCTACAAGACATTCATACTGAATTACCATAATGCAATTTCTGGCCCCATGAAAATCACACACTGACCTTTCAGTGCACATTAACAAAAAAGTAACTGACCTTTACAATGGCAGCAGCAGTATACAGCTGTCGAGGACCTGGAGGAACCTTGCTCCAGTGTCCAGTATTCAACTCTTCCCATGTAATTTCCAGTACTCCCTCCACAGCTTTTAATGCCTCTGCATAACTATGGTAAGTTGTGGCAGTGTCAATGTAACAAGACAGACACATATTTAGACAAAAATATAAAAAATGTCAACATATGCACAGAATATTCATATACATTTGTTGTCTTTTAGACATGCTTATGAAGTTTTCAAGAAAAATAATTCACAGATCACAAAGCTCTTCTGACACATTAACATCTTGCCAACAGTTAGTATTAATACCAACACATTCACATCACCAAGGAAACAGAAGCAGTGTATCAGTTGCATAAAAGCTACAGCCATTAACTTCATTCAAAACTTAGAATAAAGAACACCTTTACTAAAAATGCAGGTTTCTTAGTCAAAACACAATTTTATGATCTGGCAAATCAGCTTCTGTTTTGTAACCATTTTCAGGCCAATCCCAAGAATAAAACAAGGGAATAATAAAGGTCTTTAATCTAGAAGAACAAGACATGCTCTAAAATATCAAGATTTGTGGAAGTGAATTAAATAATCTTACAAAACACCTGAAATACTTGCAAAACAATACCTAATAAAATTCTTTGAACCTATAAAAACATAAAACATGTACTAGCTAGCTATATATTTATACAATGAACCAACATGTGCACTTTCATAAACATGCTGAAGCCTGCATACGGACACCACACCACCACAGCCACACTGCAACGGAACACCAACACACATCGAACCAGATACAACCCATGAAGTAACTCAACGAATCAGTCGCAAGCTCCTGAGGGTGGATGTATTAACGTCCGAAACATGTTGAGCACTGAATAAAGTAATAATAAAACAAGTGGCATCAAGTTGGTCTCTCTTTACTCAACTATCAAGATGATGCAAGGTCCAATAAACATAAGATTCATTTGCAGAGTATTTAGTGATACATATGGTTTGAATGACCGCATAGCAAAGCAAGCTGAGCTTAGTTTAGACTTAATACATTCAATGTGTGTTTTCCAAGAAACAGTATTATTGATAAATAGCCCAAGAAATTTTGTTTCAATAGTTGTATACATTTGTTTATCTTCATACATAATTTGTATAGCAGAAGTACATGTACTTTTATTAATAAATTGAATGAAATAAGTTTTGTCAAAATTCAAGGAAAGCAAATTAGCTTTGAACCACTTATTTAGTTGGCCAACAAGTATTAACCCTTTGACACCTAATGACGACTATAGTGGTCATACTGCACTGCTAACCTCTAAACATTGCATTTTATATATTTATTCAACACATATAGGTACTGAATATTTTAAATGTGGTATATACTCTCCGTTTTTTCCTCTTCAAAATGCAATTTGTTTCATAAATCTAATATATTTGGTTCCTGTATTATTCACATTTTATGTAGAGGGTGTGCTAAAATTAAAAAAAAATAATTCCAGCGCCAAAAGGTTAAGATCAATTTGATAATGAATATTACTTGGGTTTATAATAACTCTAGTAGTATAATCAGCAAAAATGACAGGAATAGCTTTGTGGCCTGTGGCCTTAGGTATGTCAATGATACACACCACAAATAACAATATGCCCAAAGTTGAATCCTGCAATGCCCAATATTTTATTTTGGTCCATTTTGAGACAGTGTTAGAATGAAGGTACGAGTTAATGATTTGAACTCTTTGATATCTATTCTGAAGATAAGATGCTACTAATAATTCAGCCTTACCACTTAATCCATAATAAGGTAGTTTAGACAGTAGTAAATCATGATTAGCAGAGTCGAAAGCTTTCTCCAGATTGCAAAAACTACTAACAGCCATTGTTTTATTATGTAAAGCATTTAAAATTTCATATCTTAGTTTATAAATGGCATCTTAAGTTGCTATGTATTTTCTGAAACTGAACTGATTTCCCACTGGTAACTTATTACTATAAAAATGTTCAGTTGGTCTAATATACAAAGCTATTTCAATAACCTTCAAGAAAGAAGTCAATAATGATAAAGGTCTACAATTTGTTAGATTCATTCTATCTCCTTTCTTGTATATAGGTTTTATAATTGAGAACTTCAAACGATCAGGAACAATTCCTGACAAGATAGACTTATCACATATATAAGTTAATGGTGAACATATGCAAGTGGCACTAATTTTTAATACTTCAATAGAAATCTCATTGTACCCATGAGAATTTTTCATTTTTAACAATTTAATTACAGATGTAATTTCTTTGGTTGGAAGAGTTTTAAAAACCGGAGATGAGGAGGGATGAATATAATTTTGTTCCAGATAATAATGAAAAGTAGAAAGATTTTCATCATTAATCTTGTTATCTAAATTGTTTTTATTTATTTATTTATTTTATCAACTACAGATGAGAAATAGTTATTGAAGGCATCTGCTATAACTTGTTGATCTTTTCAATATCTACTGTCTATCATTAGCTCTAGTACATCAGTTTTATGTTATTTTCTACATAACTCCTTAATGATATCCCAAGTGGTTTTATATTTATTACTTGATTTTATATTTTTTTATTATAATACATTCTTTTTGCCTCCTTAATTACATTAGACAAAATTTTTCAATACACCTGGTAGTGCCTTTTTCATTCCAGATTATTACCATTTCTGTATGCTAAGTACAACTACCATTTATGTTTACATTATATATTGATCCTAAAAGTAATTCAATTATTATTTTCATTATTATTCCTGTTTATTACTCTTTATGGAGGCAACCTGGAAGAGAAGATCCTTAAATAAACATTTAAAAAGGCATTAAACATAGCATTGACATCATTATTAAAGATAGTATCTCACGATTCGTTGCTGAATTTATTTAAAAAGTCAGAAATTGGGTACTTATTAATTTTCCTGATGGTTTTAGATTCTACCATAGGTATATGGGAATAATCAGTGCTTGAATTTTAATCATATTTTTATGTAATATAGCTTTTCTCTTATTTTTGGTTTTATCTCCCAGCTGAAAACATTAATAACTGGGCATCATCATCATCAGATAAACCACTTAAAATAGAAGTTATAGTGTAATTTACAAATTGAGATATATCGATGAAAACATTACCTACTGCAGTAGCAGAGGTATTTTGAACTCTCGTTGGGAAATTAATAATGTTAGTTAAGGTATATGAAAGTAAAAAAAAATCCAGTTGGTTTTTCTTTTCACTTTCCATTAGGTAATTAATGTTTATGTCCCCACAAATAATAATGTGCAGAGTAAAAGGTAAAGGGTTCCAGGAAGCTAAGGTTCCCACATTTCGTGACAATGGCACAGGATGGTGGTAGGTTGTCAGCCTTACGAATGTGCAGAGTAGGAATATAAAATAATAGAATAATAGTTTCCAATTTGAGTAAAAAGCGGCAAAAATTACCAGAAGGGGCTATATAAAGTGTTAATATACACATGTTTAAAATATTAAATGCAAGTTTTAAAGCACATATTTCTATTTCTTGTTCTTCATAATGTTTAACAATATCAGTATCTCTGAACTATAGACTATTATGGACAAAAATAGCTACACCACCTTTTTCACATAGCTGTCTACAGTATTAGGCTCCTAAATAATAATTTAATTATGATATAATTAATTATAACATAAATACAATTAGTATACAAATAATTGTACCAAAAAGCATGATATGCACACTCAGAAATGTAATAATGGCTGGTTTTATCACATGTTTTTGTACAATTATTTGTATATTTATCCAGTTGGTATACAGGACTTGTTTGCGTCAGTCTAGTGCTGACATTAAGCATGCTGAATTAGAAACCGATTTATTAAATAATTAAGAATGGGCATACACCTACACCCCTCCAAATGGCTTGTTGGTAAGATTCTTAATTCGGTACAGGGTCAAGTTTAGCTTAACGTTTATCATCTAATAACAAGCATATAACACACGTATTTAATAAATGCCAAATGATTGCAGCTATGGTACAATGGATGATAGCAAACCGTTCTATAAATTTCGTATTAAATTGCCACTCCATTATTTCTCAAAGGGACCATTATAACACACAAAAATACCGATAAATGAAAGATGGGGGATGTGATATGTTTGGTACGTGAGACTGGGCGAACAAAGACTGGCTTCACTTCTTCCGGCCGGTTAACAGTTTCACGTAAGAATGTGCTCATAACCCACAACAAAAACCCCATTTTTGGATCAAACTGGCAATGTTACGTAGGTTCGGCTTAGATGTTACAAGAACAAATTGCTGTTTTGTGCCATCCGTGTCCAGCGACATAGTAAATCGCTGGCACGAATATTTGAGGTTATGTTTGCAGGACAACTGGACACCAGCCTCTGTTACGTGGGGCTACAACTCATCATATTAACTTTTTAAATACTTATGTGTGTGGAGGCTTACTTGCCATCTTTAGTAATTGTATCCTGCACTTGCTGCAGTAAAAATAACACAGCAGGATCCAGTTCTTCTGCTGGAAGTAGCCGTGTGATATTCTCTGGTACACGCTCTCTTACACCACTCAAAATTTTGTCAACCATATCGTGCCCTGTATCAGACGGAAACAATTCACACCACAGATCAAACCTTGCACCCTTGTTCAGAATTGGGCGGCACTTCTAATTCGTCCTCGTTTACCACAAAACCACAGCCACATATTACTAATTTCTTATCCAAAGTAATATATCTTCGTGAAAATGGTAACGTGCAGTACACTACATTGGTTTCTTCTTACACGGAACTGCATACTGTAGAACACGCACATTCGTTACGAAAGACGTAAGGGTTCGGCCCCACAGTAAGCGGGCTGCCACAGCGGGAAATCACGGTGGCCTGCGATCTGGTGACGCCAGCCAGGGCGCGGAAGCTAAGAGCGGTCCAACGTGAAGAAAAGCCATCTAGTTAGGGCTACAATGTAGTTTCCAGTTGTTTTCGTCTCGGTTATTTTTCTTCAATTCATGATGTCCAGTTCCGATTAGGAAGAACTTCTTCTGTTAGCAATGAATAGTAAAAGAAAAGGGTGACGGTGGTGGATGCATGAAATCAATGAAAAGAAGGAACGCTTGGGCGAATATCACCGTCTCTGCGTAGAACTTCAATCGTCCGAGGACTCCCGCAAATTTCCAATTAATTTTTCAGTGAATTCTTCCGCCATTGCGTACTGCCCGCCTGGAAAATTTGTCTCCAAAACACAAATGTCCGCTGCCCGCCTTCTGTTTGACGGGGATAATGCAATCTTACATAACACAGTTCGAACGCCTTCCCGCCGCGACAAACCGCCGTCTGGCCGAACCCTTAAACTTGCAGCACACCTACCACGGCACCACAGACCGCTGCATGGTCTACGTCAGCTGCTTCAAAGTTCCTAAGCAACCACAGATCGAGAACAACTCTTAACACTTATTAGGCAATATACCTTACTATTTTTTTCATTATATTTCTTGCGATACATTTCTGCTCAGACCAAAGTACAACGTAAAATAACAGGGCTATGAATTTTTTTGAGGTGCCTCATCTCTGTTGCGTTATTAGAGTAACAAAACCTATGTGGTATGTGTATATTTCGTCAAAACACAACTATATTTATTAGTAATACAATAGGGTACAAACTACATGTTTCGGCCGCTAATACTGGCCATCTTCAGGTTGTACATGGCCTTTTCAAGTAGTTATACAACAGATACAACATATGTGGGGTGTTTTTCTACGTTACATTATTTACATTTGTCACATAAACAGAGAAATATGATAAACAACCTTTAATGACACTGTACCTATTATTGGGATAAACAAGAAGTAATGGCAGTTGCACCTATATAATGGGATACAGACCATACCACAATTTCCAAGGTGAAAAGATAAAAGACAGTAGATGGACATAACATCCTAGACTTAGCACATAGATACCATATATAACCAAAGATATAATATAATGAATCCCATTCTAGACATAGCTAGAGAGATCAGGCATAAATAATCTAATGATAATGTTCCAGACCATACACCCACCACTCACAAATGAGATCTTGGTCCCACACAAACCCCTTCCCCACACCTAAAAAAATAAAAAACACCCCACATATGTTGTATCTGTTGCATAGCTACTCGGTAAGTCCACATACAACCTGAAAATGGCCAGCATTAGTGGCCAAAACATGTAGTTGTGCCTAATGTAGTAGATACCCTATTATATTACTAATAAATATAGTTGGGTTTTGACGATATATACACATACCACATTGGTTTTGTTATGGCTATGTATTGCCTGGCATGTGTACATACATTTTTTGTAATAAAGTGGCACAATGCATGAAAAATGTATATTAAGATTCCAAATTGTGGTCTTCTCAGTTATGGGACCATGTAATCTAAATGGTAGTAGGCACAGACGATTTGGCCTGGACCTACTGCTTCCATCATCTGATGGCCCATGTAGACAGACCCAAAATGCTCCTCCAGAACATTCATAACCATTTATGTACCAGACTATATTGTATCCTAACTCAAACCACATTATGAATCTTCACCACTGTGAGCACCTCAAATCCCCTACCAAAAATTATTCAGAACTGAAACATTCACGGAAAGGTAACAATGGGAAAACTGAATTATAGAAAAGCTGTGTGTGTGTGTATATTATTATTATTCCCTTTTACGGCCTCATTGGACCACTTCAGTCAATCATTTTCTGGTCATCTTCATCTTCAACGTGTTTTCTTTCCGAATGGTCCAATAGCTCCTCATTCTTTCCGATCTCATC